>ENA-OQIC01000822-OQIC01000822.1-human-gut-metagenome-genome-assembly--contig:-NODE-822-length-12432-cov-2.355465_pt1 | contig 12432 bp, 12 predicted proteins | sample MGYA00242572_ERZ504736 | MGnify/ENA primary metagenome ERZ504736 (study PRJEB26092, sample SAMD00036201) | human gut metagenome | host: Homo sapiens | study: EMG produced TPA metagenomics assembly of... | reverse complement strand
GAAGTGATGACAGCCTGCGTCCAAGAATCCATAAAGAAGATTTAGTAGAAAATGAATTAACAAACTATATCGCACAATTGGCAAAAGTAAGAGCTGGATCACCAGCTTTAAAATACGGTGATTACTTACAATTAGCGATTGCACCAGATGTTCTTGTATTCCAGAGAAGAACGAATGAAGACCGCATCATTTTTGCAATGAACTGTGGTGATGGCGAATTTACAGCACATTTTGATGCTCAGGCAGGATGCGGGATTGATCTGATCACAGGAGATTCCGTTGATTTTGGTGGGGGACTTACGATCCAAGGAAAAACAGCAATGATAATTCGAACAGAAGAGGTATCCCTTCCTTGACTTTTATGTTAAAAACATATAAAATTAAATCAGTGTGAATACACAAAAAATTGAATAAGGAGGAAACCTGTGGTTGGTATTATTATAGCCATTATCGCAACTCTGGTTATCGCAGTTCCGGTATCTGCCTATGTAGCGAATACAAGAAGCAAGAAGGCAATGGAAATTACGATCGGGAATGCAGAAGATAAAGCAAGAGAGATTATAGATGAAGCAATCAAAGCAGCAGATGCGAAGAAACGTGAAGCTTCTTTGGAAGTAAAAGAAGAAACTATAAAAGCGAGACATGACTTCGAAAAAGAGACAAAAGAACGCAGGGCAGAACTGCAGAAGTATGAGCAGAGAGTTCTTTCTAAGGAAGAGACTGTCGAGAAGAAAGCAACCGTGTTGGAACGCAAAGAACAGTCATTAACAGCCAAAGAAAAGAACATCGATACAGAGAAAGCTCAGTTGCAGGAACTGCAGGCAAAACATCTACAGGAACTGGAAAGAATTTCTGGGTTGACCTCTGATCAGGCAAAAGAGCAATTATTATCAGCAGTAAAAGAAGATGTGAAACACGAGACAGCAATGTATGTCAAAGAAATGGAGACAAGAGCGAAAGAAGATGCCCGAAGGAAAGCCAAGGAATATGTGGTAACTGCAATTCAGAAGTGTGCAGTTGATCATGTGGCAGAGACAACGATTTCGCTGGTACAGCTTCCAAACGATGAGATGAAAGGAAGGATCATCGGTCGTGAAGGACGTAATATCCGTTCCATTGAGAACGCTACGGGAGTTGAATTGATCATCGATGATACACCGGAAGCTGTTGTACTGTCAAGCTTTAATCCGGTTCGACGCGAGATCGCAAGAATCGCTTTAGAGAAATTGATCGTGGATGGAAGAATCCATCCGGCACGCATCGAGGAGATGGTTGAGAAAGCTACAAAAGAAGTCGAAACTATGATGCGCGAAGAAGGGGAAGCAGCAACATTAGAACTTGGGGTTCATGGAATCCATCCAGAACTTGTCAGACTTCTTGGAAGAATGAAGTTCCGTACAAGCTATGGACAGAATGCGTTAAAGCATTCCATGGAAGTTGCTCAGTTATCCGGACTTTTAGCAGCAGAGATCGGTGTCGATGTGAGAATGGCCAAGAGAGCAGGTCTGCTTCATGACATTGGTAAATCCATCGACCACGAAGTAGAAGGTTCTCACGTAGAACTTGGTGTGAATCTGTGTAAGAAGTATAAGGAGAATCCAATTGTCATCAATGCAGTGGCATCTCATCATGGGGATGAAGAGCCAGAATCATTGATCGCATGTCTGGTACAGGCAGCTGATGCAATCTCAGCAGCACGTCCAGGTGCAAGAAGCGAGACACTGGAAAGTTATACAACAAGATTAAACAGCTGGAAGAGATCGCAGACTCCTTCCAGGGTGTTGATAAAACTTTTGCAATTCAGGCAGGTCGAGAAATTCGAGTTATGGTAGTTCCTGAACAAATCAGTGACGATGATATGATCTTACTGGCGAGAGATATCTCAAACCAGATCGAAGAGAATCTGGATTATCCAGGACAGATCAAGGTCAATGTGATCAGAGAGTCACGAGTTGTTGACTATGCGAAATAACAAGAAGCGATAGAGAAATCTATCGCTTTTTCCAATTTATAACGTGAGTGTCAAAGTATAAATAAAGGAGATTTTTTATGAAAGGATACGAGAAACTAGAACAACATCTGATACATCAGGGAAAAGTTGTCGGATTTTATGAGGATATTGTAAAACTTCCAAGCGGCAAAGTTGTCACATGGGATCTGGTCAAACATAAAGGGGCAGCAGCTGTTGTTCCTGTTACAGACAAAGGAACGATCTTACTTGTAAGACAATACCGTAATGCCCTTGATCAGGAAACACTGGAAATCCCGGCAGGTGGAATTGAACCCGGGGAAACACCTCTGGAGTGTGTCACAAGAGAGATTGAAGAAGAAACAGGTTTTATTGCTGGAAAAATGACCCACCTAATGACTGTGATCACAGCCATCGGTTTCTGTGATGAAAAGATTCCGATTTATGTTGCAACTGATCTAAAGCTGTCTAAACAGCATTTGGATGAGGATGAATTTATCGATGTAGAAGAATATACAATCGATGAGATCAAAGATATGATCTTTTCTGGAAAGATCATTGATGCAAAAACAATTTCAGGAGTTCTTGGATATCTGAATATGGAGAAATAAAAGACTAGATCAGGAAAACAGAATATAAAAGACAGGCACTGCATAAGATATGACAGGAGGAAAAAATTGTGGAAAAAGAGAAATTCTTTTCAGGATTATGGATCATCATTGGGTTAATCTTTGGGAGTGTATTTACGAATTTTGTATACCAGGATTATCTCGCATATGGAGGTACTGTAAGATCACTGGTTTTAAATAATACGGATCTATATAAAGCAAGTATCAGTCTGTTTTTTTATATTTTGTTTAAAAGGGGAAAACAATATGCATTTATTTATCTGGGGGCATATCTTTTGCAACCTTGGATTTTTTTATACAGTTTTGCATTTTGTATGGCATTTTTCTTTGGATCAATGTTATCTTTGCAGATCGTGCAAATGGGCATCAAAGGACTGGTTCTTGTATTTATGAGTTTATTTCCACATTTTATCTGTTATGTGATCACCTTGCTGCTGCTGATCAAGCGAAACTTTTATGCCCAAAAAAGAAGAAATGCTCTATGAACAGAGACATTCCTTCTTATTTCGTTTCAGTATTTGGTTTGAAATAACATTTATAATACTGGGATGCATCCTGGAAAGTTTCATCAATCCGTCGATCATGTCAGGAATCCTGAACCTTTGGAAGTGATATATCTAGGATCTTATAGTTTCTATATATAATCTGCCATGCGGTAAAGCAGAGCAGCAGATTTGTCCCATCCAAGACAAGGATCAGTGATAGACTGTCCATATACACCGTTACCGATGGACTGGTTGCCATCTTCGATATAACTTTCGATCATGATACCCTTAACAAGAGATTTGATCTCAGGTAAGAAACTTCTGCTGTGAAGAACTTCCTGTACGATACGAGGCTGCTGATCCCACTGTTTCCCAGAGTTAGAGTGGTTTGCATCAACGATAACAGCAGGGTTCTTTAACTGGAATTTCTCGTACATATAAGCAACACGAGTCAGATCTTCATAATGGTAGTTTGGAATATTGTTTCCATGACGGTTGACAGATCCACGTAAGATGGCATGTGTCAGAGGGTTACCATCTGTCTTGACTTCATATCCATTTGCAATGAAATCATGCTGGTGCTGTCCAGCTGTGATAGAGTTCATCATAACAGTTAAGTCACCACCAGTTGGGTTCTTCATTCCGGCAGGAATATCAAATCCACTAACTGTTAAACGATGCTGCTGGTTCTCTACAGAACGAGCTCCAACGGCAACATAAGACAAAAGATCTTCCATATATGGCCAGTTTCCTGGATAAAGCATTTCGTCTGCAGCAGGCATATGGAATTCTTCTAATGCTTCCATATGAAGTTTGCGGACAGAACGAAGTCCACTAGCCATATCTGGTGCTTTCTCAGGGTCTGGCTGATGAACCATACCTTTGTATCCGTCACCTGTTGTACGAGGTTTGTTTGTATAAATACGAGGGATGATCAGTAACTTATCAGCAAGATCTTTTTGAACTCTTGCCAAACGTCCGAGATAATCCATAACAGCAGTTTCATTATCTGCAGAACATGGCCCGATGATAACTAAGAATTTATCAGATGCGCCTGTGAATACATCACGGATTTCTTTGTCTCTTGCAGCTTTGATTTGTTTTGCTTCTTCACTCAGAGGCATCTCTTCTTTTAGTTCCTCTGGAGAAGGCATTTTAGCGATTTTGTGCATTCCCATAGTTGTTTTCTCCTTAACAATTCATACAATAAAGCAAATTTGCTTGTGTATATTTTAACAAATAATAATCTTTGTGTAAAGATAAGGAAATGTGAAATGGGACTTTACAAAACAGACAGGAGTTATTATAATAGAATTTATAAACAGGAAACACTTTCATTTTCTGGTAATTGAATATTGAAGTAGAGAAGATTGATTTTCCAACTTCAGGGCAGAGTGAGATACGAAAGTATCAATTCTCGACTGGCGGTGATACTCCAAGAGAGGCAAGTCCGCGAGCGTTTGGCCGATCAGGTTAGAATCCTGAACCAACAGTATAGTCTGGATGAAAGAAGTAGTTGGATGACATATCTTAAGATGTTATGCAGATAGAAGATATGTGATCAAGTCAGAAGCCCTGTCGTTTATGTAGATAAATGGACAGGATTTTTTAATTTATAGGGAGACCCTATAAATCTAAGATTTTAAATCAGAAAGGGAGAATTATCATGGCAGGAGACACAATGACAATGAAAAGAACGAAGTTCAATATCAGAACGATCGCAGTGACAGGTATGTTAGGAGCATTAGCAACTGTGCTGATGTTTTTGGAATTTCCAATTCCAATGTTGATACCACCATTTATCAAGTTTGACTTTTCCGAACTTCCAGCATTACTAGCAGCATATGCGATGGGACCGGTATCTGGAATTGCAGTATGTTTTATCAAGAATGTGATCAACCTTCTTCATACACAGACAGGTGGAGTCGGAGAACTATCTAACTTTATCTTAGGTGTATGCTTTGTATTACCAGCAGGACTTATTTATAAGAGAAAGAAAACACAGAAGAGTGCAATGATCGGAGCATTAGCAGGAGCAGTCCTGATGTCAGTAGTCAGTGTATTTTCAAACTACTTTGTTGTATATCCAGTATACACAAATTTCATGCCAATGCAGGCAATTCTTGGAGCATATCAGGCGATCAACAAGAATGTAAAGACATTATGGGATGCATTGATTTGGTTTAATATGCCATTTACATTTATCAAAGGAATGTGCAGTGTTGTGATCACATTCTTTATCTACAAGAAGATTTCTCCAATCTTAAAGGGAACAAACAGATAAGAAGATAAGAAAAAGGTGTCGGAATAAGAATTCCGGCACCTTTTGCGTACACAGAGTTAAAAATTAATCTTCTAATTTTTTAGCTGCTTTTTCCATAAAAGGTTCACTGGCAACGATGAATCTTTCGTGAGTACCGATTCCAACACGTCCTTTGTTATCAGCTACTTCTACATGGAATACCAGACGTTTGCGGTCGATCTCTGTTAAGGAACAATGACATTTGATCGTTCCACCAACTGGTGTTGCGGAAACATGCGCAATGTTTAAATTTGTTCCAACAGTAGTCTGTCCTTCATCAAGTTTTCCAGCCAGTAGATTAACTGCAGACTGCTCGATCAAAGAGATCATGGCAGGTGTGGCATAAACAGGAAGGCTTCCGCTTCCCCATTTCTCAGCAGTGTTTTCTGGAACTACTTCTTCTGTTAATTCGATTTCGTCTCCAACATGAATGTTCATAATTTTCTCTCCTAAAATTTTAGTTTATATGTATATCTTTAGTATAGCAAAGTTCGTTAAAAATTCCATAGTTTTTTCACATTTTTACAAAAAATTGCATAAGGAAGAAAGACTGGACTCGATTTAAAAAATAAGGTATGCTATTGGTAAATTGGAGGTGCTTGGTTTGAAATTATATTTGATCAGACATGGAGAAACAGATTGGAACAAGGAATTTAAGATTCAGGGAAGTTCAGACATCGAATTGAATGAATATGGAAGAGAATTGGCATTTATTACGCGAGAAGGTCTTAGACATATTCCATTTGATATCGCATATACCAGTCCGTTGAAACGTGCGAAGGAAACAGCAGAGATCATTCTTGGAGGCAGGAATATTCCGCTATATGAAGATAAACGGGTTCAAGAAGCGTGTTTTGGATCGTTTGAGGGTGCAACGTTAAAGGAATTGAGAGAAAGACAGGATCCATTTCTCAAATTCTTTGATGCGCCAGAAGAATTTAAAAAAATTGAAGGATGTGAGACACACGAAGAGGTAATCGCAAGATCATCCGATTTTTTCAATGATATGATCTTGCCAAATGAGAAAAAATATCAACATATAGCAGTATTTTCTCATGGAGCATGGATCCACAGCTTACTTACATATATTTATCAGAGAGAGATTAAGGAATACTGCATGCGCCAAGACAGGAAAACTGTGGTGTGACAACGATCCAGATTGAAGATGGTGTCTGCCATGTATTAAAGGAATCAGAGATTTTCTACAATAAAGATGGAGAATGATATATGACAAAAAGACAATTTATGGAGGAGTTAAGATCTTCCTTAGAGGGAATGGTATCACAGGCAGTGATTCAGGAGAACATGAATTACTATGAGGATTATATCAATGAGCAGATCCGAAATGGAAAGAACGAACAGGATGTATTGAATGAATTAGGAAGTCCGAGACTGATCGCCAGATCGATCATTGATGCCAAAGGTGAGGATGATGACTATGTACAGACAGAGTATTACGAAGAGGAACAGGATGAAGGAACACCAGAAGATATGTTTGGTGGTAACACACATATTTTTACGATGAATTCTACAAAGTTCAAACTTGGATGTCTACTGTCAGTGATCATATTTATTTTTATCATTTATTTACTATTTCATGTATTTAGTGCAATGATGGTTGTGTTAGGCCCCGTGATCATTATCGGTGTGATCGTAGCTTTGATCATGAAGATCACAGGAAGGTAAGGAAACAAAGAAAGGAATCAATATGGATATAAATGAAGAAGCATATGCGATACAGGAAGAAGTGGTCGAATTTCGAAGAGCACTGCACCGTTGTCCTGAGATAGCATTTCATGAAACGATGACGATGGAATATATCAGAGAACATCTGGAAGAATGGGAGATTTCTTATAAGATTTTTGATCCATCAGGAATCATTGCAGTTGTTGGCAATGGCAAGAAAGAAACGATCGCATTAAGGGCAGACATGGACGCACTGGAAGTACAGGAAGAGACAGGACTTGATTTTGCATCTTTGAATCACGGATGTATGCATGCATGTGGACATGATGGACACACAGCAATCTTACTTGCAACAGCAAAGATATTGAAGAAACATGAATCAGAACTTGACCGCAGAGTATATCTTGTATTTCAGCCTGCGGAAGAAACCGCAGAAGGAGCCAGATTCATGTTGAAGACAGGAGTTTTGGACAGTGTGAAACGCATTTATGGAGTCCATATTTTAACGGTATACCGTCTGGCAAGATTTCACTGGAAGCAGGCCCAAGAATGGCAGCGACAAACTGGCTGGCAGTTCATTTATACGGAAGATCAGGACATGCAGGGAAACCACATGAAGGGATTGATACTGCAGTGGCAGTATCTTCCATGGTTATGAATTTTCAGAGCATCATCAGCAGGAATTTAAATCCATTAGATCCAGCAGTTTTAACGATCGGAAAGGTCGAAGCCGGGACAGCGAGAAATGTGATCGCAGGGGAAGCAAAGATCGAAGGGACTGCAAGAACATTTCCAGACAAGCTCAGGAGATGATCGAGCGCAGAGTCAAAGAGATCGCGAAAGCCCATGAACAGATGTATGGAGTAGATGTTTCGGTTGATTTTCAACAATCAAGCATGGGGCACTGATCAATGATCCGGGTGTTGTAGAAGATGTCATGGAGAAAGCAGGGGAAGTCTTTGATCCGTCAGAGTTTACCCATGTTGAAGCAATGATGTTAGGAGAAGATTTTGCAAATTATCTGGAAGAAATGGATGGATGTTTTGCATTTATCGGTGGCGGCGACCACCCTGCAAACCATCATGGAAAGTTTGATTTTGATGAAAAAGCATTGATCAGTGGTGTCCGTCTCATGCTGACATTTGTAATTGTATAGGATATAGTTCATGAAAATCAGTTGTAGACAGGAACAACATATGATATAATCAAAACCAACAGAAACACGTATATTTAATAGAAGAAAAGGTAGGGAAATATGAATTTAGTATACCACAGTACAAGAAATAGTGAAGAAACAGCAACCGCCTCTGAAGCTATTTTAAAAGGATTAACAAGCGATGGAGGATTATTTGTACCAGACAGCATTCCAAAATTAAATGTATCGTTGGAAGATCTGACAAAGATGTCCTATCAGGAAATTGCTTATGCAGTCATGAAAGAATTCCTTACAGATTTTACAGAAGAAGAATTAAAGACATGCATTAATAATGCATATGACAGCAAATTCGATACAGAAGAGATCGCAGTGACAAAGAAAGTAGATGGAGCATATTATCTGGAATTATTCCATGGAGCAACCATCGCATTTAAAGATATGGCATTATCTATTCTGCCACATTTACTTGTAACATCAGCAAGAAAGAATAATGTAAAGAATGAGATCGTGATCTTAACAGCAACATCCGGAGACACAGGAAAAGCGGCTTTAGCAGGATTTGCAGATGTACCGGGAACAAAGATCATCGTATTCTATCCAAAGTCTGGAGTCAGCCCAATTCAGGAAAAACAGATGGTAACACAGAAGGGTGACAATACATACGTGATCGGAATCAAAGGAAACTTTGATGATGCTCAGACAGGTGTTAAGAAGATGTTCTCTAACAAAGAGTTAGCGAAAGTGATGAATGACAACGGATTCCAGTTCTCATCTGCAAACTCAATCAACATCGGACGTTTAGTGCCACAGGTTGTATATTATGTAAAGGCTTATGCTGATTTATTAAAACAGGGTGCATTAAAGGCCGGGGAACCTATGAATGTAGTCGTTCCAACAGGAAACTTTGGTAATATTCTAGCTTCTTATTATGCAAAACAGATGGGTATTCCAATCGGCAAATTTGTCTGCGCATCTAATAAGAATAAGTATTATTTGATTTCTTTGAGACAGGAAAATACGATCGCAACAGAGAATTCTATGTTACAACATCTCCATCTATGGATATTCTGATCTCAAGTAACTTAGAGCGTATGATCTATAGAATCGCAGGAAATGATGCAAAACAGTGTGCCAAATTTATGGCAGCATTGACAAAAGACGGTGAATATGTGATCACAGATGCCATGAAAGCAGAATTATCTGAGTTCTTTGGAGCTTTCGGAAGTGAAGAAGAAACAGCAGTGAAGATTAAAGAAGTCTATGACAAAGAAGGATATGTGATGGATACACATACAGCAGTCGCAGCAGTTGCATATGACAAATATAAAGCAGCGACAGGAGATGACAAGACTCCAACAGTGATCGCTTCTACAGCAAGTCCATACAAATTCACAAGAAGTGTTATGGATGCGATCGATCCAGCATATGATGCAGAAGATGACTTTGAATTAGTTGATGAACTTAACAAAGTATCTAAGACAGCAATTCCAAAAGCGATCGAAGAGATCAGAACTGCACCAGTTCTTCATGATACGGTATGTGAGACAGCAGCAATGGAAGACGAAGTGAAGAAGATTCTTGGAATCTAATGAATCATAAAAAGCAACCCATGGAAGAAAATGGGTTGCTTTTTTATGCGAAAATGTTATGATAAACCAAGATAGGGAATAAATGGAAGAGAATACAATATCAGATAATTCTAAAAACATATCAACAAGATAAATCTAAGATGAGATCAATCAGATCTGACAAATCCATTCACGACATATGATGATCGAATGATGATGAATCCAAGGGAAGCTGACAATTGAATAAGACCATTTTCCGGCACAGTCCGGGAGGACATATTCCGCCATGATCTGCGGGCAATGAATTTTATGCCATGAACAATAGGATTGAGGTTCTTTTATGATACCACGAAGAGCACAGGGAGCGAACAAGGATATGATAATGAGACTTCTGCATGGTCATGGAGGTGAGTGCAGCCTGTCATAAGAATGAGGGGAGCCGGGAGGCTATGAGACATTTTGTCTGTTGGAGAATGAGGGAAATATAAAGATATGACAAGGAGGAGAGTACATTATGAAGAAAAAGAGACAATGGTTCATGTGCCTTGGGATGATCGGAGTTTTTACGGCATCCGTAATCTTATCTGTGTTTGGACAGCGAAAGGTGAAAGCACAGTTAAATACTGAGAATGCGGGGAAGATCACAAGCAGTTGGGCAGATGAGAAACATATTTTCTCATCATTTGACGATGAAAAAGCACTTTCAGTGGATGCATCCTACGGTTTTAAGATGCATGCAACAGATCAGACGAAGACGATCATAGAAGCAGGAAAGAAAGCAGCAAAATTACCAGAGATTGAGATGCCGGATTTCCTTAAAAAGTATACATGGTTTCAGACTTCACAAAATACCGCAGGGAATATTAAGATCCGAAAAACAAATATGGAGATCTATCAATGCAAAGCCGATGGAAGTAATGGCCATTGGGAAAAATTAGATTTGGTCATGACGGTTACTGGAATCGAAAAGTATAAGAATCAAGACGGTTATGTGGCGATTGGAAGCGGCATCAATGGATGTGCTTATGTTGGAATCGAAGAGATGACATTAAAAAGTGATTTTATAAAGCAGGAACGAATACACCAGTAACGATCAAAAGTAATATGACGTTAAAGGATATTGATACATATCAGTATATCGGGATCAAAGCACACAAGATTCACGGAGAATATGTATCAAAGAATACAAAATTGAGTTGTAAAAGATCAGGGGAAACTAGTATTTATTATGCGGATTTCCCAGACAATTACAGTAGTGAAGATTTTACTTGTGTAGGATTTACATTTGCATCAGATTCTTTTGAATATACATTCGGAAGGAGTCTTGAAAAAGCACCAACAAAAGAGGAGCAATATGTAGGATATGGACAGAATATGATCCGCTTTGACCCAGTTGACCCAACCAAAGAGGTGATCGGAGAAGATGGGACCAAGACAGAACATCTAAGAGTGCAAGATCTGGCAAAATCTTGGGATTATGAAGTCAGTCAGGTCATCGCAGGAGAAATTCCAAAGGCACATTATTTTGATAAGTTTGCATTTGAAGATCAGATCGAATCTTGTTTAAAGATTCTGGATATCAAGGTTTACGGAGATGATGAGGATGTAAGCAGTCAGTTTGATATTTCACAAAACGGCAATCTTGTAAGAGCAGAACTTAAGAATCCGAAAGATGCCGAATTTTATAAAAAATCTGTTTATAAATTAAAGATCAAAGTAAAGATGAATATTCCGGAGAATGCATCCAAAGAACAGTTAGATCAATTGCGTAAGATATGGAAAGAACATGGGCATTATAATACAAAGGAAACGATGATCACAGAAAAAAATACAGCGAAAACGATCATTAATGATAAGATAGAAATGACCAATGAGGTTCGTGTAGATATCGAGTTGCCAAAAGAAAATGGAGATACGCCGGGTCTTTTTGATCAGGAAAGAGACAAAACAATATGAATATCAGGCAAAAGATGAGATCACCTATAAGGTAACAGTGAAAAATCAAAACGAAAAAGCAAAGACAGCTTATTTTACGATTCAGGATACATCCTTTGCAAGTGTGATGGATATGAAGTTACAGGATATAAAAATCAGTGGTCTTGATAAGGAGGATTACATATTACAGACAGAAAATAATGGATTTATTTTGAAGTCAAAAGGTGATTATGCCCTTCCATATGGACAGACGATCGAGATCACATATACAGTAAAAAGTGGAGTCCTTACAAATGGAAAAGTGATCGATAATACTGTATCTGCATGGGCAGCAGGAATTCCAGAAACAAAGGCATCAAGGCAGGTGTATATCAATTCGCCAAAAAATAATGTGATAAAATCAGCTCCAGTACAGCTTTATAAAAAAGGAGATCATGTAACTTATCAGGCAGTGATCACCAATCCAAATCCGGGAACTTTTATGAGAAATTTGGAGATTCAGGATGAACTTCAGGCAGAAGGGATCAAGATCATACCAGGAACCGTAGCGGTTATATCTGGTGGGAAAACATTGCATCTGAGTGTAAGATCACATTTGATCCAAGTGGAAGAAGTTATGAGATCATAACACCATTTGCACTGAAAAATGGTACGATTCCAGCAATGGGTTCGGAAGAAGGAAAGAAAACAGGATCTTATGAA
>ENA-OQIC01000821-OQIC01000821.1-human-gut-metagenome-genome-assembly--contig:-NODE-821-length-12462-cov-3.362546_pt1 | contig 12462 bp, 14 predicted proteins | sample MGYA00242572_ERZ504736 | MGnify/ENA primary metagenome ERZ504736 (study PRJEB26092, sample SAMD00036201) | human gut metagenome | host: Homo sapiens | study: EMG produced TPA metagenomics assembly of... | reverse complement strand
TATCGTTAGTGAGCACTAGAGGATTCAGAAGTTGCAATCGAGTTGGGAATTTTACCAGAGATGAGCAAGAGACTTTCATTTATTGCTTGAAAAGCTTATTATAATGTTGTAGAAAGAGGTGACGAGAATGATTAAAACTTTACTCGCGCAAGTGAAGGAGTATAAAACGCCATCTTTATTAGCTCCTTTATGTGCCGCTTTGGAAGTTTTTTCGATATGTCTATTCCCTTTGTGATTGCAAAATTGATTGACCAAGGGATTCAGGCAGGAAATCTTGCGGTAGCCATGAAATATGGTTTATTTATGTTACTTTTAGCTATTTGTGGTTTGACGACAGGTTTCCTAGCAGGGAAATTTGCGGCACAGGCTTCAGCTGGTTTTGCTGCTAATTTGCGTGAAGGAATGTATGACAATATTCAAACATTTGCTTTCTCAAATATTGATAAATACAGCACGGCTGGTCTTGTAACACGTATGACAACCGACGTGACAAATGTGCAAAATGCTTACCAAATGATTATTCGTGTGGTTGTCAGAGCACCGTTAACAATCATTTTCAGTATGTTTATGTGTTTTGTGGTTGATCGTCAATTAAGCTTGATTTTCCTACTTGCTGTTATTATTTTAGCGGCTTCATTGCTGTTCATCATGCGTAAAGCAATGCCCGCTTTTAACTATGTTTTCCGTAAATACGATGACTTGAATGCCAGTGTCCAAGAAAATATTTCTGGTATTCGTGTGGTAAAAGCTTTTGTCCGTGAAGATTATGAGAATAAAAAATTCACCAAGGCTGCTGAAAATATCTACCGTTTATTTGTGAAAGCGGAAAAAATTGTTATTTTTAATAATCCAATCATGATGTTTATCATCTTCGCTTGTATGATTTGCTTGTCTTGGTTCGGAGCCCGCTTTATTGTAGCGGGTAGTTTAACGACAGGGGAGCTAACGTCACTTCTTTCTTATATCTTTGCCATGATGATGTCATTGATGATGTTGTCAATGATTATGGTTATGATTTCAATGAGTACAGCTAGTGCAGAACGTATTTCTGAGGTACTCAACGAAAAAGCTGACATTGTTAATCCTGAAAATCCATTGATGGAAGTTTCAGACGGAGGTATTGTTTTGATCATGTGCATTTTTCTTATAAACATGGCGGTGGTGAAGAGGTGCTTTCTGATATAAACCTGAGTATTAAATCTGGTGAAATCATTGGAGTTATTGGTGGAACAGGTTCTGGTAAGACCTCATTTGCTAATTTGATTTCACGTCTTTATGATGTTGATTCTGGTTCAATTAAAGTTGGTGGACGTGATGTTCGCGAATACGATTTGGAAGTTCTTCGTGACCAAGTAGCGGTTGTTCTTCAGAAAAATGTCCTTTTCTCAGGGACTATCTTGGATAACCTTCGTTGGGGAAATGAAAATGCGACAGATGAAGAATGTATGGAAGCTTGCCGTCAAGCTTGCGCAGATGAATTTATCGAACGCTTCCCAGATAAATACAACACTTGGATTGAACAAGGTGGTAGTAACGTTTCTGGTGGGCAAAAACAACGTCTTTGTATTGCCCGCGCGTTGTTGAAAAAACCAAAAGTATTGATTTTGGATGACTCAACTAGTGCTGTTGATACTGCGACAGATGCGAATATCCGTCAATCATTTGCTGAAACCATTCCTGGGACAACTAAAATTATTATTGCCCAACGTATTTCTAGTGTGCAACACGCTGATAAAATTTTAGTTCTTGATGATGGTAAGATTTCGGGATTTGCCAGTCATGATGAACTATTACAAACAAATGCGATCTACCGTGAAATTAGCGATGTTCAACAGCAAGGTAGTGGTGATTTGATGCGGAAGGAGGTAGCAATTAATGGCTCAAACCAAAAAAGAAATTAATAAACAAGATACGCTAAAACGTGTGTTGGCTTATGTTTTGAAAAACTATAAATGGCGCTTCTTGCTAGTATTGGTTTTGATTTTAGTAACAGCGCTTTGTATGGTACGCTTTAGTTTGTTCATGCAAACATTGATTGATAGTTATATTACACCTCTTTTAGCTGCTAAAAATCCAGATTTTTCAGGGTTAGCGCACGCTATTTTCCAATTAATCATCATTGGTATTATTGGTGTTCTAAGTTCTTACACTTATAATCGTTTGATGGTTTATGTTGGACAAGGAACAATGCGTCGTATTCGTATTGATTTGTTCACTCATATGGAACGCTTGCCAATCAAATACTTTGATACACATGCTCACGGTGATATCATGTCTATCTATACTAACGACGTTGATACACTTCGTCAGTTGATTAGCCAGAGTATTCCTCAGGTCATTAATTCGGTTTTTTCGATTGTGGTAACATTTACAAGTATGCTTCTTTTGAATGTTCCCTTGTCAATATTATCACTTTTTATGGTTGTGGTGTTATTATCAGTAGCGCGTAAAATGCTTCGCAATCGTCTAAGCATTTCCATAATCAACAAAATGACCTTGGGCGTGTCAATGGGTTCATTGAGGAAATGATGGACGGTCAAAAAGTGGTTAAAGTTTTCAATCACGAAGAACGTGCTAAAGAAGATTTCCGAAAAATCAATCAACAGCTCCGCTATTCTGCTACAAATGCTAATATCTATGCTAATATTTTGATGCCAGTATCCGCTAATATTGGACATATTTCCTATGTGCTTTGTGCCATGCTTGGGGCAACCCTAGCTCTTCAAGGCTATGCTGGATTGACTTTGGGAACATTGGTTTCTTTCCTAGCGCTTAACCGTAGTTTTACAAACCCAATCACACAAATCAGTCAACAAATCAACGCAGTTATTATGGCGATGGCTGGTGCTGATCGTGTCTTTAATCTACTTGATGCTGAAGTGGAAACAGATGAAGGTTATGTTGAATTGGTAAATGCTACTGAGGACACTGCTGGAAATCTTCAAGAAGTTGAAGAAACAACTGGTATGTGGGCTTGGAAACATCCACACGAAGACGGCACCGTAACTTATCACAAGCAAGAAGGTCGTGTAACCTTCTCAGATGTAACCTTTGGTTATAATGATGATAAAATGGTTTTACATGATATTAATTTGTTTGCGGAACCTGGTCAAAAAATTGCCTTTGTTGGCTCAACTGGTGCTGGTAAAACAACTATTACAAACTTGATTAACCGTTTTTACGATATTCAAGAAGGTAAGATTCATTACGACGGTATTAACATTCGTAAAATCAAAAAAGCTGACCTTCGTCGTAGCTTAGGGATTGTATTGCAAGATACACACCTTTTCACAGGAACAGTTATGGATAATATCCGTTACGGACGTTTGAATGCGACTGACGACGAATGTATTGCTGCGGCTAAGTTAGCTAATGCACATGATTTCATTAAACGTTTGCCAGAAGGTTACGATACCATTTTGACAGGTGACGGAAGTAATTTATCTCAAGGACAACGTCAATTGCTTGCGATTGCACGTGCAGCTGTGGCAAATCCACCTGCTTTGATTTTGGATGAAGCAACATCATCAATCGATACGCGTACCGAAGTTCACGTCCAAGAAGGTATGGATGCGTTGATGAAAGGTCGTACAACTTTTGTTATCGCTCACCGTTTGTCAACAGTTCGCAATGCGGATTGTATCATGGTTCTCGAGCAAGGACGTATCATCGAACGTGGTAACCACGACGAATTGATTGCGCAAAAAGGTCGTTATTACCAACTTACACAGGTAACGCCATTGGTGAATAGCTGAATTAAATCATTGTTAAAATTTATTTTATCAATATGTGAAAATGTAAAAAAGAATAACCTCTTTTTGAAGTGCCCCCAAAAGTTAGACTAAATATTTAAGTTAAGGATTGAGTTCTGTATTGCACAGGACTTAGTCCTTTTAATGTAAGTTTGATTCGTTTAGTGTTGTAGTAGTTGATATATTCTGAAATAGCTGTTTTCAATGTTTCGAGGGAAGTAAATTCCTTCTCAAACCCATAAAACATTTCTGTCTTCAATGTTCCAAAGAAAGATTCCATCATGCCGTTGTCTAAGCTATTTCCTTTACGCGACATGGACGGTCTCATTCCATGCTCCTCAAGAAAATGATGGTAGTAAGTGTGTTGATATTGCCATCCTTGGTCACTATGTAAAATAGTGCCCTGATAAGTTTGTTCAGGAAAAGCCTCGGAAAGCATCGTTTTAAGTTGTTGTAAGTTTGGCGAGGTAGATAAATTATATGCAATAATCTCACTGTTAAAGCCATCAAGAACTGGTGATAGATACAATTTTTGATTACTAGCAGGGATTGAAAACTCTGTTACATCGGTATAACACTTCTTAAGTGGTTGGGCAGCTTTAAATTGACGCTTAATGAGATTATCAGCTTTCTTGCCCACCTCACCTTTATAAGAGTTATAGCGACGTTTCGCACGGATTCTAGCTTTCAAACCAAGTTCTGTCATCAGACGTTGAACTTTCTTATGGTTAACTTTATAGCCTCGATTTTTAAGTTCGAGGTGAATTCTACGGTAACCATATCTCCCTTTGTTCTCAGAATAAATATCTTGAATAGCTTCTTTTAATTCTTTGTTTTTATCTACCTGGGTTAGACGTTTAACCTGATAATAGTAGGTTGATCGAGACAGCTTCAAAATATTAAGTAGGATTCTTAAATCAAATACATTGATTAGTCCTTGAATGATTTCTGTTGCTCTTTGAGCCTTGCTTCGTCCCTCAATCGGAGTTCTCTCAACTTTTTTAGTACGGCACTCTCCGCTCTAAGGTACTCATTTTCATATTGAAGACGCTCTAATTCAGTCATTTCTTCAAGTTTTTTCTTTGGTTTGCGTCCCATCTTTACAGGTCTCCCTCTTGATTTCTCAAGAATAGTATACCCGTTTTTCTTGTATTGCGCTATCCAATTAGGAAGCATTCCCTTATTTGGTAATCCATAATCTAGAGAAACCTCTAGCTGAGACCTACCTTTCATCAGAACTTCGTTTATGATTTCCTGCTTTAGTTCAGGAGAATAATACCTATTTTTCCTTTTACAAACACTTTCCAATCCGTGTATATCAATAAGGCGGACCATGTATTGAAGGTTATACTTACTAATATTAAATGTTTGACTGATTTTAGGCCATGTCCAACCAGATTGTCGTAAGCGATAGATTTCAATTTTATCTTCATAACTTAATTTCATAGAAAAACACCCCAAAAGTTATGATTTGTTGTCTATTTGGGGGGCAGGTCAAAGTGACCTTCTTTTACTTTTATTCATAAGCTTTGTAGGCTGAAATGTGTAAATCTGAACGATTTGAAAAGTGCTGAAGTTCTAATAAGAGACTTTCAAAGCGACTATCTTCCATTAATAGATTTGCCCGTAGATAAGAAGATAAATTGGTTCTGTTGGCTCACTCGTTAAGTTTCCTTCATCATCAAATGTTTCTTCGTCACGTTCTTCCAGATCTTCTAAGATTTTTCCATAAGAACTAGAATATCTGATATTTCATCAAAAGCACCCTCAAAACGATCAAATGCATTGTAAAATTTGATTTCACGTTTTAAATCATCCTGAGCATCTGCAACGTAAATCATCCCTTTATGGTCAAAAAGATAATGACGGAATTGCTTGATAGCAGCCTCACGACTAATTTCGGTAAGCTCCAGCTCTGATTCTTCCTCATCAAGAAGCGTAGCAAGAGGAGCATGAGATATACTCTCTATCTCTTTAGACTCTTCTTCGACCTTAACTACCAATTCGGTAGCATCCTCAACTTCAGATTGAACACCAGCAACCTCTTCTTCAACATCATCAGACGGTTCTTCCTCGTCAACCACTGGCTCAACTGATTGCGGTTCAGCTGCAAGCTCAGCTTCTTTATTCTCAAGGATAGGGACATCTTGGACATCTTTATCAACTTCAAGACTCTGTTCTGATTTTCTAGGGGTCAAGGCATCAATTTTAGCCAATAATTCGGCTTTTTTCGTTTCCCTTTTTTGATATTCTACGCTTGCAAAGGGTCAACTAAAATAGGGTATTCTGATTCTTCCTTGATTGATAAATTGGTAATTCGAATTGAAGTAAAAACATCAATCAGCACGCCAAAAACACGCTGGCGCTTATCACCAAGAATCGCTTGAAAAACAGATTTTGACTCACAGATTTCTAAAACATTATCAATCCCACGAATCCAATTACCGACAATATCCAAAGAGTGATTCATCAATCTAAAAGATGCTTCATCATACCAAAACGTTGATTTAATCAATTTTTCTTGCTTAGAAAGCGCATCAACAGCCGCTAAAATTTCACCCAACTCTGATTGAACTACATAAGGCGAAAAAGACGCCCCCAACAATGACGGAGTCTTTTCAACCAAAACAATCTCATCTCTGAAAAGTGTCAAGTAATGAATACTAACAAGCAGCTTCTGAATCAACAATCGATGATTATTTGAATTAGTATTTTCCATCACTTCCACCACTTACCTTTATCTATTAATATTACAGTTTCGTTACAATCCACTACTATTAATATAACATATGCGAGGCAAAAGAGCAACGAAAAAGAGGAGGTAGTTAGCAAAGAAAGATAAAAAACGAACGATGGGGAAGAAAATATAAATCCTACAAAAGGAATCCCCCACGTGGACGATACCACCAAAAATTAGACATAAAATCTAATGATTGAAATATGATTTTAAAACTCTACATATAATGTTACAAACTTATTATGAGTCAAATTCGGAATAACAACTTTTCTACCTGTTATTTCTAGTTTTTGCTTGATTTCCTCCTTTAAATCTACACACTCAATAGTTTTAGGTTGTTCATAAAATTCAACTTCTCCACTACATGTCTGTTTATAATTTCCGTTATAGAATCTGAGAATATAACCCGGGCGCTCTTCTGCTTTCTTTACAATACTTAAAATAGCATCTCCCTTAATATTTAATAATGAATATTTTTGACTAAGAGTTTTAGGAACACTAAACTGTGTAAACCGTAAACGAGTATTTAAATAATCAGCATATTGATAAATTTGAAACTCCTTCAAATATTCATTAACCACTTCTGCTAATCCATATGTATTCATATTTCCTTGGTAATATATGACTGAAAAAGCAAACGTCATTTCTTTATGACATTGAGCATCTGGCGTGGCAATAACAGTTTCTCCTGAGGCTCTTCCTGGACGGTATAAAAGATTTTCTTTCCCCATATATCCATACGTTCTAAATAATGTTAATCGGATGGTATCATACTTCGAACCAATAACTTCATATTCTCTGACACCTTTTGGAATTACAGCGACTCCTCGAATATCATTATCTAGTCCCACGAATGACTGACAAGTTTCAATAGAAATTGGGACCTCGTTCCACTTATCTGGCTCCGTCTTCCAAAGTTTCATTTCTTTTCGGACAATAGGACGTTTAATCGTTCCAAACTGATGATCAGCTAGTGAAAATTTTGAAGCAATTTCACTATTAAATAAAACACACATACGGTGACTATCCACAAAACGGTTATCAACCTTGAAGTAGAATTCTATAATAGGAGATTTAGATTTTAATACTACTGATAGTTGTATTGGTAAGTGGGTATCTTTAATCCCACATGCACGTTTTTCTAAGTTTTTTGGAACCTTAAACTGATAAGATAATGTCATTTTACTGATAACCTTAGAAGTTTTAACTTCCACCTTAGGGCAAAACTCAAAAGAATTAATTATCAGATCCTCTCTAGGTGGAGAATAATTGAACGAATCTCCTGCATCACCATTTTCTTGAATTATTCCTTGGTTTTGATAAAGCTTACCGCTTTTTTTATCAAGTATATCTAGAGTATTATTTGCATTAACAGTAATACTATAAAATTCGTTTTCAATTCTGCTAGCTAAATTCTCCTCTAGTTTATCATGACTATTCCCTCCTAAATCCAAGTAGAAACTCTTGTAGCCAAATGTTGGTAAACTATCAAAACTAATCGCTATCGCCACCTTGTATATTTTATCTGGTTTATAAATCTTTGTAGAATCTAAAATATTACCTTGTCCTAAAATATAATCAGTTTGATCTTCGATAGAAGTCACCGTATATTGATATTGTTTGCCTTCTTTATCTTTTATTGCAAAGTCAAGTTGTGGAGTATAAAATATTGTTTCTATCACTCCTTCTTTTTTACGACCAGAAAGATTGAAAACAGTTGCCGTTATTGCTTCATCGCTCTCAATTCGCATAACAATCTCACGCATTTTCAATTCAGCTAAATTTTCAGCCAAATCACGCGCTTTTTTGTATCTTAAATAAACATCTTCATTGGTTGTATCTGATACACACGAACCAATTGAATCATGAGCAGCATTTTCAAACATTAATTTCCAAATTTCCTTAACTACCTCCACAGGATAGTCAAATCCTAAAGATTGCGAAAGAGAAAGTAATGGTTCTAATATATTAACAATATAATTCTGAACTTGTGTATTTAACTTCTTTAAATCAGATCTAGAAGAGTATATTGATTTATGAATCCGCATTAGTTTTCCGTTCAAAAGTTCCCCAGCTATTTCTTCTAATTCTGGATGTTGTTCTTTAACTTTACGTATATAATCCGAGTAAGTAGAAATTTTAAATTCATACTCCCCTGCATAAAACTTTTGCATTTTACCTAAAATGTCAGTTAAATTTTCACGTGCAGGAGCTTGATCAAATCCGTTTGGAAAGAGGACCTGATTCGTACTACTTCTTTCCCACAAACTTTTAAAAGGTTCATTATGCAAATAATTTTTAAGATTTTCTGCCTCTTCAGGAATATCCCCACCGATATAATATCCAGCTTGAATCTGATAAGCATTTACTGTTGAACCATCCTCCCCTCGCCATTTAAACTCAGTTTTATGAGTATCCTCATCACTAACGCCACGCCAAAATAAGGTATCATCAATGCCAAATTCTTTATAAATCTGTGGCATAGCAGCAGATTGCCCAAATGAATCTGGAACATAGCCTACATTCATATGCTTTCCAAATTTTTTCGATATATTTATACCATAAAGTAAATTTCGAACAATACTTTCACCAGAAATAACCATCTGATCCGTTTGTGTGTACCATGGACCAATAATCAATTTTCCCTCCTGTACTAACTCCCTGATAACTTCTTTATCTTCAGGGCACCAAGCCAAGTAATCATCTAATAAAGAAACTTGACCATCTAGGTATAACGGTTATATCCATTATCTTCCTGTAATAATGAAATAACTCTTTTTAAGTTATTCATTAAATAAATTTTTGAACGACTTGTTGTAAAATACCATTCTCTATCCCAATGAGAATGTGGAACTACATGTACTGTTTTCTTCATATTATTCTCTACTTTCTAGAAACAAAGAGCACATATATGTGCCCTATAATATTATTCAAAGCTAATTTCAATGTCGTCTATATCAACATCTTCAACATCATCAGAATCTTTAAAGTTGACAATCAACGGAGCAACAAATCCAATGAAAGCTGCACCTATAAACATCCCCACGAGATAAGCCCAACCATTCCCAACTGTAATAAATCCATAAATTCCACCAACAGGAGGCATTTTAGCATACATTCCAAATAGAATTCCTAATCCAGATGCAATTGCACCGCCAATCATATTAATAGGAACAAGTTTGAGGCTAACCATTGTAAATGGAATGGCACCTTCTGTAATTCCAATAAATCCCATAACCCAATTATTACGTGAAGCATCTCTAAGTTCATCACTTAATTTATCTTTATGGAACAATGAAGCAAATGCATATCCAAGAGGAACTGCACAAATTGCAACATTTACAATAATTGCTGGCAAATAAATTCCTTCTGCAAGAAGAACATTTCCAGCCATCCAAGCAGCTTTATTAATAGGACCACCTAAATCTGTACCAATCATAGCCCCCATTATCATGGCAAGAAGTACTTTATTAACATCATTTTCAATCATCGCTTTAATCCAAGCGACTAAACTTGTATTAATCCAACTAAGTGGACCTGCAAGAATGACTCCCATGACTATAGCTACCGCAAAAGTTGCAAAGAACGGAAAAACAATCAATGGTAAAACACTACTGTATTTTTCAGGAACCTTAACCGTCTTCTTAGCACAAACTACCATATAGCCAGCAACAAATCCAGCTACCATAGCCCCAAGAAAACCAGCATTTGAATTAGATGCAAGAGTACCACCTATTAAACCTGCACCAATTGCAGCTTTATCGCCAATAGAATATGCAATAAAACCTGCTAATACTGTATTTAATAGACCAATGCCTATCCATCCAACTTGTTCTGTCAAATAAAGGTAGTGTTCAAAACCATTAGTTTCAGCAAAACCATCTAAACTGGTATGTCCCATTGCTAAACCGATTAACTTAGGTACCGCGATAACCAAAGACGCTCCTATAATCAATGGTAAAGCATAACTAATACCAGTCATCAGATGCCCTTTGGCATCGTTTAAAAATTTTTTCATCTTAACTCCTCCTTCATTTTATTACTAACTAACCGCTTGAATGCATTTTTCAATACTGCTTCAGGTGCTTTAATGCATGTTGAGATATTCACTCGAATTTTTTTCTTCCCTTCAAAACGCTCTTCACCTACAATTTTTTGATCCGTAGCAAGTAAAACAAAATCTGCATCAGCAATTTCCTGTGGTGTTAATTTGTTGATTTGCCCCATTGAACCTTGTTGTTCAATTCTAACGGTATGACCTAGCTTAGGTCCAGCTTTTTCTAAAGCTTTTGCTGCCATAGGAGTGTGAGCTAGCCCTGCTGGGCATGATGTAATTCCGACAATTTTCATATTAATTATCTCCCTTCATTGCACTAATGATTGTTTTTTCTAGTTCATCTATATTTGATGACTTCTTAACTATCATAATAAATTCATCATCCAAAAGAGAAGTTGCAATTCTGCTAATCATTTCCAAATGTAAAGTTCCTTCATGTTTAGTTGGAACTAATAATGCAAAAATATTTTGGACCGGTTTGTCATCAAAAGTCTCCCACTCAATTGGATGAAGTAATTTCAAATAAAGAACAGTGGGCTTCATTATGCAATCTGCTTTAGCGTGAGGAATAGCAAATGAGTTCTGTAAACCTGTCGAAACTTCTGATTCTCTATTAGTAAATGCTTTAATCAATAATTGCTCATCATCAATAATCCGCTTCTTTTTTGCATATCTTGCAATATAGGCAAATAAGTCTTTCTTGTCTTTGACATTAACATTCAAAAGAATATTTTCTTTGTCAAATTTCATTTCAAACACCTCTTTTCGTTTACAGCTATATCATATCATTCGTTGACAGCGCTGTCACTAATTGCTTTTTCCAATTATTTCTGGAAAAATGGAAAAATTATTTTTATCTATTTCAACTTCTTTTTGGAAAAATAGTAAAAAATCATTCATTTGTTTTGTGCTAAAATAAAGATGATATAAGGAGAAGAAGGTATGAGTATATTTGACTTCCAAAGATTAGATAATATATTAAATCTACTAATACAAAAAAACGAACCCATTCATATTAATGAATTAAGTTCGTTTTGTGGTGTTTCAGATAGAACTATCCGTTCTGATATCCATACAATTAATGACTATATCACTGAGAATGGAGCAACTATTACTTTAATTCGAAAAAAGGGATATGTTATCAACTATATAGATAAAGAAAAATTTGATAAATTTTGGACAAACCAAGACAGTGGTACTTTTTTATTCACTTCATCTGATTCAAGGCTTAAATATCTTTTACGGAAATTTCTTACTACTGATAATTACATTACTCAAGACTATTTGCAGTCTATTCTTTTTATCAGCCAAAATACCCTTTATAGTGATTTTCGTACCTTAAAGAATCACTTTTCTTCCTATAATCTGAAACTCGTTAATAAAAGTAATCTTGGTTATATCGTTAATGGACTCGAACAAGATAAACGAAAAGCTATAATTGATTTAATATTTAAAGAAGACTTTTCAAACTACATCACAGCAAAATCAACTATTGAAAAAGATTTTTGTAACAACATTAATTACGATACATTCTCTACTATTTTCAATAAGTACTTTAAAGATAGTATAAAAACAGATTCCGATTATTTTTACCGAAACTTATTCACTGGTATTTTTTTAGCCATTAGTCGAATAAAATCCAATAATAATATTCAACAATTTAAGCAACACATACAGTTAAACACAACAATTAATGAAATTGTTGAAAAATTTATAACCGATTTAGAAAATCAATTTCAAATTCACATAACATTTTTTGAAAAGAATTACTTTCAATTTCTAATTGCAGAAAATTTCCCAAACTATATCGACGATCACACTATTTCAAATAATCAAGAACTTGCAGAAAAAATTACAATCACCATCTATGATATTCTTTCAGAATTAACCAATGCTGATTGGCTAACAGATTGTAA
>ENA-OQIC01000819-OQIC01000819.1-human-gut-metagenome-genome-assembly--contig:-NODE-819-length-12488-cov-2.964242_pt1 | contig 12488 bp, 12 predicted proteins | sample MGYA00242572_ERZ504736 | MGnify/ENA primary metagenome ERZ504736 (study PRJEB26092, sample SAMD00036201) | human gut metagenome | host: Homo sapiens | study: EMG produced TPA metagenomics assembly of... | reverse complement strand
AAAAGCGGTCTATTGGTGGTGTTACGAGCACTCACCTAGACCGCTTCCTGTTGCTGAAATATTAAAATGTATGCCTACAGATAAAACAATCGCTGCTACTTACCGTAGGATAATGCGGAATAACCGTCCTGATAATATCTTACCCCAATGGGGCGATGCCATTGTCTGGAATGAGTTCCATATGTCCACGGAATTTCCAATTTATTGGGATTAATTTAAAAAAGCCACACACACTTTTTGTCCTATAAGCCTATAATTCAAATTTTAGGCAATAAAAAAAGCCCTTAAGGGCTTAAAGTTCTTAACTGGTGCGGGAGAAGGGACTTGAACCCCCACGCCCGAAGGCGCCAGATCCTAAGTCTGGTGCGTCTGCCAATTCCGCCACTCCCGCAACAAAGATATATTATCATATCGGGCGCCATATCGTCAATAGATAATTAAAAAATAGCAAAGACAAAAGGGGAATGCATTGGACAATATTAATATTTTTACTGATGTGACGGGCCTAATAACCACCTTTTCGTATTGATGTTGCATGACTCCTATGGTACACTAAACATATACTTTGTAATTACAAGGGGCTTTGGCGTAGCTAAAGCCCGTTTTGTCGTTGCTATATGAGCGTAAAAAGAAGAAGGTAATAGAAAATCCAATGGAAACATTACAGGAATTATTATATAAATACCCTGCCTATAAAGAGGCGGAAGGACTTTTCGGTAAAAAGGGAAAGCATGTAATATCAGGCTTGGAGGCTCTCAAAAGCCGTTCATTTACAGCACGGCTATGAAGGCTATAGAGCAGCGGCCTACTATTGTATTGGTGCATGATAAGAACCATAAAGAACAATGGGAACGCGATTTGGCATTCTTTTTGCCGGATGTGGACGTAATGCCATTTCCTATTACGGAAAAGTCACATTCATTACGGCGGCGCGCAGCTGGAAAATCAGGGGCTGCAGATGCGAGCATTAGGTGCCTTATTACACGATGAACCGGTTGTAGTTATCGCTACAATTGATGAGGCAACCCAGCGTATTTTAACGCCGGAAGAATTAAAAGAAAGTGTTATACATTTAGCCACCGGTGACATTGTTGAGCGTGAAATTATGCTCGAGAAATTGGTAACCTTAGGCTATGAACGAACAGACCAGGTGGAACAACGTGGTCATTTTAGCGTGCGCGGCGACATTATCGACGTATTCCCGGTAAACAGCGATAATCCGTATCGTGTTGAATTCTTTGACGATGAAATCGATACCATTCGCACCTTTGCTATCGACACGCAGCGCTCAATCGAGTCCGTTAAACATATGACAGTTATGCCGTTCCACTTGAACGATACGTCGGAAGAAGGCTCTTTATTGAGCTATGGCAAAAACGCCCTGCTTTTGTACGATGAACCGAATCGTTTGCAAGATGCCTTAAAAGGCTTTTTGAAAGAAGACGCCGTGCACCGTCAGCAGCATTTTACCTGGTCCGAGTTTATGGGGACTAATGCGGCTAAAAGTGAAATTGCATTTAACTTCCTGCAGCAGCGCGTGTCCGGTTTAGCCGGTTTTGACAGCATTGGGCTTCAGAGTAAGTCTATGATGTCCTTTGAGCGTCAAATGCCGCTTTTAATTGATGAAATAGACGTGTGGCTAACCCAGGGGCGTCAAGTTGTGCTCGTTATGAACAATTTGCAACGCCGCGAAGGTTTAGAACGAGCCCTCAGCGAAGCGAATATTGCCTATGAAGTGAGCGCCGAATTGAAAGCAACTAAAGAGGCGGTTCTCATTGTAAGCGGGCTTTTATCGGAAGGTTTTGAATTACCACTTTGTAACCTGGTGGTAGTTACGGAAGGCAATATTTTTGGTCAACAGAAGCGAAAGCTTCGTAAAAAAGTGCCAAAAGGTCAGGAGATTACTTACTTACCGATTTAACGCCGGGCGATTATGTAGTCCATGCTTTGCACGGTATCGGGAAGTACGTGGGCCTCAAAACGATTGAAACAGAAGGCATTCACAAGGACTACATTGAAATTGCCTATGCGGGCACAGACAAGTTGTTTTTGCCGGCTGACAATTTAGACCAATTACAGAAATATATCGGCAATGAAGGTGATGTGCCTAAAATTCATAAGATGGGCGGCCGTGAGTGGGGCAAAGTTCGTCAAAAAGCACAAAAATCCATTGACGATTTGGCAGAAAAGCTGGTAGAACTCTATGCACAACGTGAGGTTGTGGATGGCTTTGCCTTTGACCCGGATGATACCTTCCAGATGGAATTTGAAGAAGCCTTTCCGTATGAAGAAACGGAAGACCAATTGCAGGCATCTCAAGAAATTAAGGCCTCTATGGAACAGCCGCATCCGATGGACCGGCTGCTTTGCGGTGACGTTGGTTTTGGTAAAACGGAAGTGGCTATGCGCGCTATTTTTAAAGCGGTAAAAAGCGGTAAACAAGTAGCCGTCTTAGTACCGACAACTGTATTGGCACAACAACATTTTCAGACCTTTACCGATCGTTTGGGTGCCTTTGGAGTACGCGTTGAAGTGTTGAACCGTTTCCGCTCCGCCGGTGAAAAGCGCGATATTATTAAACGGGTTGCCGATAAATCGGTGGATGTCTTAATCGGAACCCATGCGCTTTTAAATAAAAAAGTAGCTTTCAAAGATTTGGGACTCCTCGTTGTGGATGAAGAACAACGTTTCGGTGTAGCGCAGAAGGAAAAGTGGAAGAGTTGGGCCAATAATATTGACGTCTTGACGTTGAGTGCCACGCCGATTCCGCGAACCCTCCACATGTCGCTTGTAGGGGTGCGTGAAATGAGTGTTATCAACACGCCGCCGGAAGACCGTTTACCGGTGCAGACCTATGTGGTGGAATATGACATGAAGCTCATTGCCGAAGCCATTCGTCGCGAAATTCAGCGCGGTGGGCAGGTCTATTTCGTGTATAACCGTGTAGCTTCCATTGAGCACATGGGCGAACTTTTGGAAGCGGCTATGCCGGATTTGCGCTTTGCCATTGCCCACGGTCAGATGGCAGGCAGTGAAATGGAAGCCATCATGGTTGATTTTTATGAAGGTCATTATGATTTATTGCTATGTACCAGCATCATTGAAACGGGGCTCGATATTCCAAACGCCAATACGATTATCGTGTACGATGCGGATCGTTTGGGTCTGTCGCAGTTATATCAGATGCGGGGGCGTGTAGGTCGTTCCCGTCGTCGTGCCTATGCGTACTTCTTGTATCGTCCCGATAAAATGCTCAGTGAAACGGCGGAAAAACGTTTGAAAGCGATTGAAGAATTCACCGAACTGGGCGCCGGCTTTAAATTGGCTATGCGTGACCTTGAAATTCGCGGCGCCGGTAATTTACTGGGCTCACAGCAGCACGGCAATATCGCATCAGTCGGTTTTGCTTTGTATTGTTCTATGCTTGAAGAAGCGATTGCCAAAGCCCAGCATAAAACGGTTACCAAAACGGTGGAAGTGGATCCGGTTATCGATCTTGGCATCGATGCTTCATTGATGAGGCCTATATCAATGATACGGCCCGGAAGATTACCATTTACCAGCGTCTGTTGCAGATTCGCAAGCTGGAAGATTTTGACGAATTTACCGATGAATTGATTGACCGATTCGGTTCGCCGACGCCGCCGGTGGAACGACTTTTGAAATTGGCGCGCATTAAAGAACGAGCCAGAGCCATCGGCATTAAGAGCATGGTTATTCGTGAAGGTGTTTTAATCATTCACTGGGCGGACTTAGAGAAGATGGCCGGCTGGGATCCCGGCTTAGTAGCGACAAAGGTTTGGCAACATGTTAAAATAGATAAAAATAATGTGTTACGTTACAGCCCGATTGAAGAGGGTGCTTCCGTATTGACCACAGTTGAGGTGTTAATGGGGGAATTGGAAAAACGTGACCCTGCTTTACAATCTCAGTAAGCTTCAGGAGGAACCGTATGAATCGATTTTTAAAAGGGGCTATGATTCTTACTTTAGCGGGCATAATTGTGAAAATTATCGGTGCTTTCAGCAAGGTGCTGTTGGCACGCATTTTAGGCGGTGAAGGGATTGGGCTGTATCAGATGGCCTATCCCATTTACCAGATTATTGTCAGCCTGGCTACAGCAGGTTTACCGGTAGCCATATCGATTATGATTGCCGATAAACTGGCCTATAAAGACGTACGCGGTGCGTCAAAAATCTTTAGAGTATCCGCTACGGTTTTATTTGCCTTAGGTGCTTTTTTCAGCGTGGCACTGTTTCTGGCGGTACCGTGGCTGGTTGAGTCGGAATGGCTTACAGATCCACGCAGCAGCTTTGCGCTCATGGCCTTGGCGCCGGCAATTGTGGTAGTGACGATTTTGAGCTGCTTGCGCGGCTATTTCCAAGGGTTTCAGGACATGCTGCCAACCGGGGCATCGCAGGTTGTGGAACAATCTTTACGCGTTGCTGTATGGTAGGTTTTGCTCTATTCCTCTTGCCTTTATGGACTGCCAATGGCGGCGGCAGGGGCTACGTTAGCTACCTTTCCGGGCGTTGTAGGGGGCATATTGGTACTCCTTTATTTTTACCGACGTCAACGTCATTTGCGGGCTAAACTATTAGCTGAGCAAGCGACGGACATCATTCCGGAAAGCTCATGGCAAATCATGAAGCGTTTGTTTGTTTTGGCCATTCCCGTTTCCATGGCCAACATTATGATGCCCATCGTGTCGGGCATTGATCTGGGCGTTGTACCGCAACGCCTCATTGATGCGGGCTATTCCGTTCGCGAAGCAACCACCTTATTCGGTTATTTGACGGGCATGGCTACCTCGCTGGTGAACTTGCCGATTATTTTGACTACGTCCTTGGCGGCCAGTCTTGTGCCGGCCATTTCTGAGGCGTTTTCCAAAAAAGACATGGGGGAAATTCAGAATCGCAGCCATGTGGCGCTCAAAATAACCACCTTGATTACGGTGCCTGCGTTTGTGGGGCTTTATGTGTTGGCTACGCCGATTTCAGAACTTCTCTATGCCACACCGAATGCGGGAGGCCCCATTGCGGTTATGAGTCTCAGCATCTTCCTCTTAGGTGTACAGCAAGTGAGTACGGGGATTTTACAAGGCCTCGGCCATACGGCGATTCCTATGGTGAATCTGTTCATCAGTACACTCATTAAAATTCCGCTTAGCTGGTATTTGACGGCCTTGCCGGAATGGGGGATTAACGGGGCGGCTTGGTCCACGAATATTGACTTTGGTTTGGCCGCATTATTAAATATGATTTTTGTGCGCCGCTACATCAAGTATCAGGTGCCTTGGCTCGAATTGAGTAAAATCTCCTTAGCCGCCTTTGCCATGGGCGGTGCGACCGTAATGACCTATTCCTTCTTTGAACCGCTTCTGGGCGGTAATTTTGCGGTTTTTGGCGCTATTGTAGTGGCTATCGTCATTTATGGAGCAGGCCTTCTGATTACAAAAGCTGTTAAAGACGATGAATGGCAGGCCATGCCGGTCATCGGGAAGCGTTTGAAAAAACGTTCTCATAAGGACTGATAGAAGAGCGGCTATGGCACATAGAAACGGAGAAGCAGAAAAGGAGATTGTATGAATACAGCAAATATCGGCCCTTTATTGGTTAAATTGAATATAGATGTGGCTCAGGGACTGTTTATTGTGGGTGCCGATCAAATTGAGGAAACACCCTTTGACTTAACAGGCACTTTGTTAGTCACTGATTTAATAAATGATGAAACAGCGTTGACGAATCTTACTGATGTTTTGAAAAAACGTTTCGGTACCAATAGTCAAGTTGATTTATATGGCGTTGCGCTTAGTGAAAATAATGCGCTCGGCAAAGGGTTGCCGGTGAGTGATTTAAGCACGTTAGACGCCTCCTATATGACTAAACTGGAAGCAGACATGGGTGAATCCCTGACTTGGGTATTGCTTCATCGCTCGGCTGAAAATACTGTTAGGACTTCAGAAAATGCCTCTAAAATCGATTTAACGGGCCTGGAAGGGGCGGAAACTGAAGAAGGGTATGAATTTACCTTACAACCTCTCATTGACGTGGTAGCGGCTTTAAGAGCGCCGGACGGGTGCCCTTGGGATCGTTTGCAAACGCATAGTACCTTGCGCCGTTATCTTTTGGAAGAAGTATATGAAGTCCTTGAAGCCATCGACAATCAAGATATGGCCAATCTTCGCGAAGAGTTGGGCGACGTTTTATTGCAAATTGTATTCCATGCAAGACTAGCGGAAGAGCAGGGACTTTTTACCGTCCAAGATATTATTGACGATATAACGGCTAAAATGATTCGCCGTCATCCCCATGTTTTTGCCAAAGCTACATCGAAAGAATTAGCTTCAACCAGCTAAACTGGGAGGCTTTGAAGGCGCAAGAACCGGGTCATGACAAAAAACTTTGCTTGGCGGCATCTCCAAGGGCTTACCGGCTTTATTGGGGGCTCAAAAACTGCAAGAAAAGGCCGCGAAGGTAGGTTTTGACTGGGATACTGAGCCTCCGGTGTGGGCCAAATTTGAAGAAGAAATTGCCGAATTTAAGGAGGCCATCGCCGAAAAAGACTATGAAAATGCAGAATTAGAGGGCGGGGACGTGCTTTTTCCTTGATTAATCTTCTAAGATGGTATAAAATAGGCGGTGAAAATGCACTAAACCGCACCAACAATAAGTTCCGCCAACGTTTTGCCCATGTAGAACGCTGTGTTAAAGACAGTGGAAAATCGTGGAAGGACTTTTCATTAGAAGAATTGGACTTATTTTGGGAATCGGCTAAAGTGTCTGAACAAAAACATTCATTGAAATGATTCGTAAGGCGTGATATACTCTTACAAGTTACAATGAATGGATACATTCTATTTTTTAAGGAGGTTCTGTCATGAATAAAACAGAATTAATCGCAAGTGTTGCTCAGAAAGCCGAATTAACTAAAAAGGATGCTGAAAAAGCAGTTAAAGCTGTGTTCGACACAGTAGCTGAAGAATTAGCAAAAGGCGAAAAAGTTCAGGTTATCGGTTTCGGTACTTTTGAAGTTCGCGAACGTTCCGCTCGTGAAGGCCGCAACCCACAGACTGGTAAAGCTATTACAATTGCAGCTTCCAAATCCCCTGCATTCAAAGCCGGTAAACAGTTAAAAGAATTAGTAAACGTACAAACTAAAGTTAAACCTCGCAAAAAATAATTTGCCCGGTTTTAGAAGAGACCGCCCATGATGACAGCGTCGTTAAGACGGCTGTTACGATTGCCAATCGGCAATAAGGGGGGCTCTTTTTTTTATGCAAAAACAAGTTCTTTCCCGTTTCTAATTCGAAAAATATGTTATAATTGAAGAACAGGGAAGGAGACATTTATGAGCAAGCCAGACAGAATACTCATAGTATCAGCTTCAATCGGTACAGGGCATACGCAAGCAGCCCGAGCCATTGAAGAGTATTGGGCACAGAAAAATCCTGATGCCATTATTACCCATGTAGATTTTTTAAATACGAACAGTTTTTCTTTTGACAACTTGATTAAAGAAACTTATATTAAGATGATTGACGTATTCCCTATGCTGTACGATGTTATTTATCGCATGTCGCAAGGGGATAAAAAAGGCAGCACCGCGCAGACGGCGTTGTCATGGATGTTGAAGCGTCGTATGTTAAAACTGATTAATCGGGAAAAGCCGGATATTATTATCTTCACTCATCCTTTTCCCTGTGGGGCGGCTTGTATTTTAAAACGCCAGCATTTAATTGATGTTCCTTTGGTAGCGGTAATTACTGATTTTCAAGTACATCAATTCTGGGTGTACAAACAAATTGATGCCTATTTTGTAGGCACCACTTCGATGGTGGATGAATTATGTAAAGCCGGTATTCCGGTCGATAAAATTACGATCACGGGTATTCCCGTACGCCGTACATTTTATGAGCATCGTTTAACCGAGTATAAGCATGCCTATCCGGTAAAGGTCCTCATTATGGGCGGTGGTCTCGGACTCGGTTGCGTGGAATCGGCATTGCAGCATTTAGATGAAGTATCCGGTATTGATGAGCTCATTGTTATTACCGGACGTAATGCGGAGCTTTACGAAGGGCTTATGAGCATGCGCAAGAATTTGCGCACTCCTACGACGATATACGGCTATACTTTGGAAGTTGCCAAATTGATGCGGGAAGCGGCCATGTTGGTTACCAAACCGGGTGGTTTGACCTGTATGGAAGCCGTTACGGTTGGTGTACCGATGGTTTTCTTCAGCGCCATTCCGGGGCAAGAAGAAGGCAATGCTGCTTTTTTTGAACAACAGGGTTTTGCCCGTTGGGTGCGCGATATTCATAATTTACACGCTGTAGTGACCGGTTTATTGGCTAATCCGGAACGATTACATGAGATGTCGAGGGAAGAATTGCATTGGAAGCTGGATGGGGCAGCCAATATTGTCAGAGCAGTTCAGTGTTTGTTAGATGAACGTAAAAAGCCTGTCGGTAATGTGAATACGTCTGTTGGGGATGTAAAAAACTCTCTTGCGAAGCTTTAGAATTTTTTGTACAATGGACTAAACATCCCGAAGGGGAATGGGGTTTTGTATTAAAGGAGGATTCGTATGGACGGCGACGCGCTGGAATCGTTTTATGAGAATTTAGGTTTTGAATTAGTTGAAATTGACGATCGGGAAACATTGTTTTATCAAATTGATGATGATGGTGATTATGCCACGATTACCGATGAAGATGGCGGTGTGCCGACTTCGTTGAATGAACCGATTATTTTTAACCTATATGATGATATGGATTCGTTTCAGTGGAGTGTGACAGTAGAAGATTCTGAATACTTTGGTGAATTATTTGCTCGCGTAGAAGATACGGACGAATTGCTTGCAGTATTAAAAGATATTCGACAAGAAAATATGGCTCGTTATGACGATAGCTTTAATTAAAAGTTTGACTTAATCGATGCCGGCCGGTAAAGGCTGCAGATTGATATATGCCAAGCAATGAAAAAGCTATCCATTATTGCATCGTGTTGCAATGATGGATAGCTTTTTAGTTAGGAGGGGAAAAATGAAAAAGCAAAATAATATTAAGTTAGATCAATCTTCTTGCGAATCAAATTAATCTTCTTGTGGATGGAGCGTAAAGCTTAAGCTGGTAAAGATTTTATCTTGCGTAGCGAGGCCGTCAGATTGCGGATATGGGAAGGCGAGTTCAACGCCGATAACATTCACGCTGCCGTTGCGAACCGGTAAGTATGCTTTACCGTCCACATCCGTTTTTTCAACAACTGTGTGATGATTAATTAAATCCGGAATAATTTCTACATTCGGCATTGGCCGACCTTCATGCAATACTTGTACCGGCAAAATATCGCCTACGTTAAGCTGTGTAGGGTCTACCAACGGTACGATTTGATACGGAATATTCGGAATGGCTTTCGGTGTACCTACCTTATTCAGATAGTTGATGCTGTACTTAATGGCATGGGTTCCTTTAATAGCGCCCGGCACATCTTTCATAGGTGCGTTGTGAACCTTTTTCTGACTATCTACGCTCCAGTAGCCGTAATCGAAGACAATAACGGCGACACTCGTGTTTTCGCTTGGCGTAATGGTCACATGGTCGGCAAAAATTTGCTGTGGAATAGCAATTTGCTGAAAATCTTTGGTATAACCGGTCAAAGATTTAACCATGTTTGGCTGATAGGCATTATCTTCCGGTCCTTCGCCGAGCACAAGCTGTAATTGATCGAGACGCGGACCTACCCAAAGTCCGTGAGCAGAGGTTACACTTACCGCAGCGGTAGTCAAAAGAGCGGCGGCGCATAATGAAGCGGTGGCTTTAAGCAATTTACTACGAATCATAGAACACACTCCTTATAAAAAACCAAAAAATACCAAAATACCTGTTATGAATGACTAAAACGCAGATGACATTCATATTATCCTCATCATGACGTATAATTAGTTACTTGTCAATAATGGTAATCATTATTGTTTTTCATGATTAAAATAAGCGGCAGTAAGCTGTGAACGGAATCGTGTGGTTTTGAAATGTATAGTAGCCGTTTGGTAAAGCCGTTTCTTTGCGGTATAATAAAAATAACGTATTAAATGAATTTGAATAGATAACAATCATCAAGAAAAAGGATTGAATAGATTATGAACGTGTTAACATTACAGGATGTAAGTCAATCGTACGGCACACGGCGATTATTTGAAGATGCCAATATGACCTTTACCGATAATAAACGGATCGGTTTAATTGGCGTTAACGGCACCGGTAAGTCAACCTTCATGCGCATGCTGGCAGGCCTTATTGAGCCGGAAAAAGGCACTATTTTGCGCAATGGTAAGGCATCGGTTTATTATTTGCCCCAAGCACCGGAATTTGACGAAGACGCATCCTTATTGGAAAATATATTTTTAGCGGATCATCCGGTTTTAAAATTAGTCCGTGAATACGAACGAATGGACCAAACTGCGCCGGGCAGTCCTGAGCATTTAAAACTATTGAGTCGCATGGAAACCGAAGGGGGCTGGCAGGTTGAACAACAGGCCCGCACGATTTTAACTAAATTGGGCTTCACCGATTTGATGCGGCTCGCTAGAGAACTAAGCGGCGGCCAGCGCCGGCGTTGGCGTTGGGTCAGGCTCTGTTATATCCCAGTGATTTATTGCTTCTCGATGAACCGACTAACCATTTGGATGAAGCCAGCATCGAATGGCTTGAAAAATATCTTTTGGGCCGTAAAGGCGGGCTCGTAATCAGTACGCATGACCGCTATTTCTTGGATGCCTTGAGCGATGAAATTTTGGAATTGTCGGACCGTCATTTTTATAGCTATGAAGGAACCTATGAAACCTTCTTAACCTTGAAGGCGGACCGAGAAGAACGGGAAGCGGCGACGGCGGAAAAACGTCATCAGTTCTCGAAACGAGAACTGGCTTGGGTACGCCGTGGGGCTCAAGCGCGTTCGACGAAGCAAAAAGCCCGTTTACAGCGTTATGAAACCTTAAAAGCCCAGGATGTGGCACGTCGTGCCGATACCTTGGATCCGATTGCTCTTAAGAGCCGTTTGGGCAAGACGATTTTTGATATTGAACACTTAACCTTCAGTCGCGGTGATATTCCGATTGTGAAGGATTTTACGTATCATGTGGTTCGTCATGACCGCATTGGTATCGTGGGACCGAATGGCATCGGTAAATCCACATTTATGGGGTTATTGGACGGTAAATTCGAACCGGATGCAGGAACCTTGGGCGTGGTGAAACGGTCCGTATAGCGCATTTTACGCAAGAATTACCGGTATTTGATGAAGATCAGCGTGTATTGGATTATATTCGGGAAGACCATCGCTACATGGTGTTGGCCGATGGCAGTACGTTGAGTGCCGGTCAGATTTTGGAGCGTTTCCTATTTACCCCGGAACTTCATGGTGTACCGATTCGCAAACTATCGGGCGGTGAAAAGCGCCGCTTGTATTTGTTAAAACTCCTCATGAGTGCCCCTAATGTGCTCTTATTGGATGAACCGACTAATGACTTGGATATTCCGACGCTGGAAGTGCTGGAAGACTTCTTGGACTCTTTTAGCGGTATTGTCATTACCGTTTGCCATGATCGCTACTTTTTAGATCGCGTCGTAGATAAATTATTTGTATTTAAAGGGAACGGTCAAATTGAAATCGTCCATGGGGCGTATTCGGAATATCGTGATATGTTGGATGAAATGGAAGCAGACACCGGCATTGGTGTTTTGGCGGGTGGTAAATTAAATAGCGGTGTTGTAGGGCAGCAGGCAGGTACCTCCCAAACCGGAGCAGGGGATGCCAAAAATGAGCCGAAAAGCGATAAAATCGCTTCTAAGGGCTCTCACACGGGTGATGCGGCTAATGACACCTCAACTACGGCAGAAACGGCTCCTGCAGCGTCTAAATCACTTACAAAGGCAGAGCAGGCAGAGCTTGCTCAATTAGAACTGGATATTTCCGAGCTGGAAGGCCTGTTAAAAGCTTATGATGCCATGCTTAATCAAGCGGGCGGCGATTACGAAGCCATGGAAAAGACTATGGCGGAACGTGCCGATGCGGCGGCGAAATTAGATGCTAAAACGGAACGGTGGTTAATGCTTGCCGAGCGGTAATAGAATAATTTGTTTTAAAAATTTTTATTAATACCTTTCGCTTTGATGCATTAAATTTTTATAAATTAAAATTATGATACTTAAGAAATCAGACATAATTAAAAATAATTTATTTTTTGAATACTCCATTCGCTTATTTTGATAAAATACGCCGTATAAACAAGAAATTTGATTTATAGTTTTGAAAGATGTAAACAATTTGAAAAAGTTTAAGGTATACATGAAATAAAATATTGAATTTTGTCGCTTGAATAGTATATACTAGAAACAGAGAAGCATAGTTATTTTTTTGCATGGCAGTGTTACGCATTTCCCAAGGGAGGATCGTTATGAAAACTAACAAGTGGGGCGCAAACGCGCG
>ENA-OQIC01000818-OQIC01000818.1-human-gut-metagenome-genome-assembly--contig:-NODE-818-length-12497-cov-2.674293_pt1 | contig 12497 bp, 21 predicted proteins | sample MGYA00242572_ERZ504736 | MGnify/ENA primary metagenome ERZ504736 (study PRJEB26092, sample SAMD00036201) | human gut metagenome | host: Homo sapiens | study: EMG produced TPA metagenomics assembly of... | reverse complement strand
AATGCACAATAAGCTTGACAATCGTTGCTTTTATATAGTATAATTGCAATCAGTAAAAGAAATTTTACAAGTTGGTTTTGATAGGGGATTGGTCAATGGTATGATAGGGGTCTCCAAAACCTTTGGTGGGAGTTCGATTCTCTCATCCCCTGCTCTTAAAAACGCTCGAAAGCCTTGTATTTACTGGGTTTCGGGCGTTTTCGTTTTATCTCGGATGATCAAAAGTAATCATAGAAGTAATCACTTCCAGGTTGATGCCAACATTTTAGTTGTATACTTACTGTACGCTGCAATGCCTCCAATCTCTTTTCATTAATTGCATATCCCTGGATAATATATTGTTTAAGGACTTTGTTCGCCCATTTACGAAATTCCACCCCTCGATTAGATTTTACCCTATATCCAACAGAAATAATCATATCCAGATTATAATGCTCTACCTGGTAAATTTTACCGTCTAAAGCAGTTGTCGCAAATTTTGCGACAACTGAATTATCCAACTCTTCTTTCAATGCATTATTAATATGTTTACCAATCGTCTTCACGTCTCTTTCAAATAACTCAGCTAACTGATTTCTGTTAAGCCATACAGTGCTATCTTTAACAGACACATTAAGTTTTATCTCCTTATCTGCCGTTTCAAACAAAATCAATTCATTTTTCATAATAAATTTCTCCTACTCTAACATTAGTGCTTTTTATGGTAGCATCCAGATTCATAGTAGCTCTGGAATCCAGACCAACGGATATAATTTATAGATTTCATCCTCATATTGAACCGGAACGGTAATAGAAAGAGATCTTACAAACTTCTCAACCTGCTCTACTTCTTTCGTTTGTTTATGAAAAAACATGTGAACCTCAGGCTCTTCATATTTCTCATTCTTATTCATAAATAATTTCATATGTATACCCACTACAATATTATCAAATTATTGCACTCTACTTTGTTCCACTTTCATTATGAGTAATAAACGTGCTCCAGGGCGTTTTCCTTTCAGCCTAATTCTTTTCAATGCTTTTCAGATAACTCCGCACCACTCCCAGGCCCCTTCGGGCACACAGAATATCTCCCTGCGTTTTCCACACTGTTCATATACTTCTTCCAGATCAAACCACTGAACTTCCTCTACTTCTTCTGTCTGAAGAACAAGTTCCGCTGTATTCACAGGCTCCTGATAGATGTAGACAAAAGCAATTTCTTCATCCCGAAACATTTTTCCATGAAATTCTTTTGTGAAAGATATGGGGAAGGTTCCGGCAAAGTGCAACTGTTCCGGTGTTGCGCTGATTCCCAGTTCTTCTTTCAGTTCCCGAAGTGCAGATTCCAGTGGTTCGTCTCCTGCCTGGATGTGTCCTGCCGAGGAAGTATCAAATTTTCCCGGAAAAGAATCCTTGTTTTGTGAGCGTTTCTGTAAAAGAATCTGCACTTTGCCCTCTTTTTTCCGAATAATCCATATGTGAGCTGTTCTGTGGGGAATTCCTTCTGCATGGGCTTTTTCCCTTGATACAATCTGTCCGGCAGGATTACCTTTGCTGTCTATAACGTCAAATAATTCCATCTATTTTTCCTTCTTTATTTGTAAATAATTTCAAACAGTCATGTCTCTGTCAGTTCTTTATTCTTCGATGAAGTGAATTCTTTCTGGATCAAACCGGTCCTGCTGCGGTCTTGTCTCTGCCGGATAACCCAGTGCAAACATAGAAAAAACTTTTACATTTTCCGGAAGACCCAGAAGTCTGTGAACTTCTTCCATGTGTTCTTCTATCGGAGCAATGCCAAACCATACTCCGCCCAGACCAAGAGTATCTGTTTCCAGCCAGATATTCTCTTGAGCAATGGACATGTCAATCTGTGCAAAAGATGGTGCAACAAGTCCTTCTGTATGATAGACTGGTACGATCACTGCAGGTGCCCCTGCTGCACAGCCGGTGTATGGTGTTACTTTGGACAATTTCTGGATTTTTTCTTTGTCTGTTACCACATAAAATTCCCAAGGCTGCTGGTTACATGCACTTGCGCCTGCATTCCCGCCTTCAGGATTTCCATGATTTTTTCCTTTTCTACTGGTTTGTCTTCATATTTTCTTACACTGATTCTGTGAAAAATACTGTTCATAACTTTTCGTCTCCTTTACGAATCATTCAGTTGATCCTATTATAGCATGTATATTTTATAAAGCCTCAATTTTTTCAGCTCTTCCGGTATTTTACAGAAGGGTAGCTTCCTGTACAGATCGGCAGCTACTTTAATTTTCTGCACGATTTTCTCTCTATCCTGTTGTTTTCCCATCTATCTTTTCCCATTCATCACTATAATATAAAAAACAGCACCGGACAACTTTTTTTTGTTATCCAGTGCTCATAGTCTTAAAAAGCGGTTTTATGCTGCTGTCAGCCGTGACATCCTTCCGAATGTCTAAAATGTCGCCGATATCATTAAGTCCCCGGCGCGGACTCACCGCATCTCCCTGGTGTGGGCGTAACGCCCTTCCGAGTATCGAATAGTCCCAGTAGGCTGTATCTAATTATGGGAAGATTTTTCTATATCGCAGAAAAAAGTTTTACTCCCTCACTTCAAGCCACTGGTCAATGTTTTTGGCTTCATCATAATCAAGATATAATGACCATAAAAGGGGCGTTACTTCCATTTTTTTCATTTAGAATTGTTTCCTGCACAGCATCCCCACAATCAGAATCATTCTTCAGAATGGACTTTGATATATGATACAGCATGGCTTCTGCATCCCAAACCTCCTTAATAAATACATCTTTTGTCATAACTTTGTCTTCTCCTTTTGTCCAGCCGAATTACTACACGTGTTTGCTTTTTTAATTTTACACTAATTAGATGCACCGAGAAGAGAATTGGTTCTCATAAAATTATCTCAGGATTTTGTAATTTAAAAAATACAGTTTGCACATATACAATGATACAATAAAAATGTAAAAATTATAGCAATTCCTACACGAAAGGGGTCATGTTTTATGAGAAAAAGAAACAATTTTATTTCTGTGTTTACTATGTTTCTGGCAATTGGTTTTGCAATTATTTTCTCCAGACCCGTAAAAGCAACGGCAAATGGGGTCCAATTAAAAGCAAATCGGACATACACAGCATATGATGTTACCGGTGATGGAACGAAAGATAAAATCAGAATCAGAGCATCCAATCAAACCGACGATGAAGCATATTCGTCACTTACTGTATCGGTTAATGGAAAAACAGCTTACAGATTAAAAAATACACGTTTTTATAATGTTATAGCAAATATTTATACATTGAAAAACGGACAGCCGTTTTATATCTCTATGCACCAGCCGAGAATGGTGACGGACCTGTATGTGCATTATTAAAATACACAAACGGAAAGTTCAGAAAAATCCTTGATTTCACTGAAATTATGGCAGGATACGGAAACCATCGCATAGGTGAAGTTACCAACTTAAATGGAAATAAGATTGTAATTACAGAGAGCATCGTTTCTTATTCTCTTGGTATCAATGCAATTAATTTCACCTACGAATATGTCAATGGAAAATTTGTTCCGACAAGCAGATATGGATCTTACAAAGAAATATATTCCGCAGACGGAAGCAGCCGATATTTCACAGTAAACAGTGATCTTCCGGTGTATACCAGACCAGGCGCTACTGCGGTGAACACAACACTGAAAACCGGATCATTAACAAAAATCATTAAATGCGCACTCATAAATGGAAAGATGTATATTCAGTTAGAATGCGATGGAGAAATCTACTGGATTAAAGCGCTGGAAAATCCACCGATTGCTGATAACGAAAGACAATTTATGGAAGTTAGATATGCAGGATGATATCATGAGGTCTGGGTTTATAAACTCAGACGTTTTGTTATTTGTATTTATTATGAGTGCAGATATGCACAGTTTGCGCTTTCATCTCGGTAATTGAATTGCCGAGGATTCCCGCTTATTATCCTAAAATTAGTATACCTATGGATAATTGAAAGGTACAGAATCTGCAAATCAAGTAGTAGTTCTATAGAACTATTTTACAAAAAAATCATAGGTTTAATTCCAAAAAGCCACCAAGAGATTTTTCTTATCCTCCTCCTGGCAGCTTCTCTTCATTATATCATTAAATTATTGTACAACACTCATGCTTTCATCGATCCAGTTCTGAACCATCGCAGCACTTACTTTAAGATAGTGGGCTATTTTTTCAGCTTTCATTCCATCCGCAGCCATGGACAAAGCAGTTTCTTTTGCCTGTGGCACCACGATTTCATAAAAATAGAATCCCAGATAGCCGATATTTTTCAACTTGATGATGACAATACTCCTGTATGAGAGATAAAGCCCAAAAGAAAAGCAGTTTGAACCGAGAGTAACTAACTCGATAATCAAGCTGCTTTTTCATATCACGTTATTCAATTCATCAAGACTTCTGCAATTATCTCTGCTGCTATCTGGGAACCTTTTTCATTTGGATGGCACCCATCATCCGCATAAAGATTTACTTTATCTGAAAGTTCATAAAATTTCTTTCCAACATCTGCAATCAAAGTATGGTTTCTATCTGCTGCCAGGTGATAAGCTTCATACAGTTTCTGATACATCTCATCATAATCCATTCCAAAAGTTTCCAACTTCTTTCCTCCACGTTGATATGCCCAGGTCGCATAAAAACTGGCTTTGCTCCATTCTCCCTGATCTTCTCACAGAGTTTTTCTGCATTTTCAAGGAAACTGGCTTTTGATGTAATTGGACCATTGCTCATTTCCTGTAAAATGACAAAATCCCATTTTTCATTTTGCAAAGCTTCCTGTGTACGCTTTCCCATCTTTGTTTTCGGATTTAACTGCTCTGCCAATCGTGCCCCTCCACGGGTATGTTGCACAATCTCTGCACCGGTCAACTCATCCAACATGTCCGGCATATGATTTGCCGTTGTAAAACTGTTTCCTAACATCAATATTCTCATCTTCTATATTCCTTTATTATGCGCATTTACTTCTATCGCATAAACCAATTCCGTATGTTCATCAAACAAAACCCACTCCACCAGATCAAAATCATCTGGATGTTCCTTCAAAAATCCAGCAACTGTATTCACTGCAATTTTTGCTGCAAGTCCAACCGGAAATGAATACACTCCTGTAGAAATTGACGGAAATGCGATTTTTCTGATTTTGTGTTCCAGTGCCAGCTGCATAGAAGATAAATAACAGCTTGCAAGTAATTCTTTTTCATTTTGATTCCCACCATTCCATATTGGTCCTACTGTATGGATAACATACTCACAAGGGAGCTTATATGCTTTTGTAATTTTTGCCTTCCCTGTCTCACATCCATGTAATGTTCTGCATTCTTCCAAAAGTTCTGGTCCTGCTGCTCTGTGAATTGCTCCATCCACACCTCCGCCACCAAGAAGTGAATTATTCGCAGCATTTACGATTGCCTGAACATCTGTAATTTTTGTAATGTCTCCTCTGATTGTTTTCAACAATTCCATAATTTCTTTACTCACACTTTCTGTATTCTTCCAAAATGTCATTTGCTCCATAGATATTCTGGGAGTGTTCCATATTGCTGTTGCACATATTCAAAGATTTCTTCTTTACTCACACTCTATTCAGTTCCTGTTTTCTCTTATGTCCTGTTCTCAATCATACCACATTTCCAACCTTCCTACTACTGCCCAAATCTTTTGCAATTTGAACCTCTATTCCTGCAAGTATTATAAATTGCTTTATAGTTAGCTACCGAAATCGCCACATTTTTCTTAAAAATCATGCGAAGTTTCGTTAAGAAGTTCGTACGCAGGTTTTACGAAAACCATGACGAACATTTTACGAAAATCCGTTTAAAAAGTTACATGAATTTATAATGCAATATATGAAGTGGTGTATATAAGAAAAACCCTTGAAAATACTGGATTTTCAAGGGTTTTAAGACTCTTTTTAAAGTTCTGCAAAAACCAGATTACTGTGCCATCTGTTTTGCAACTTCTTCTGCAAAGTTCTCTTCTTTCTTTTCGATACCATCACCTGTCTCGTAACGTACGAAACCTTTAACAGTGATCTTAGCACCGTTTTCTTTAGCAACCTGCTCTACGTATTTAGCTACAGACTGTTTTCCGTCTTCAGCTTTAACGTATGTCTGGTCAAGAAGGCAGATTTCTTTAAGCTCTTTTTTGATACGTCCTGTGATCATTCCTTCGATAACCTTAGCCGGTTTCTGGGATTCTTTCGGATCGTTCTGGATCTGAGCCATAAGGATTTCTTTCTCATGCTCAATGTATTCTGCGCTTACTTCGCTATCGCTTGTGTACTGTGGTTTCAGAGCTGCAATCTGCATTGCTACGTTCTTAGCCATTTCTTTAACAGCATCGTTAACTACGTCTGTTTCAACGTCTACAAGAACACCGATCTTACCGCCCATATGTGTGTAGGAAGCAACGAAACCGTTCTCTTCTGTAACCTGAGCAAATCTTCTGATGTTCATGTTCTCGCCGATAACTGCGATCTGAGCTGCAAGAGCTTCTTTAACAGTCTTAGTTGTATCAAGTGCCCATGCTTCTGCAAGGAAAGCATCGATATCTGCTGCTGTTGTGTTCATAGCCTGAGCTGCTACATCTGCAACGTAGTTCTGGAATTTTTCATTCTTAGCTACGAAGTCTGTCTCAGCGTTAACTTCTACAACAACTGCTTTCTTTCCGTCTTCGGAAACTAAAGTTTTGCAAAGACCTTCTGCTGCTACACGGCTTGCTTTCTTCTGTGCTGTAGCAAGACCTTTTTCGCGAAGGAATTCTACTGCTTTATCCATATCACCTTCTGTAGCTGTAAGAGCTTTCTTACAATCCATCATTCCGGCGCCGGTCATTTCTCTTAATTCTTTTACCTGTGCTGCTGTGATAGCCATTTCATTTTCCTCCTGAATAATATTCGTAAATCGCCCGGAGGGGCTTTTCCTTTTTCAATGACAGGAAAGCCTGTCGGCTTTCCTGTACTGGTTCAAAAAATTATTCTTCTGTAGCTGCGAACTCTTCAGATTCAGCTTCGATTTCACCGTCTGCATCTGCAGTACCTGTTTTGCTTCGATAACAGCGTCTGCCATTTTGGAAACGATTAATTTTACTGCACGGATTGCATCATCGTTACCCGGAATTACATAATCCAGTTCTTCCGGATCGCAGTTTGTATCGCAGATACCGATAAGCGGGATTCCTAATGTATGAGCTTCCTGTACGCAGATTCTTTCTTTCTTAGGATCTACGATGAAGATTGCATCCGGAAGTCTCTTCATTTCTTTGATACCGCCGATGTTTTTCTGTAATTTTGCAAGTTCTTTTTTCAGCTCAATAACTTCTTTCTTAGGAAGAACGTCAAATGTTCCATCAGCTTCCATAGCTTCGATTTCTTTCAGTCTTGCAATACGGCTCTGGATAGTTTTGAAATTTGTAAGCATACCACCTAACCATCTCTCGTTTACATAGAACTGTCCGCAACGCTCTGCTTCTGTTTTGATAGCATCCTGAGCCTGTTTCTTTGTTCCTACGAATAAGATGCTTCCACCGTCTGCTACGATATCAGCGATTGCATTGTAAGCATCGTCAACCATACCTACAGACTGCTGTAAGTCGATGATGTAGATACCGTTTCTCTCTGTGTAGATGTATGGAGCCATTTTAGGGTTCCATCTTCTTGTCTGATGTCCGAAATGTACGCCTGCTTCTAAAAGCTGTTTCATTGAAATAACGCTCATGTTTGTTCTCCTTTTTGGTTAATTTCTTCCGCCCGGTTCTTTTTCCTGGGGACCCAGCCTCACACCGCAGGGCACCATCCGCGGGAATCTCCGAACGTGTATATTTTTGCACGCGCAATAGATGCGCATGACTCGCAACTTCTGTAGTATAGCATACAAAAACCCTCCATGTAAAGAGGGTTTTTTGCAAATTTTTTATTATTTTTACAGTTTCTTCCAGGTTCTGATCTGCTTCTGACAAACTCAGTTTCCTGCACTTTACCGACACATGTTATAATGTCCATTATATCAGCGGACAATCAACCATGTATTCTTACAATTTTACTTATTTTGTGACAACACTTTCTTTTAATCTCTTTTCTTCTTCTGCAGTCAACTGTCGGCATTCGCCTTTTTTGAGATCATCCGGGCAATGTCAATACTCCCCATTGGGAAAATTTCGTTTTCAGATAGACGACTTTTCTTTCCTACTGCTTCTGTCATTCGCTTGACTGATGGAATTTCCCCTCTTTGATCGTAAGCTGAATTTCTGATGACCATCCTGACGGGTACTGTTCCAGTTCTGTCTCTTCAACTTTTCTTGTACTGAGGATCTCCAGTTTTGCCGGCATTGTGGGATTTTTTTCTCCGATTTCCAGACCATCTGCGAAGTGCTGCACATCCTCTTTGGTCATACATCCGTCTGTAACCGCATAATAGGTCTTGTCCACATGTTTCTTTGGAGAAAGCAATTCATGCGCCAGTGCTCCGTCGTCTGTGATCAGAAGCAGTCCTTCCGTATCTTTGTCCAGTCTTCCCACCGGAAACAGGCCTTTTCTGTCTGATGCTACAAGTTCCATCACTGTTTTGTCCCGCTTATCTTCTGTGGCACTAACATACCCTGCCGGTTTGTGCAGAAGATAATAGACAAATTCCGGTGCCTGGGAAATTCTGTTTCCGTCCAGAACTACTTCATCCTCTTCACTGACCTTGATCTCCGATTTCTTTGCAGGCACACCGTTGACCTGGACTTTTCCTTTTTGAATAAATTTTTTTACCTCACTTCTGGTTCCTGCTCCTGCATCTGCCAGGAACTTGTCCAGACGAACTGCTTTCTTCATTCTTCTTCCTCGCCAGTTTCTACTATTTTCTTTATAAATTCCGGCTCTTTCGCTTTCAGTACAGCAAACTCTATTCCGTTTAGCGATTCTCCGGCAGACTCTGTAATGTTCAGAGCCACTTTCACACTCACATCCGCCTCCGTTTCCAGCCATGCCGGACACTCCAATTCACGGATCAGGCTCTGGGCTAATTCTTCTTTCTGTTCAGGATCTGTGACATCCATTTCTTCTGCATTATATGTCACTGAATAATCGTACTGTTTCAGATTTTCTTTTTCCATAACAAAAGCATAACCTTTTTCTTTCAGGAAAACAAGTGTCCGCTTAAATGTCGGGAAAATATATCTTCCTACTTCTGCATAAGATTCCGGTGCAATATGCTCATCCATATCTGCATAGGAAGTAGCGTAAAGCTCCATCTGTCCACACGGGATTCCTATAAGTTCCTGCGGTGAGGCTTCTGCTATATCCTGTTTCAGCAGATCTAGCAGCTTCTGACTGTCAGATTTTTCCAGTGTTACAGAGTACTGATCATCTAATTCATTTAAAGGATCTACTGTTATAAAAGACACTTTCTGTCTGTATTTTTCCAGAATATCATATTTATTATCTTTTAATGTTCCCTGCTCATAGCATGCTTCCAGCAGTCTGCCAAGCTGCTCCGCTGTCACTATATATTGTCTGGTAATATCGAAACCGCTCTTCTTTTTAAACTGAACTCCTATTTCTGTTCCGCTGCACTCCTTACTGTTCTGATAAGACGCAATTTCTTTTAACACTTCATAGATTTTATCTGACATTCCTGCATCTGTCCATCTGCCATAATTTCCGCCCATAAAATAAAAGAGTCTGTCCAGTTTATATGAACCAGAACTCACTTCCATCTGCGGTTCATTCACACTCTCAGTTCCTATCCACTCCAGATTCAGGCTGATTCCCTCAGTTTTTGCCATTGTCGGAATTCTTGTATCATATCCGATGGCATCTGTGTGTAATATCCAGGCACTGACAGCTACACATATTCCCAAAAGCAGAAGCTGCAGCTTATGTGCTGCCATTTTACGGAAATCCATTGCAAAAATAACCTGCAAATTCCATAAAATACAACTGTCCCCAGCACAAGCCCGAATATCCACCAGCCAGTCCTGTTCTCTTCCGGTCCGATCAGCGCAAACATCGTTCCAATTGCCAGAGCAGCAGGGATTACGACCATAAACAAAAGGATTGGTTCCAGAAATCCGTAAACAAAAGATTTTCCTGTTTTCTCAGCTGGACGCTTTGTATATGCCAGATATGCACATACTGCCAGAACAATCAGAAGCAGTATCCCGCCCACTATAATGATCCAGAAATTCTTTTGTCCTGAATAAGTCCGCAATGCCACGGAAATAGATACAGGTGAAAGAAAAACAGATATCTTTTCTGCCATTCCCTCTTTAAGTCCCATATTCGTTCTGAAATACATCATTTCCAGCACCCATAAAAGAATGCCCAGTACCGGTCCGTAAAGGTAAACACAGCATAATGACAGAATACCTGCCAGAATATTTCCCGCAATTGCCAGTGCCAACACTGCTCCGAAATACAGCAGCAGATACATAAGCAAATGTTCCAGAAACATTTTCCCCGCTGCCGTGATCAGATGACTACCATGTCCTTTGCTGACTGCGATCGCCATTGTGATCAGTTCCATGATCACATATGGAACCAGATACAGCACCAGACCTCTGATTGCTTTTTCCCAAAAGGACCTGCTTCTTGTTACCGGAAGACTGTGATAAAAATCAATTTTATCTCTGGAAAAAAGATACCAGAATTCATTCAAGGCATTTACAACGGCCGCAAGCATTGTAACCAAAAAGCCTGGAACTATCAGATAGGAACAGATCATGACAAAAGTCATCCTGTGGATTTCATCCGTCTGATTTCCGATCAGCATCAGTTCTGCTACCGGAAATGCAACCATAAACCCCAGTAACAACAGCACCAGAATCCAGGTACTGCCTTTTAAGCTGCTTCTTAATGATCTACCAGAAAATGTTTTTGACTTCATAGCCTGCCACCTCCGTTTCGCTGATAAATATCTCCTCCAGTGTCAATGGAATCACTTCGCAGATATTGGATTCTGTGTCTGTACTTTCTGAAGTATTTCTTCTCTGGTTCCTCTTGCAGTAAGTATCAGAAGTGATCCCTGATGTTCTTTCTTTAAAACGTCCAATTCTTTCAAAAGTGCTTCTTCTTTTGTCTGATCCGGCAGTACACACTGGATCTTATGGATATGGAATTTCATGTCTTCCAGTTCTCTGGATAAAAGAATTCCTCCTTTGTGCAGGAATCCTACATGGTCACACACGTCCTCCAGTTCTCTCATATTATGAGATGCGATCACCGGGGTAAAATCCCGATTCATGATTTCAGACACAAACAGACTCTTTACTGCCTGACGCATGACCGGATCAAGTCATCGAACGTTTCATTCGCATAATAGATATTTTGTCCCTGCACTGATTCCCATAATGACCAGAAGCTGTTTCTTCATTCCCTTGCTGTAGGAACTGATCCTGCGTTTCTCATCCAGATGAAACTGGTCCATTAATTTACTGTAACGGTCAGTCATAAAGTCCGGATAATATTCTCTGTAGAAATCTTTCAGATCTGCTGCCGTATATCCCTGTGGAAAATATCCACCGTCTGAAATGTAAAATATCTGCTGTTTTATCTTTTCATTCTCATAGACCGGTTCCTGATCCACCAGGATTTCTCCTTCGTCCGGCTTTATCACTCCGGCAGCCATTCGAAGCAGCGTGCTCTTTCCTGCACCGTTGGTCCCTACCAGTCCGAAAATCTGGCGTTCACCGATTTCCATTAATACATGGTCAATGGCATGGATCTCTCCGAAAGCTTTACTGCAGTTTCTAATCTCTATCATGATTCGTCCTCCTTTTCAAAGATTTCCGCAAGCATTTTCTCCAGTTCCTCTCTGTTGAATCCTGTGTTTCTGCCTTTCTGTATCAGTGCTGTGAATTCTTTTCGGTAGCTCTCTCTGTTTATCTTCTGTACCTGAGAGCTGTCTGCTACGAAATTTCCTCTGCCTTTTACAGGATAGATCAGTCCCAGTTTCTCCAGCTCCATATATGCACGCTGGATCGTGTTGGGATTGACGGACAGTTCTGTGGCAAGCTGCCTTACTGACGGCATCTGCGATCCCGGCAGCAGGACACCGTTCAGGATTAGGATCTGAAATTTATCTGTAACCTGTTCATAGATTGGACGCCTGTCCTGATAATCCAAAACAATCACTGATGGTTCCTCCTTTCTGTTACGTGTTTCATGATGTGTTGTTTTATTTTATGTGTGTACTTAGTGTATTAGTTGTATTGATACATTCATAATACAGAATCCTGTTGTATCTGTCAAGTACTTAATAGCTAAATACTTATTTGTCAAACAGATATTCTCTGTTTAATTCAGTAAAAGGTTATTTCCGAATCCTAATCAAACTGTTAGGTTTTACTCTTTCCAGTACATATAAATTTCCGTATACTGATTATTTTTCTTTTTTGCCTTAACATAATCTTTTTTTCTAATAACAAAGACACCTGCATGTGTACTGTCATTCCACAATTGCAGATGTCTTTATCTTGTCTCT
>ENA-OQIC01000817-OQIC01000817.1-human-gut-metagenome-genome-assembly--contig:-NODE-817-length-12513-cov-1.733166_pt1 | contig 12513 bp, 18 predicted proteins | sample MGYA00242572_ERZ504736 | MGnify/ENA primary metagenome ERZ504736 (study PRJEB26092, sample SAMD00036201) | human gut metagenome | host: Homo sapiens | study: EMG produced TPA metagenomics assembly of... | reverse complement strand
CGGAACCGAACCGCTTTGCCGCGGCTGCTCTGATCGGGGGAGCACCGGATGACTATTCGGCCGGGGCGTTTCCCTCCAGCCACTGGCTGGTGCGCCATGTGAGCAGTGACTACGCGAAACGCAACGATCAGATTCCCAGCAGCCTCTGGCTGATCGGCGCACCCGAGACGGCTTCCCGGCAGGCTCTGGAATATGCCTGTTCCCTCCATTTCCCTGACGGCTGTCCGGCGGACAGGGTGAAAGGGCTGCCGATTCTGTTCAGTGTCCATGGCAGAGGGGAGCCGGTGTGGCTCTTCGCTGAAAAGAACGGATGGGATGTGCTGGCGGACGAGACTCAGGCCTTTGTCCTGGTGTGCCCGGATTCCCCGGGAAACATCTGGCAGCTGGAGCGGGACGGACAGGTCTTTGGAGCCATGATTGACCGGCTTTGCGCGGATTACGGCCTGGACCGTACCAGGGTATATCTGACCGGATTCTCCAACGGTGGTGCCATCACAAGGGAGGTGGGGACCGCTTTTCCCGAACTGTTTGCAGCCATTGCCCCCAGCAACGCCCCTGTTGACGCGCCAGGACTGGTGGCGGACAGCCCTGTCTCGCCGGGACTGCTTCGCTCCGGGTATGAGCTGCCCTACTGGGTGTGCGTGGGGGACAATGACCCCGCAGCGGGCACGGATGTGGACGAACAGCTGGAGGTCATGCTGGAGGTCAATGGCTGCCAGGCGCGGGCCGGCTCCGGTTTTACCACCCGCTTTGCGCCCGATGAAATCCGCACCGGTGAGAACTATTACACCTCCGCCCGCGGATATGCCCAGGGGGAGCGGTTCAGAACTCTGGTCTACTGTGGACGGGACGGGCTGCCGCGGGTGGGATACACCGTGATGAAGAATATGCCCCACGGGGCGATCTGTGAGCAGAGCCGGGCTGCCTGGGAGTTTCTGCGGCATTTTCGCCGGCCTGCAGGCAGCAGGCAAATTGAATATCTGCCGGATTAATCGGTTTCATTTAAATATCTCCACAGGGTTGTCCGTCCAATGCCAAGTCTTTTGGCAGCCAGTGTCTGGTTGCCGCCGCATTGTGAGAGGACAACCTTTACAATTTCCCGGGTCATTTCGCCAAGAGCCGGTTGTAGTCAAACAGGTCGGCGGTGGTGGGCACATACTGCCGCTTCTCCTTCTCGATGACCTCAAACACCGTGTCACGCTGAATGTAAGCGGTGGAAGCTTCTGTAGCTATTGATATTATAATATTTCCTTTATATAATATATTAAAGTTTTAAGGGGAAAATAATATTCATGTAGAAAATGTGCTATTATCTAAAATAAAATCAGGATGCGTGCACCGAAAGAGAGATTAAGGAAGACGACATTAAAAAACTATGTCACGATTTAAAAAAGTCGCCCTCGAACATGCATTGACCGATGCAGCCAAAGCTGAGATTAAAGATGTAACAGAGAATGTACTGTGATCCTGGGGGATTTATGGGAAAAAGATGGAGAAATTGTTCCGACGAATGCATATGCTTTGCTGACAGGGAAGAATACCATGCAGCAAAACATACAGTGCGCTATTTTTAAAGGTAATGACCGTGCGTACTTTGTAGACAGGCGGGAATTTAACGGTCCAATTCAGGAACAGATGGAGGCTGCATACCAATATGTGCTGGAGAAAATTAACCGGGGAATGAAGATAGATGGTATTTACAGGCAGGATGTTTATGAGCTTCCGATAGACAGTGTCCGTGAGTTGATTGCCAATGCTGTAGCTCATCGCAGTTATTTGGACCCAGGCAATATCCAGGTAGCGCTTTATGATAACCGATTGGAGATTACTTCTCCGGGTATGCTAATGAATGGTGTGACGATTGAAAAAATGAAGGAAGGATACTCTAAAATCAGGAATCGTGCAATAGCCAACGCATTCTCTTATATGAAAATCATTGAAAAATGGGGCAGCGGTATTCCTCGAATAATACGTGAATGCCAGGAATATGGTCTTCCAGAACCAGAGCTAATCGATTTTGACGGGGATTTCCGTATAAATATGTACAGGCAGCCGTCATTAATCCAAGCTGGCACCATTGGCACCATTATTGGAATTAAGGTAACGTCTCCTGAAGAAAGAGTGTTGACCATTATGAAGCAGAATGCAAGAGTCACACAAAAGGAATTACAAAAGGAGTTAGGAAATTCATTGCGCACTATAAAACGGATGATTGCAGAATTGCAGGATAAGGGATATATTGTCAGAAGGGGAAATAACCGTTCAGGTGAGTGGATAGTTAAGGGATAGATAGTATTCCAATGTATCAATAAAATAATGTAGATGCAGGCATCTATTCCACCGCAGCACCACATTAAGCTACGGTAGTTAGATGCCGAATTGTGGTTTTGGAGAAAAATAGAGGATAAAACCACAAGATGTAGTGGTTTTTGGGGAAAAAATGAGTGGATTTGCGGCCTGAAAATGGGTGTTTTTCAGGGCGTGAGAAATAGATGCCTTGGCCCTGGGAGATGAGTCTCCCGGGGCTTTTGGCTTGTAAAGATTACTTTCCTTTGAGATGTTTGTCGCAAACGCATTCTACGATAAAGAACTATGTACAATATTTTTGAATATGCTGTAAAGTAATAAGTTTTTATTTGTGTAATAACCTGAAAAATATCAGGCACTGTTAGTCATAGAAAATAGCCGCAACTTTCCCGTATTACCAGTTCGTATGGTAGATATTCTTGACTGACTGCAATAGGTTCATTCTGCATGAGGGCCAGCAGTTTCTGGAATGCAATCCTTCCCATCATCTCCTTGGGCTGACGTATTGTGGTAATCGCTGGTTCCCATACAGAAGAAAGATCAATATCATCAAAGCCGACAACAGCACAGTCTTCAGGAACACGCAGTCCCTGATCTTTTAATGCTTTCATAGCACCAATTGCCATTGTATCACCTGCGGCAAATACAGCGGTGAATTTTTTTTGTTTTGCCAGTAGTGTCCACATCTGATCATAGCCGCCCTTGATGGCGGGTTCTCCGTAACTGATCAGTTCATTATCAACAGGAATTTTGTGTTCTTCAAGAGCAGAAATATAACCGTTGAGACGATCCTGATAAGGCATCTGTAAAGGTGATACAGTGAGATGTGCAATCTCGCGGTGTCCAAGCCGGATAAGATGAGTCATAAGCGCTTTTGAAGCAGCCATATTATCAATGGAAACGCTTGGTATTTTGTAATTGGGTACGCATTGCACTACCATAACTAAAGGGTATCTTTCCGTAATCAGTGTTTCTAGCTTTTGTGTCATATTAGCGGATAGGGAAATGATTCCGTCCACCTGCCGCTGCTTAATTGCTTCAATGTAATGCTTTTCCAAGGACGGCTGGCTCTTTAAATCAGCAATCAGCATTTGATATCCTTGCCGTTCAGCTTCCGTACCGATACCTGATAATATTCCATGAAAAAAGGAGTTTTCTATATTAGGAACAATAACAATGACAGCTCTTGTTGTCTGAGTCCGAAGCTGACGTGCAAGAACGTTTGGCTGGTAATTCATTTCTTTGATTATCTGAAGTACATGCTCCTTTGTTGCCGGTTTGACAAGATCGGGGTTACTGAGCACTCTGGATATGGTTGCAACGGAAACTCCTGCGGCATTCGCTACATCTTTTATGGTTGGTGCATTCATATTTATCCTCCCAAGAAACAAAAATTGAAAAACGCATTTATATGGAGCAGAACTATTTTTTAATGATAAATACTGTAATCGATTACATTTTATAACATTAAAGTTGGCATTGCAAGAAAAACATGCAAAATAATTTAAATTGCTATCTGACATGACTGTAATCGATTACAATTTAAAAAAATCCGAACAGATATTAACAAAGCTAAATATAGTAAAAAGTAACAATAAATACAAAATAATATCAGCAAAAATAACAATTGACAACAATATAAATATCCATTAAGCTATAGACATAAATTGTAATCGATTACAGTATAATTCGATAAGGAGGGCAAGATGACTTTTAAAGGTTTGATTCTGTGGTTGCGTGGATTGAGGACATTGTTTCTGCGTTCTGCCTGGCAGGGATTGTGGTGATCGCAGCGGGAAGTGTATTTGGGCGTTATGTTTTACATACAGGTTTTCTATGGGCGGACGAAGTGAACCAGATGCTGCTTGTCGCCATGGGCATGTTTGGGAGTGCAAGAGCAGTGCGTTCCAATGGTCATGCGGAATTCACCTCTTTTATTAACAACCGGAAATCAAGAACGGCGCGAATTGCAATGCGGGCTGCAATCAATATACTTACGATTGTGTTGCTGGTGTTCATGTTCGTGATTTCAATGCAGTTTACCTTAGGCGGAACCATGAAGAGTACGGTACTTCGTATTCCGAGAATGTATTTTTACATGTCAATTCCCATGGGATTCGGGCTTTGCATTTATGAGTATCTGAAAGTGGTCAAGATAAAGATATTAACGGACGCAGCGTCGAGAATGAATAGGAGGAAACATAGATGGGAGAAGTAATTGCGCTCCTGGTCATTTTGACCTTTATTTTTATCATTGCAGGTATCCCGATTTACATCAGCCTGATGTTTACCGGTTTGCTCAGCCTTGTGGCGCTGGCATCATCCACAGCAACTCCTCTTGCCACACTGGTTATTCCACAGTCTATTTTTAACGGCATAGGAAGCCTGCCCCTTTTGGCTATACCGTTTTTCATGCTTGCAGGTGAGATTATGAACCGGGGAAAGATTACGGAGAAGCTGATTCGGTTTGCAATGCTGCTGATTGGACGCCTGCCCGCCAGTCTTGGGCTTTCCAGTATTGTGGCGAGTATGTTCTTTGGCGGCATTACCGGTTCCGCACAGGCAAGTACCTCCTGCATGGGCGGTATCCTGATTCCCGCCATGAAAGAGGAGGGATACCCCACAAAAGAGGCGGTTGGAATTATTGCTGCGGCTTCTACCTGCGGGCCAATTATCCCGCCGAGTATCATCATGGTTGTATTTGCCACCGCGGTTGGGTGTTCGGTTGGAGCAATGTTTATGGGAGGCCTGATACCGGGGATTCTGGTGGGCTTAATACTGATGATTGTTTTGCTGGTCCGTAATCACATGTATCATTTTCCGAAGCACGATGAACGGCTGAGCCGCAACGAAGTTGTGAAGGTTGCTCTTGATGGTATCATTCCATTGGGCATGCCGGTTATTATTGTAGGAGGTATCATGGGAGGTGTATGTACTCCTACAGAAGCGGGAGCCATTGCGGTTGTTTACAGTCTGCTGGTCAGTCTTTTTGTCAGTCGTACCTTAAGGCTTCGAGATATTTGGTCCCTGCTGCTTGCAACGGTTAACAGTGCGGCGCCATTGCTGCTGATTATTGCCTGCGCCCGGTATTCAGTTACGGTCTGACAGCGCTCCAGATGCCGGTTATTGTGAATGACCTGATTCTTTCCTTAACAAGTAACAAATATGTATTTCTGATGCTTGTGAATATCCTGCTTCTTATTATGGGAATGTTCATGGATGGAGGAGCGTCTGTTATTATCCTTGCTCCGATTCTGGCTCCAGTTGCGGCTGCTCTTGGTATCAGTACAATTCATTTTGGTGTTATCATGGCGCTTAACCTTACCATTGGTAACATTACGCCTCCGCTGGGATACTGCTTATTTATAGGAAGCAGAATTGGAGATATTACGGTGGAGGAAGGCATCAAGGGCATTATTCCATATCTGATTGCAGAGATTGCCGCATTGCTGCTGATTACCTATATCCCGTCGCTGGTCACCTATGTTCCGGTGATGCTGGGATACAGTGTGGTATAACCGTATAAGGAAATAAATTGTAGGAGGAGAAATATATGAAGTTTAGTGCCTGTACCGCGGCCTTTGGCATGGCGGATCTGAAAAAAATTATTGATACTTCGGCAAAGCTGGGATATGACGCCGTGGAGCTTACCGCGGCCCTTCACCTGCCGGTGGAATCCACCCCGGAGCGCCGAAAAGAGATTTTAGGCTGGATTCATGATGCAGGAATTGTTTGCAGCGCCCTTCACTATATTTTCGACGGAACCATTCGGCTTTTGAGCACGGATTCGGAGATGATGAATCAGTCTGCCGCCTATTTGAAACAGGTAGTGGATGTTGCATATGATATGGAATGCCCTACCGTTATAGTGGGAAGCGGTGGAAAGACCAGAAGCTTTGAGCCTGACTGGGACAGGGAGGCAGGAGTGAAATGTATGGCTGAGGTAATACGCCAGGTTGGTCTGTATGCCCAGGAAAAGGGGTTACCCTGGCTGTGGAGGCAATTAACCGGTATGAAACCAACTTCCTGAACACATTGGAAGAAGCGGTAAATTTTGTGAATATGGTAAACCTTCCAAATGTGCGTACCATGGCGGATACCTATCACCTAAATATAGAAGAAGTAAATCCGGCTGAAACCATCCGCAATTATGGACATACCTTGGCAAACCTGCATCTTGCGGACTCAAACCGCCAGGCGCCAGGAGACGGGCATTTTGACTTTGCGTCTGTGGCGGAGGCGCTTCGGGAAGTGGATTTTAAGGGGTATTGTTCCTTTGAGGTATTTGGGCTTTATCCGTGGAAACTCTGGTATGACACCTTTGAAGAGTCGGTTGAACATATGGGCAACGGTATTAAATACGCCCGTTCTATTTTTGGATGAATTATGCTGTAGTCAGATACCGGGACATACGTCCGGAGGTATGGAAAGGATAGATATTATGAGAAGAGTGGCATTGGTTGATTATGGGAAATTAGTATTACAGGATAACTGCGGGGACATTAAGGCCCTTGAACCGGGAACAGTTAAGATTGATGTAACGGCCTGCAGTATCTGCGGAAGCGATATCGCGCTTTACCGTGGAAAACGTTCCCTTGAGAATGAAAGATATTTCGGGCACGAGTTTTCCGGCGTGGTAGCAGATCCTGGCGATGGCGCAAATGGTATTAAGAAGGGTATGCGCGTGGCAAGTGAGCTTTCCAGGGCCTGCGGACACTGCTGGAATTGCCGCAACGGGCTTCCCAATTATTGCAGGAGCATGAATGATGCCCTTCTGCCCGGAGGATTTTCAGAGGAAACCCTGGTGTTAAATACGCAGGAATACAGTTTTATCAGTCCTGTTCCGGATACCATTGATGATATTACAGCAACTCTGCTGGAGCCAACCAATTGTGCTTACCATGTGGCACGTCAGGCTAATGTGAAGCATGGGGAAACAGTGGTTGTATTTGGTATGGGACCGATGGGTCTGATTGCGTCCCGCATTATAAAGAGCATGGGCGTAGATGTGGTTGTGGGAGTGGATAATAGTAAGGCACGTTTGGAAAAAGTGCGGAGTCTTGGATTTATTGAGGTGATTGACAGCAATGACGGGAACTGGCAGGACCAGATATTTGAGATGTGTGGCTCAAAGGGTGCGGATGTGATTATTGAGCTTACAGGAGCGCTCCCGGTCCTTCAGAGCGCGTTCCGGGTGGTCCGTCCGGGAGGGCGCATCGTGGTGGGCAGTGTTTACAGCGGCTTTGCAGACCAGGTAGAGCTTTTGCCCATTATGCGCAAAGAGCTGACCATTCTGGGCTCCAAGGGCCCGTATCCACATCTAAAGACAGATGGTACCAGCGCGGCAGTTGATATTCTGGTGAGGCTTCAGGATGACTTAAAGAAGCTGATTACGGTTTATGATTATAAGGATGCCCTTAAGGCGTTTGATGACATGATGTCTGGTTTTGCAATCAAGCCGGTTATCCGGTTTCGATCATAAAAAAATTGAATGATAGAATAATTTCAGGAAAAGGAGATTTTGTAATGACAAACAAAGAGCATGTATTGAAATATGGAGGAAAGTTTAGTATCAGCGGCGGTGAAGTGTGGACAATGCCAAATGGACACGATGTTCATTTCGCTTTAAATCCAAAGATGGGATGCCGCGGAGCAAATATCGCGGTTGGATTTCATAAGCCAGGTAAGGAATTTGCGCCCCATAAGCATCCCATTTCTGAGGAAATCCTCATCATCCACAGCGGTAAGGGTGAGTGTTACCTTTATGACAAGTGGATTCCGGTTGAGACAGGAGATATTGTGTTTGCGCCTCCCGGCGTCCTGCACGGCACCCGCAATCCAGCGGAAAATACAGAGGACTTTGTAACGCTTGGTATCGCGACACCGCCCCAGCTTGACCTTTACCTGCGCGCAGGCTATGACATACTGGAGGATAACTCCGGAGAATATGTGGAAGAAGTATAAAGAGGAAATTGGAGGAAAGAAAAATGTTCTTTGATACATATAGTGAAATGTTAATGATACGATTGATGGCCTTAAGAGAGAGGATATACAGAAACTGTTTGATTTGATTGAGGAGACTAGGAATAACGGAAAACATCTCTTTGTGCTTGGCAATGGTGGAAGCGCGGCCGCCGCATCCCATTGGGTATGTGATTTTGGCAAAGGAATTAACAGAGGAGATTCCAAACGCCTGAAAATTTTTTCACCGGCAGATAACGGAGCAATTTTCAGCGCTCTTGGTAATGACTGTGGATATGAGACAACGTTTGTTGAGCAGATGAAGAATTTTCTGGAGCCGGGCGACCTGGTATTAACCTTTTCTGTTTCAGGAAGCTCATCAAATCTTGTGGAGCTCATCGGTACGCAAAAGAGATTGGTGCAAAACAGCCTGTGTTGTTGCGGATAAAGGTGGTAAGATAATCGGCATGTCTGATTTTGCAATGATTATCCCATCTGAGAATTATGGTGTTGTTGAGGATATTCATGTAATTCTGGGACATGCAATCTCACAGCAGATTTATGCAGACAATGTGGGGGCGTAAGGCATATTGGAGGATGAAGATATGTATATTGCGGCACTAGACATTGGCGGAACAAAAACTATTGTTGCTATACTGGATGAGAATGGCGGAATTTTGATACAGGAAAGTTTTCCGTCCATTGTCGCAAGATATGAGACGCATCTGGAATTATGCGTACAGGCAATGAAACGTCTGATGCATCAGACTGAGTTACAGGCGGAGGACTTCGCCGGACTGGGGGTGTCGCTTCCGGGAATTGTGGACAACGAAAAGGGAATTCTGCTTTACGCACCTTATGCAAACTGGGAAAATGTGGAAGCCGCGGGCTATTTGAGTAAAAACCTTGGGATTTCAAGGGTGCGGTGCGAGAATGATGTCAACGCCTGCGCCATTGGCGAAAAGCGGTTTGGACTGGGAAATAACTATACGGATTTCATATGGATGACAGTGAGTACAGGCGTGGGCGGCGCGTGGTGGAAGGTTCAAAGCTGGTGCGGGGAGGCCTTGGTTTTGCCGGTGAGCTGGGACACTTAAAAGTTGAATATAAGTCGCCGGCTCATTGTCCCTGTGGTCAGTATGGATGCCTGGAAGCACATGGTTCCGGGACAGCGCTGATACGGGAGACAAGGAAGCGCAGGCTTACATCTCCCGCATTTGCAAAAGCGCTGGATGAGATGGGGTTAAAGCCGGATGGAGCAGGATGCGCAGCTCTTGCCAGGGCAGGAAACACGGATGCCCTGGATATTTTGAATCAGATTGGTACATACCTGGGACGTGGTATTTCCTATTGCATTAATATTTTAAATACCCAGGCAGTTGTGATTGGCGGTGGGGTTGCCGCGTCTTGATCTTCTGCTTCCATCTATCCGCGTTTCCGTTCAGCAGAATGCATTTAAACAGATGCAGGATATTGATATTGTAAAGACTCCGCTAGGTTATGAAGCGGCCCTTCTCGGGGCGGCAGCCTGGTTCTGGAGCAGTAAGGGCATAAGCATAATATGAGACAGGAGGAGAGAACGGATATGAAACGTTTAAAAGCAGCGGTTATTGGGTCAGGATTTATCGGAGCGGCGCACGTGGAAGCGCTTAAGCGTGTGCCGGGTGTGGATGTTGTGGCATTGGTAGACATTGTAGACCCGGTACAAAAGGCAGAGGAGCTGGATGTTCCAAATGGATTCTCAGACTATCGTGAGATGATTGAAGCAGTAGAACCGGATTGTATTCATATTTGTACACCGAACCATACGCATAAAGAAATTGCCCTCTACGCATTCAAACATGGAATTCATGTAATCTGTGAGAAACCCATGGCAAGGAATGCTGGGGAAGCAAAAGAAATGCTGGAAGCGGCAAAGAAAAGTAATCTTGTCCATGCAATTAATTTACATAACCGATTCTATCCCGCCAACCATCAGCTGCGCAATATGATTCTGGATGGGGCTCTGGGTAAAATATACGGCGTACATGGAGCATATTTACAGGATTGCTTTTCCCAGGAATCGGATTTTAACTGGCGTATGTTGTCCGCCAAAGGCGGAAGTACCCGCGTCACATCAGATATTGGTTCCCATTGGATTGACCTGGCGGAGTATGTAATTGGAAGTAAAGTAAAAGAGGTATTTGCGGAGTTCCAGACCAATCTGCCGGTGAGAAAGATGAATCTGGCAGGGAATTTAAAGGACGTAGCAGTGGATACAGAGGATACTTCTTATGTTACGGTCCGCTTTGAGAATGGAGCTGTTGGCAGTGCTGTATTTTCCCAGGTGTATCAGGCAGGAAAAACCAGACCACGATTCGGGTATCCGGTTCGGAAATTTCTGCTGAATGGGACAGCGAAGCCATTGGTGATTTGAAGCTTGGATACCGAAATGAACCTAATCGCCTGCTGACAAAAGACCGTGGGCTGGCTCATCCGGATACTGCGCCAATCATAACCTATCCGGGCGGTCACGCAGAGGGGTTTCCGGATGCTTTTAAACAGAATTTTATTGCTGTTTATGGAGCAATCCGTGGAGTAAAGCCGATTAATCCATACGCAGACTTTGAAGATGGGCTGCATCAGATGCAGGTTCTGGATAAGATATTTGAAAGCGCGAAAACAGGCTGTTGGACCAGTGTTAATTAAAAACGAGAGGAAACAATCAGAATGAAGGTTGGCATTGTAGCGAATATTATGCAGGACAAACCCCTGGCAAAGGCCCTGGACTATTTTCGGAACATAGGAATCCAGACAATAGAGCCGGGATGCGGCGGATATGCCGGCAAGTCCCATGTTAATCCCGCGGTTTTGCTTGGGGACAAAGAAAAGATGGATGGATTTAAGCGGACCATAGCGGATTCCGGTTTGACTATCAGCGCTCTTTCCTGCCATGGCAATCCCATTCACCCGGATCAAGGAATTGCAGCTGCCCATGACGGGGATATGCGGGACGCGGTACGCCTTTGTAAAGAACTGGGACTGGACACGATTACCTGCTTTTCCGGATGTGCCGGAGACTGTCCGGATTCAAAATCCCCCAATTGGGTGACCTGTCCCTGGCCGGATGATTATCTTAAGATTCTGGATTATCAGTGGAATGAGGTATTGATTCCATACTGGAAGGAGTTTGCCGCTTTTGCAAAGGAGAATGGCGTGACGAAGATTGCATTGGAACTGCATCCGGGATTTATGGTTTATAATTCTGAAACCTTGAAACGGCTACGCGGGGCGGTTGGAAGGGAGATTGGGGTGAATTTTGACCCAAGCCATCTTCTTTGGCAGGGAATGGATCCTGTTTCGGTCATTCGGGAACTTAAGGACGCAATCTATCATGTACATGCCAAGGATGTAAAGGTGGATTCAATCAATACCGCGGTTAACGGCGTCCTGGATACCAAACATTACAGCAATGAAATTAATCGCTCCTGGATATTCAGGACCATTGGTTATGGCAATGATACGGCTTACTGGAAAATATTTTTTCCACACTGCGTATCATAGGATACGATGGGGCGGTCAGTATTGAACATGAGGATAGCCTGATCAACCGGTTCGAAGGCCTGGAAAAAGCGGTCAGGATTGTCAAAGAATCTTTGATAATGGAAGACAAAACAGAGATGTGGTGGGCGTAATTAACTAATAAAGAATGATAAAGGAGATTAACCATATGAAAAAGAATCTTATATCCATGTTACTTATAACAGCCACAGCAATCAGCCTCGCCGCCTGCGGCGGCTCTAAGGCCCCTGCTTCTGCAGGCAGCAGCGGCACATCTGCCCCGAAAGACACCGCGGCATCCGTCAATGCTTCACAAGTGGTTGTTAAGTATTCGGTAACGTATCCCTCCACCGGTACGCAGGCAGAGGGGGCACTGAAATTAGGAGAGCTGATTGAAGAGTGCTCAGATGGGCGTATGAAGATGGAATTCTATCCGTCTCCCAGCTGGGGGATAAGACCGCAACCTTTGAGGGCCTGGGAAACGGAACCATTGAGATGACGGAGTGCGCTGCCACGGATCTTTCTGCGTTTAATGACATGTGGTCTGTATTCTCCCTGCCGTATCTGTGGGAAAACGGACAGCAGGCCTGTGCAACAGTAATGGACCCGGCGGTCCGCGAGATGCTGGAAGCGGACGCCCAAGCCAATGGATTTGTCATCATTGCGTGGACTGACATTGGAAGCCGCAGCATAATGAACCAGAAG
>ENA-OQIC01000816-OQIC01000816.1-human-gut-metagenome-genome-assembly--contig:-NODE-816-length-12528-cov-2.718974_pt1 | contig 12528 bp, 16 predicted proteins | sample MGYA00242572_ERZ504736 | MGnify/ENA primary metagenome ERZ504736 (study PRJEB26092, sample SAMD00036201) | human gut metagenome | host: Homo sapiens | study: EMG produced TPA metagenomics assembly of... | reverse complement strand
CAAACTATTCAAATTTATGTTTAACCGAACAATTTAGTGTATGAAAGAAAAAACCAACCTGTTTCCAAGCCTGATACGACTTCGGGAAACAAGTCGCCTAAAAATGGCAATTGCCGCTTCTATCATCTTTGGTGTGCAACACCTCAGCAAGCCACGGCTGATACTAACGAAGAACACGCGATTGAAGCTGTACAACAAGCTAAAGTAAAAGGTACTGTAGTAGATGAAACCGGAGAACCGATGATCGGTGTAGCCGTAAAAGTTCTCGCAAACAACACAGGTACCATTACCGACCTAGAAGGAAAATTCTCGGTCGAAGCCCCTCTAGGAGGCGCCATCCAAATTTCATTTATCGGATACAAAACCGTTACGGTGAAAGCAAGTAGCGAGCCTATCAGTGTGACGTTGAAAGAGGATTCTCAACAGTTGGACGAAGTCGTAGTAGTAGGTTACGGCTCACAGAAAAAGGTGAATGTAACCGGTTCTGTCAGCATGGTGGACTCAAAAGTAATCGAATCTCGTCCGGTACAAAACGTATCACAAGCCTTCAAGGTGTGGTTCCGGGATTGAATATGTCAGTAGGTAATAGCGGTGGCGCACTGGACAGTAGTCTCAGTATCAATATCCGCGGTGCCGGTACCATCGGCGAAGGTTCGAGCGGAAGCCCGTTGGTATTGATCGACGGCATCGAAGGTGACATGAACACAGTGAACCCGAATGACATCGAAAACATTTCAGTATTAAAAGATGCCGCCTCTTCTTCTATCTACGGTGCACGTGCTTCTTTCGGTGTAATCATGATTACAACCAAGAGCGGTAAGTCCGGTAAGACTCGTGTGAATTACTCGGGTAACGTACGTTTCTCCGATGCAATTCAGATTCCGGAAATGGTGGATTCTTATACCTTCGCACAATACTTCAACCGTGCCAACACAAACGATGGAGGAGGTTTGGTATTTGACGAAGCGGCCTTGGAGCGTATTAAAAACTATCAGACAGGGAAATACACCGACCCGAACACTCCTGAATACTATGGAGCGAAGGCCGGTAATGACGGAAAATGGCAAAACTATACAGGTTCCTTCGCCAACACAGACTGGTTTAAAGAGTTCTATAAAAATTGGGTACCCTCAACAGAGCACAATCTGAATATCAGCGGCGGTACAGACAAACTCACTTATATGATCAGTGGCAGTTTTCTTGACCAGAAAGGTCTGCTAAGACACGGTGAAGATCAGTTCAACCGTTACACCATGAACGCAAAAATTTCTGCAAAGTTAACCGACTGGGTTACTTTGAACTACACCAGCAAGTGGACACGCGAAGATTACGACCGTCCGACTTACATGACCGGTCTGTTCTTCCATAATATCGCCCGCCGTTGGCCGACTTGTCCGGTAAGAGATCCGAACGGACATTATCAGCAGAAAATGGAAATAATCGAAATGGAAGACGGTGGTAAACAAACCAGCCAGAAAAACTGGTATACCCAACAATTGCAGGCCATCTTCGAACCCATAAAAGACTGGCGTATCGTAGCAGAAGGCAGTATGCGTACCTATACACGCAAACAATCATGGGCTGTGCTTCCTATTTACGCTTATGATGCCGACAATCAACCTATTATTAGGATGGGGCGATAATGCAGCCGGTTATTCCGAAGTACAAGACTCACGTGAAAGTGAAGACTACTTTTCTACCAATATTTATACGGACTTCGCCAAGACCTTCGGTGATCACAACTTTAAGATAATGGTCGGTTTCAATGGTGAGCTTTACCGCCCAAGCGGGCTGACTGGGTTCGGTACAGACCTGATCAGTCCTGAAGTACCGTCTTTGGGATTGACACAAGACAATAAAAAAGCCAGTTCATGGGCCAGTGAAAAAGCAATCGCCGGTTTCTTCGGACGTTTAAATTATAACTATAAAGAACGCTACATGCTTGAGGCCAACCTTCGCTACGACGGTTCTTCCCGATTTATCGGTGACAAACGCTGGGGGCTTTTCCCATCATTCTCCGCAGGATGGAACATCTCACGCGAAGCATTCTTTGAACCACTGACTCAAGTGGTAGGAACTTTAAAACTGAGAGGTTCGTGGGGACAGCTCGGTAATAACAATACCAGTGAAACGAACGCTTGGTATCCATTCTACCAAAACATGCCTACAGGCAGTGCTTCCTCGGGATGGTTGATCAACGGCAAAAAACAGAATGTAGCCGGTCTGCCCGGTATCGTCAGCAGTTTGATGACCTGGGAAACCATCGAATCATGGAACGTGGGTATCGACTGGGGATTGTTTGACAACCGTCTGACAGGTTCATTCGATTACTACAACCGCTATACATACGACATGATCGGTCCGGCTCCTACACTGCCCTCCGTATTGGGTGCCAGCGCTCCACAAATCAACAACTGCGATATGAAATCGTATGGTTGGGAATTAGAGCTTCATGGAGAGACCGCATTCAGCAGTTCAATTACGGTGTCCGCCTCGTCATGTCTGACAATATGCAGAAAATATTGGAATACCCGAATAAAACCTTGTCTTTGGGCGAAAAGTACTATACAGGAAAAACCATAGGTGAGATTTGGGGATATAAAACCATCGGAATTGCACAAACCCAAGAAGAGATGGACAAGCACTTAGCCAACGGAGGAAAACCGAACTGGGGATCAGCCTGGGGTGCCGGTGATATCATGTATGCCAATATTGACGGAAAAGACGGTGTGAACAGCGGTGCCAATACAGTAAACGACCATGGCGATTTAAAGATTATCGGTAACAGCACTCCACGTTACAACTTCGGTCTGACACTGGATGGTTCCTGGAAAGGACTCGACTTCTCACTCTTCATTCAGGGAGTGATGAAAAGGGATTACATGTTGGACGGTCCGTATTTCTGGGGAGCCAACGGAGGTATGTGGCAATCATGCGTATTCAAGGAACACCTCGACTATTGGCGTCCTGAAGGCGACCCATTGGGAGCAAACACCAATGCCTACTATCCGAAACCATACTTCAGCAGCAATAAAAACCAAAAAACGCAAAGCGGTTACTTGCAAAATGCAGCCTACTGCCGCCTGAAGAATGCACAAATAGGTTACACTCTTCCCAAAGCATGGACCAAGAAAGCCGCCATGGAATCGGTACGTGTTTATGTATCAGGAGACAACTTGCTGACAATCTCAGGCATCAGTGATATATTCGACCCGGAAACACTGGGTGGAGACTGGGGACCGGGTAAATTATATCCGTTGCAGAGAACTATTTCAATCGGCTTAAACGTTAACTTCTAATTCATTGAATGAACTATGAGACTAAAATTAAAACATATATACTTCTGCTCATTGATAGCAATGGGCGGATTGGCGATAACTTCGTGCGAGGATTTTCTCGACCGGTCACCTATCAGCCAGGTAACTCCTGAGAAGTACTTCAGTACAGTAGACCAGGTAGCAAACTACCTCAATAACTACTACAACGACTATCTGGACGACTCCAGAAATTATAAGCTATATCACCAACAGGCTTGGAACTCAGGCATGCAACGCAACGATGCCAACACAGACAACCTGTTGGCAGACGACAGTAGCCTGGATTATTTTGCCGGTAACTGGCAGGTAGGAAGCGGGAAATCGATTCAAGCTCCATTAAACCGAATCCGTACATGGAATTACCTGCTTGAACAAGTACTTCCCAAAGAAAAAGAAGGATCGATTCAAGGATCGGTTGAGGACCTGAAACACTACATCGGCGAAGCTTACTTCTTCCGTGCCATGGCCTACTACAAAGCATTGGTGAAATATGGCGACTATCCTATCGTAGATAAAGTTCTCCCCGATCAGGAAGAGATTTTATTGGAGTACAGTACACGTGCTCCGCGCAATGAAGTAGCCCGCCAGATTCTGAAAGATTTGGATGAAGCTATCAACCGTATGCACGACCAGGGTTTCCAAAACAACCAGCGTATCAACAAGCAGGTGGCTCAACTCTATAAATCAAGAGTAGCCCTGTTCGAAGCTACTTTCGAGAAATATCATCGGGGAACCGGACGTGTGCCGGGAGATGAAAGTTGGCCGGGTGCTAAAATGTCTTACAACAGCGGCAAAACGTTCAACATTGACGGTGAGATAGACTTCTTCCTGACCGAAGCATGAATGCAGCAGCAGCCGTAGCCGACCACTGCACGCTGACCGAAAACTCACACGTGCTAAATCCGGAGTATGGACAAATCTATAATTGGAACCCGTATTACGAAATGTTCAGCACACCGGATGCTTCCGGTTATAGCGAGGTGTTGTTGTGGAAACAGTATGACAAATCATTAAATGTTTCACATTGTGCGCCTGCACGTCTGCAGAACGGTGACCGTACCGGATTGACTCGCGGATTCATTACTACTTTCTTGATGAAAAGCGGTTTGCCTATTTATGCTGCAGGCAACGAATATCACGGTGATGTATCTATCTCGGATGAAAAAGAAAATCGCGACGAACGTCTGCAACTGTTTGTATGGGGTGAAAAAGATGTATTGCACAGCGATACCAAAAACCCGGCTGTAGCAGCAGCCGGCACAACACTGCTTTTCGGAGTTCCGAATATCATCTCCGAACAGAAACAGACTCAAGACCTTACAGGATACCGCCCACGTAAAGCTCACACTTACGATTACGCACAGACTAAGGGTGACGAACTGCTAGGGACCAATGCTTGTGTTGTCTTCCGTTCTGCAGAAGCTAACCTCAATTACATGGAAGCCTGCTACGAGAAAACCGGTTCACTGGATGCCAAGGCACAAAAGTATTGGAAAGCACTCCGCACACGCGCCGGTGTTGACGACGATTATGCCAAGACTATTGCAGCAACCGACTTGAGCAAAGAAAATGACTTAGCCGTTTATTCGGGCAGCAAATGGTGGATGTTACCCTCTATAATATCCGTCGCGAACGCCGTTGCGAATTCATCGGTGAAGGTATGCGCTGGGACGACCTGAAGAGATGGCGTTCCTGGGATCAATTACTGACCAAACCCTATATCATTGAAGGTATCAACTTCTGGGATGCCGCTTATAAAGATCACAAGGACATTAAGGACGATGGTACCCTTGATGCAAACGTTTCGCCCAAAAGCGACAGCAAATACTTACGCCCACTTCGCAGAACCTCAATCAATAATGAATTGTATGACGGTCTGACTTGGCGTAAAGCATTTTATCTGGATCCGATCGGCATAGAAGATATGTCTTTGACCGCTACCAATCCGGAAGATATCAACACAACTCAGTTGTATCAGAATCCTTACTGGCCGATGACTGCCGGTAAAGCATTGGAATAGTGTTTTCGATAGGAACTAAATACAAAAACAATATAATTTTTTACTAAGTATTGATTTTTAGTATAATAGGGTGTTGTGGTAAGAGATTTATAGCAACTACATAAGGTTTAAAAAAGGAAAAGGGAAGGGAAGTCCGTGAGGATCTCCCTTTTCTATTTTACTCAAAAACGGAAGACTAACCTTTGCACATGGTCCTCAACCGGACACTTCTCCTTATTAACATTGTTAACACTATCTGTGAGACCTTCCTTTATCTCCTGATAAAGAACAAGTTTTTTACATCGAAAGGGCTTGTTATTTAAATACAGAACACTTGCTTTAACATAGAATTAAAACAAGCATTGACCGAAGGAAGAAGGGAAGGCCACAATATCTTGGTTTCTAACGAGATATCAAAGGAAAGTTCCAGTTTCTCCCCCAATAATACATATACGGTAATGAAAGAGATATTTGCTATTTCAACAACTAAATTTTCTATCGTAAATCGGAATAAATGACTTCAACCGATATCATAAAAAGAAATCAGCAGATTAAGCAATCATTTACTTAAAATGCTTGATTTCAAATATCAATATTATCGCTAAAAGTCAATCACAGGATTTTATTCCCATTCGATAGTTGCAGGTGGCTTCGAACTGATATCATAGGTCACACGGTTCACACCTTTTACCTTATTTATAATATCATTCGACACTTTACCAAGGAATTCATAAGGCAAATGCGCCCAGTCAGCTGTCATAGCATCCGTTGAAGTCACGGCACGCAAAGCAACGGCACGTTCGTAAGTACGTTCGTCTCCCATTACGCCTACCGATTGAACAGGAAGCAAGATAACACCTGCCTGCCACACTTGATCGTACAATCCCCAATCACGCAAACCCTGAATAAAGATATCATCGGCATCCTGCAAGATACGAACCTTCTCAGGAGTAATATCACCTAAGATACGAACAGCAAGTCCCGGCCCGGGGAAAGGATGACGGGTAATCAAGTGCTCGGGCATACCTAACTCTCTACCTACACGACGAACCTCGTCCTTAAACAGTAAGCGAAGCGGTTCACAAAGTTTTAGATTCATCTTTTCAGGAAGTCCTCCCACATTGTGGTGACTCTTGATAACAGTACCGGTGATAGAAAGCGACTCGATACAGTCCGGATAAATCGTACCCTGAGCCAGCCATTTCACATCTTTCAGTTTATGTGCTTCTTCATCGAATACGTCAATAAATCCTTTACCTATAATTTTACGTTTACGTTCAGGTTCGGTGACGCCTTCCAGTTCAGAGAAGAACTTCTCACTGGCATCCACACCAATCACGTTCAAGCCAAGGCATTCGTAATCGTGCATCACGTTCTTAAACTCGTTCTTGCGAAGCATACCGTGGTCAACGAAAATACAAGTCAGATTCTTGCCAATAGCCCTGTTCAGCAAAACGGCGGCTACAGAAGAGTCAACTCCTCCGCTTAATCCAGTACAACCTTGTCATCACCCAGCTGAGCTTTCAATTCGGCAACCGTGCTCTCGATGAATGACGCCGGACTCCAGTCCTGTTTACAGCCACATACATCGACAACGAAATTGCGAAGCATCTGCGTACCGTCTTCACTGTGGAAAACTTCCGGATGGAACTGTACTCCCCATACCTGTTCGCCCTCTACCTGATAGGCGGCAATAGCCACTTTGTCTGTCGATGCAATGGTTTAAAATTCTCAGGATAGCAGTAATGGTATCACCGTGGCTCATCCATACCTGCGTACCCTCTCTCACACCTTTGAACAAAACATTGTCCTTGCAGAAAGAAGTCAGGTGAGCACGTCCATACTCACGGGTACCTGCCGGTTCTACTTTGCCACCATTGGTATACGCCATAAACTGTGCACCATAGCAGATGCCCAAGATGGGGTATTTACCTCTGATTTCGCTCAAATCGACCTTGAACGCACTTTCGTCATATACGGAGAAGGGGCTTCCCGACAGAATCACTCCCTTGACGGTTTCATCGCCTTTGGGAAACTTGTTATAGGGGACAATCTCGCAATACGTATCCAACTCGCGCACCCGGCGACCGATAAGCTGCGTGGTCTGTGAACCGAAATCAAGTATTATAATTTTCTCTTGCATATATAGATATGTTATGAATTTGGCGCAAAATTACTGCTTTTCTTTCAATAAATCACGTATTTCAGTCAACAATATCTCTTCTTTTGTAGGTGCAGGAGGTGCGGGCGGCGCAGCAGGTGCCTCAGCTTTCTTCTGAGTCAACTTTGTAATCAGTTTAATAAATAAGAATATAGAAAAAGCAATGATAAGAAAATCGAAAGTCGCCTGCAGAAAGTTGCCGTAATTCAATGTCACAGCAGCGGCCGTCTCTTTTCCGTCAGCCCCATATTCCGCAGCTTTCATTACCCATTTCAAGTCCGTAAAGTTCACTCCCCCAATGAGTAACCCCAAAGGTGGCATAATGATATCGCTACAACCGACGAAACGATTTTGCCAAAGGCACCACCAATAATCACACCGACAGCCATATCTACCACGTTTCCTTTCATGGCGAAAGCTTTAAAGTCTTGTAAAAAGTACTTTTTCCCATCTTTTTTTATATTTAATATGAATTTAATATGCGAATATAAAAACATTTTCTTACTTTTGCACCGCATTCTAATGAAACAAATGCGAATTTAGAAAAGTATTTGAACAAATATTATAAAACCCTTAAAAGTTTAAACAAAATGATTAAAGTAGGTATTAACGGTTTTGGCCGTATCGGACGTATGGTATTCCGTGCAGCAGTTAAGAACTTTGGTAACGACATTCAGATCGTAGGTATTAACGACTTGTTGGATGCTGAATACTTGGCATACATGCTGAAATATGATTCAGTACACGGTCGTTTCGAAGGCGAAGTTGCTGTAGAAGACGGTGCTCTGATTGTAAACGGAAATAAAATCCGTCTGACTGCAGAGATGGATCCTGCTAACTTGAAATGGAACGAAGTTGATGCTGACGTTGTAGTTGAATCAACAGGTTTCTTCTTGACTGACGAAACAGCTCGCAAACATATCCAGGCTGGTGCTAAGAAAGTTATCATGTCTGCTCCTTCTAAAGACTCTACTCCTATGTTCGTATATGGTGTTAACCACACTTCATACGCAGGACAGGACATCATTCTAACGCTTCTTGTACTACTAACTGCTTGGCTCCTATCGCTAAAGTATTGAACGACAAGTTCGGTATCGTTAAAGGTTTGATGACTACAGTTCACGCTGCTACTGCTACTCAGAAAACAGTAGACGGTCCTTCTAAGAAAGACTGGAGAGGTGGTCGTGGTATCTTGGAAAACATCATCCCGTCTTCTACAGGTGCTGCTAAAGCTGTAGGTAAAGTATTGCCGGTATTGAACGGTAAACTGACTGGTATGGCATTCCGCGTTCCGACTTCTGACGTTTCTGTAGTTGACCTGACAGTTGTTCTGGAAAAAGCTGCTACAATGGCTGAAATCAACGCTGCTATGAAGGAAGCTTCAGAAGGCGAATTGAAAGGTATCCTGGGCTACACTGAAGATGCAGTTGTTTCAACTGACTTCCGTGGTTGCGCTAACACTTCAATCTACGACTCTAAAGCAGGTATTTCTTTGGATTCTAACTTCGCTAAAGTTGTTTCTTGGTATGACAACGAATGGGGTTACTCAAACAAAGTTTGTGAAATGGCTCGCGTTATCGCTGCTAAATAATCAAGCTAAGATACAATATACGAAAAGCTGTTCCGGTTTCCCCGGAACAGCTTTTTTATTTTCCCCTCCCAAGCCCTATAGTCCCGAATCACAACAGAATCAAATAAATGGTAGTAAAAACAGTAGTGAGACACGTTAAATAAGAAGAAAACTGTACGGAAGTCTGTGATACTCTGTGGTGAAATTTGTAATTTTGTAAATGTAACATTGATATTACTGAATATGACAAATATAGCAAATGCACAAAATCCATTTTTTGAGAAATATACAACTCCGTATGGCACTGTTCCTTTTGACAAAATAAAAAATGAACATTACGAACCCGCCATTCGTGAAGGTATCAGTCGCCAGGCAGCAGAAATAGATGCCATCGTCAACAACCCGGAGGCTCCCACATTCGCTAACACAATTCTTGCTTATGAAAAATCAGGAGAGTTACTCGATCGGGTTACCACCGTATTCGGCAATTTGCGCAGTGCTGAAACCAATGATGACCTGCAGAAGATTGCCCAGGAGATGATTCCTTTGTTAAGCGAACACAGCAATAACATCAGCTTGAATCAGGAACTCTTCGAACGTATCAAAGTTGTATACGGTCAAAAGGATTCCATAGAGCTGACTCCGGAACAAACCAAGCTTCTGGAAAACGCTTATAACGGATTTATTCGTCGCGGAGCCAACCTGCAGGGAGAAGCCAAGGAGAAATATCGCGAGCTGACAAAGAATCTTAGTAAACTGACATTGGATTTCAGTGAAAATAACCTGAAAGAAACCAATAACTATCAGTTGACTCTGACCGATGAAGCCCAGTTGGCCGGTCTGCCGGAAAGCGCCATCGAAGCCGCTGCAGAAACAGCCCGGGAAAAAGGAGTGAATGGCTGGGTGTTCACATTGCATGCCCCCAGTTATATTCCTTTTATGACGTATGCCGATAACCGGGATTTACGTCGTGAACTTTACATGGCTTACAATACAAAATGTACCCACGACAACGAATATAACAATCTGGAAATTGTGAAAAAGATAGCCAATATCCACATGGAAATCGCACAATTACTGGGTTATGACAATTATGCGGAATATACACTGAAAGAACGTATGGCCGAAACCGGTGATGCCGTATATAAACTGCTCAACCAATTGCTGGATGCATATACCCCACCGCCCATAAAGAGTACGAAGCTGTACAAGAATTAGCCCGTACAGAACAAGGAGATGCTTTTGAAGTGATGCCTTGGGATTGGAGCTACTACTCCAACAAACTGAAAGACCGGCAGTTCAATATTAACGAAGAGATGCTCCGCCCCTACTTCGAACTGAGCAAAGTGAAAGCGGGAGTCTTCGGACTGGCTACCAAATTGTATGGCATCACGTTTCATAAGAACCCGGATATCCCGGTATATCACAAAGATGTGGATGCTTACGAAGTGCTGGATAAAGACGGAAGTTTCCTCGCCGTACTGTATACGGATTTCCATCCGCGCGAAGGTAAACGTTCCGGTGCCTGGATGACAGAATTCAAAGGACAATGGATAGAAGATACCGGTGAAAACAGCCGTCCACATGTATCGGTAGTCATGAATTTCACCAAACCGACAGAAAGCAAGCCGGCACTGCTGACTTATGACGAGGTGGAAACCTTCCTCACGAATTCGGGCATGCCTTGCATGGGATGTTTGCCAACTCAACTTATCAGAGCTTGAGCGGAACGAATGTATACTGGGACTTTGTAGAGCTCCCGTCCCAAATCATGGAGAACTTCGGGATTGAAAAAGAATTCCTGCATACCTTTGCCAATCATTATCAGACCGGAGAACCGTTGCCTGACGAATTGATCAGCCGGCTGGTAGATGCATCAAACTTCAATGTTGCGTACGCCTGTCTTCGCCAAGTCAGTTTCGGGCTGTTGGATATGGCCTGGTATACCCGCAATACCCCCTTCGAAGGGGACGTAAAGGCATACGAACGTCAGGCATGGGCTCAAGCACAGATATTGCCCACAGTTTTGGAAACCTGTATGAGTACCCAGTTCTCACACATCTTTGCCGGAGGATATTCGGCAGGTTACTATAGCTACAAGTGGGCGGAAGTTCTGGATGCGGACGCATTCTCACTGTTCAAGCAAAAAGGAATCTTCAATGAAGAGGTAGCCAATTCCTTCCGTAACAACATCTTGTCGAAAGGCGGAACAGAGCACCCGATGATACTTTACAAACGTTTCAGAGGACAAGAACCTACGATTGACGCATTACTAATCAGAAACGGAATAAAAAATAGAAAAAATGAAATATAAATACTTATTATTATTACTTTTGATGCTCCCTTTTGTAAGCGGATGCAACGATTCGGATGATGTGAACGGTATCTTTACCGGAAAAGTATGGAAACTGACGTATATTACCAAAAAGAACGAACATAAACCCTATGATTTCTGGGGTGATAAAGACAAATATGAACAATCCATCAAGAATTACATCAATAAAGAAGGTGCATACACAATCAAATTCGAAGGGGAGACTACAGACAATGTCATCAGCGGAAAGTTTAGCGGAACGCTTTTGTCACATTCTTATACCGGAACCTGGAGTGCCAATGGCGAAAGCAATGCTTTCTCAGCTTCCGTAAAAGGGTCTGAAAATGATCCGTTAGGATTTAGTAACAAATTTGTCGAAGGACTCAACAGGCTACTTCGTACAAAGGGAATTACGACAACCTCTTTATCTATTACAAGGATGAGGGAGGAAGAGAGTTATGCCTGGTATTTCATGTTGATAAGGACAACAATAAATAATATAGCAGCGTATGGACACAGCAAACAGCAAACAATCAGATTTGGACAAGCGTTATATCCGCATGGCTTCCATCTGGTCGGAAAACTCTTATTGCCAACGCCGTAAAGTAGGAGCACTGATTGTCAAAGACAAAATGATTATCTCAGACGGATATAACGGAACACCATCCGGCTTTGAGAACGTTTGTGAAGATGATAACAACGTCACCAAGCCCTATGTTCTGCATGCTGAAGCCAATGCCATCACCAAGATAGCACGTTCCAACAACAGTAGTGACGGTGCTACGATGTATGTCACTGCTTCACCTTGCATCGAATGTGCCAAACTGATTATACAGGCAGGCATCAAGCGAGTGGTGTACTCTGAACACTATCGCCTGGAAGACGGAATAGAGTTACTGAAACGTGCAGGTATCGAGGTCGTTTTTGTCGATACGAGTGAAAAATGAAACAACATACATAAACAACTGACTACAACGCAGCTCTCCGGTAGTTTGTCGTCCGTAGCCAATAACTATAAAAAGATATGAGTACAAAGAACTCTTCACGGTTTACCCCTGTCATCATCGCTATCAGTGTGGTAATCGGAATTCTGATAGGTACATTTTATGCCAAACACTTTGCCGGCAACCGACTCGGCATTATCAACGGCTCTTCGAACAAGTTGAA
>ENA-OQIC01000814-OQIC01000814.1-human-gut-metagenome-genome-assembly--contig:-NODE-814-length-12546-cov-3.422900_pt1 | contig 12546 bp, 14 predicted proteins | sample MGYA00242572_ERZ504736 | MGnify/ENA primary metagenome ERZ504736 (study PRJEB26092, sample SAMD00036201) | human gut metagenome | host: Homo sapiens | study: EMG produced TPA metagenomics assembly of... | reverse complement strand
CAGTAAAATCAACGATCGTAGACTCAAGACCGATTCCCACCTGCCTCCGTCAATAATCATCTCAATCGCCTCGCCAAGATCCTCCTCTACATGCTGTGCAGTAGTCGGACTGGGTCTGCCTGAAGTATTCGCACTGGGTGCTGCCACATAACCACCTGCAGCCTTGATCAGCTCCTGTGCAATCCTGTCGCTCGGAAACCGAACCGCCACACTGTCCAGACCACCCGTAGTCTCCCGTGGTACAAGATCCGACTTCGGAAGAATCATAGTCAGCGGACCCGGCCAGTACTTCTCTGCCAAAATCTTCGCCTTCTCCGGAACCTCCGCTACAATCGGAGCCAGCTTATCAAACTCTGCAATATGCACGATCAGCGGATTATCCGAAGGTCTTCCCTTCGCTGCATAAATTTTCATAGAAGCCTGCGGATTCAACGCATCTCCACCAAGGCCATAGACAGTCTCCGTAGGAAATGCAACCAGACCACCCTGTTTCAAAATATCTCCACCTCGCCGGATAGCCTCCATATCAAGATTATCCGCTGTCATGGATACAACTTCTGCTTTCATTTTATTCCTGCTTTCTTATCTGTTCTGTATTTTATATAACAATATTCCTCTTACTTTATTTTCGTTTTGTATGTTCATGATACAACAGAGACAAAAATTCGTCAAATGTTTCTTCTTTGGCAAACAGATATTCTCCATTATCCAACCAAACAAATAACAAGCTGACAGAAAATATTTCTCCTGTCAGCTCGTACATCAATCTCTTAATTTATCAAGCAATACATATACCCTTTCTTTTGTGAGTTCTGTGGCCTTAACTTCTGCTTATACTGCTTACCTGAAACAAGATTATAATTTGTGTATAAATCAAAAAGCATTATCTGATCGCATTCATACAATATTTATAGATTCTTTTATAGGTACGTGTAGAATAGTGAACGCCGTCATCTATATTTCCCTTAAACTCATTGTATGTACTGTAACCATTCTTCATCAGATATTTATAGGTATCTATCCATTGAAATCTCTTATTTAACCTGCTCTGCAATCTGTCATTAAAGTAACGTAACTGCGCTTCTTTTCGAGTTGGTTTCATTGCTGTATTTACCGGATTCACAGACATATAAAACAATCTGCAGTCACTTTCAAGTTCCTCTGCAAGAGTGTTCATACGCGCAAGATATGCATTTGCCTCGCCTTTATAATCAACCCCATTCCCGGAATTATGACTCGAAAGATCATTCACACCAAGATTAAAAATAACTGCTACGGGCTTATCTGAATCTGACTGCAGACGGGCAATTTCACTTCTCATTACTCTCTCTCCTGCTGTTTCAAACCAGCTCAGTCCCTCCCCTGTCTTACACACAAATGATACTTTTGCAACTGCATCCTTTCCATATTCCTGAAGAAGAGTTTTCTGCATAAAATACGTTCTGGAATCTCCCACAAAAATAATTCCGGAATACTCCGACAGCTGAGCTGCCAGATTATTGACCTGAATATCCGGCTCCTGTTGCCAGTTATACATAACTGCATATAAATGGGTTTTCTTCCTTACCTGTATCACCTGTCCCGCCTGATACTGCGGATTCTGAGTCTGATCCGGCTTCGTGCTCCATCCAAGAAAAGTATATCCGGTCTCGTTCTTTATTGCAGGAAGTGTCACTTTTCCATTACTGTCTGCTTTTCTTATTATCGTAGACCCATCTGCCTGATGGAAAATAACCACCTTCTGAGAAGCAGATGAAATCGCTCCTGTTCCCTCCGACGGTGCCAGTGGATTCATCCTTTTTATTATCCGAATATGTAAAAGATGTGAAGCTTGTGGTTCCTTTTTCCGCATCGTAAACCCTTACTTTGCTGGTTTTCGCAAAAGCTGTTTGACAAAAACATGAACTACAGCAAATTGCTCCTGTCAACATCATAATCATCATTTTCCTGCTATAATGTCTAACCTGAATTATTCGATTCCTCATTTTAAAACTCCTTTCCTGTCATGTAAATATTCACAATCCTCATTTTCTCCTACTACTTATACAGTGTCATCTTTTCATTTTTCCACTGTAGCAACATATTTTTCTTATATATATTGCACATACATTATCATAATACAATCGTAATCCATATCTGTAAATTTTGCTTTTCTTCTCTTTACCTCCTAACAATTACTCTCCCAACCATTCCAGCCAATAACCAGCGTAAAAAAATATTTCATTTCCTGTGCATTTGCAGGGTTCTTAGATATTCTTAGCCGGCAAGAATCTGTGTTATGAGCCGACCGTCTCACGTGTCTGAGCGAAGTTTGCAACGGAGCGAGTTTGAGAGGGCGGCTCATGCCTTTAGCAGATTTTTGGCGGCTTAGAATATCTTAGAGCCCGAAACCGCACAGGAAATGAAATATTTTTTTACGCGTCCCTTTTGATCATCAAAGATTACCCGCAATATTCTTTACAAAAACGCAAAAAATGGCGACACAAACTGCCGCCATTTTTCGCCCTCTTACTTATTAACTTTAAGAATATAAGTACTATACACCTCATCCTGGAACACAACTTCTCCAAGCGAATTCAGCACCTCTTCATTCAGTGCATCCCCATATTTCTCCCGTTCTTTCGATCCGACAAAAATATAAGAAACATCATACTCTTCCAGCAGTTCCTTCACATACTCCACATCCAAAGAAATATAAATACTCTCAATATCCGCACTCTTCTCATTCAGATCCGCAGTATCATCTCTCCACAGCCACTCATGCACATACCATCCCAGCACAGTCGGAAGCCCGGTCATAGCAGAAACACGCTCATAACCACTATAGCTGTCCCCGTTCGCCTCAAGCACAACCGGTGACCCTTTCACATTCTTCTTCAGCCATTTAATACCAGCCACATCCTCTGTGAAATCATTTGACAGGAAAGATGTCGCATTCAATCCTTTATATTCAGAAGGCTCCCATACCTTTCCAAACCACGCATACACACTGTTTCCAAAATAACCAAAGGTCCAGCAAATCAATACCAGGCCGATCACTGGCACAACCTTAAACACTTTCTTACGTGCAGCCACCAGCATACGGAAAATACCATATCCCATGGTCATCCCAAACAGCATATACGCCTGATAAGTCAGCTTAAACATAGTATTCGCCCTGGCGTTTCCATTTTCGTAAATATCTCTTACATAAACCAACTCCGGAATCACGATCAGCCCGATCGCACAGAGTCCCATGACAATCGCAAACAGATCCGGCACAGAGATTGCTTTCATCAGTTTATATAGACTTCTGTTCGCACCACCACGAAGCTTCTCCCAGATGATACAGATGATCAGCAGAACTGTCAGAACCACAGGCAGTCCCCACAAAATCAGCAGCTGATGGATCATAGAATGATTCTGCGCAATTCCCACACCTTTAAACATACTGTCAAACTGCAAAGTAAACGGCAGAGAAACAACGTATGAGATCACAATGATCTCCACTGCCTGAACCGCAGTCACTGCCAGAATCCTCTTCACTTTACCATCAAACTGAACGATATTGGTAAACAGCACCACTCCACCGGTCACCACGAAATAAATAATAAAATCCCAGAAATTCGTAAACCGGAACATACCGATCATCACTGCAGCCAGCAGGATATGCGGAATCAACAGCTGTTTTTCCAGAACTGTTTCCGGCCCGGCTTCATGATCACTGCTTCTCTCATCCGCACACTTCGCATCCACGCATAAAGAAGTCCCACCAGAAACAGCACAAACATTACATTTACCACATGGGCATGGAGATCTCCCAGCACAAAGGAATAACATGGAAATTCATGGATTGTCTTGTCCGGCACATCCGGATTGTATCCAATATAACGGGTCGCATCCGGGAACCAGTAGCTGTCCGCTTCTTTTCCCTGCAGCTTCTGGAGCCATGGAATGATCTTACTGTAAACCACATAATGCATATTTCCCGCAATTGATACAGAAAGTCCTGCTATGATCCCGGCCACTGCCGGCACACAACGTTTCTTTCCTGTCAGGCTTCCTTTAAGCCTGTCCACAGACATCTGACGAACCAGTGAAAACGGAAGCACAAACGCAAATGCAGCCACAAAAGTACGCATCAGATTGTAAGTGAGTTCTACTTTACTGCCAGTCAGCTTCGTCAGAAATACTGCAAAATACTGTCCGCCATAATAATAATTGATCGTACCTTCTGAATACCACAGATCTCTTGCAGGAAGTGTCGTACTTCTCATCATGGCTTCCATGAAACCATAATCCATAAATTTCTCAGTTCCGTATGCCTGCGGACGGAATCCTGCAAAATAAGTCCACATCAGGAAAAATATAAAGAACAGAATTTCCTCTCCGTAAATCAGATTTACCTTTCCGGACGGAAAGCAGTCAATTCCATTTTTTCCCTGAAAATGATATAAAACCCCACAGCCAACAGCACATACAACAGACACACCGATACATGTCGCTGCAGTAAATGGCAGTATCTTCGCAGTTACCAGAAACCACGTAAGAAAACCTGTCACAGTAATCGCCAGCACTTTTGAAAACATCCAGCCTTTGTCCTCAAATCCGGCAAACAGTCTCCCTGTCACAGGCATGGCAACCATTCCCATCAGAAATGCCAACATCCACCAGGTCCAGAATGTCCATACATCTCCCTTTAACAGAAATGCAGACAGCCCTGCAAGAGCTGCTGCAAGAAGCACTCTCGGTGCCCATTTCTTCATCCGTACGTCCTCCTTAATCATTTATAAAATTATTGTGGTTACTATAATCTTACACATTCTCTCTTATCTCTGTAAATCTGTGATCACCCGGCTCATAATCATAAATCCGGAGTAATCCCCGTAATAATGCATTTGAGGATTATTCTGTTGTTTTATAGATCCGTATCCGTCCATCCTGAGTCTCATAAACCTTTTCATATGCCGCAGCAATTGTCTCCTCACGACATTCCTGCTGTTCAAATTCCGAACCTTCTTCAAACAGGATATATGTTATTTTTTCCTGTTGTACTGTTTTTTCAATGTTTCACTGTCAGATGTGGTGTATATCGTTACAGCCTGTGCAGCCCTGTAATTCGTATCATAGCCTGCAGACCATGCGTAATATGGCCATCCACAGTAAAGCATAGCTCCGGACATCGTCACTTCATTCATGCTGTACTCAGGAGTAAGTAAAAGATCGTTTTTCTCCAGATTCTCCTCCAGCCATTGGGTCAGCTCGCTGTTCATATTTACAGTCACACGTCTGCCCGCACCATTTCCCTTTATGATCACCACAAAGTCATAAATCCCGGTCACACTCAGAGATATCACCAATACTATTGCCAGTATCTTTCCCATAGTTTTCTGTATTCCGGACTGCCCATTTCTCCCTTTCCAAAGACTGCATACTGCCCATGCCCAGAAAATCGTCAGAAACGCATATGATATCATGATATATTTATGGTTTACATTAATATCCGGTGTCATCAGAAGCACAAATGCAAAAATCGCCGGAAACAGGAAACTCACAAGGATTGCTCTCTCCCGTCTTCTCATAAACCATACCATTAGTACCAGCCCAAGGAAAAAAACTCCGCTCATCCAGAACAGATATTTCACAACTCCCGGGACAGTCTTATCCTCTGCCAGAAATCCCAGATAAATCTGAGAACTCATAGCACTTCCAACAATAAAAATCTTTGACTGAAGCCAGGAAAAGAAGATGGATACCCCCGCCATGACAGCGTAATCCACTTTTCCATCCGAGAAAATCGCAAAGCCGCACAAAATCAGCAGACCACCGATCACTGCTGCCCCATTCCAGAACGCACACAGACCCAGAAACATTCCCATAAGCAGTGCCTGATCCAGATTTCTGCTTTTCCATCCTTCCTTCGAAAAGATTCTGTTTTTTATCCAGAGTATTCCCTTCTCTTCATGTGCCGTCCCGGTTCCAGCCAGTCCATAAACAGATATAGTGCCAAAGTCACCATCAGAAGTCCAAATGCCAGATGCCTCTGATTAAGATAAACATTAAAGTTCCACAATCCCCAGTTCTCATTGACAGTATATCCGATAAAGGAAGTATTTTCTTCCAGGGTTTCCACAAGATTCCCTGCCTGGATATGCTCCCATGCAAATCTGAAAAAAGCCATTCCGCTTCTGAAAAAGAACAGAAACAATGCCAGTACACCGCAGCACATTTTGCCTGTGATCCTAAGTGCAAGCTGATATAACAGCATAAGAAATCCCACAAGCGACAAGGTACTTACGATATTATAGGCAAAATCCATACGCATTCCAAGATATTCCAGATTTCCTGTGAGAAACTGAAACATAAAATGATACTTTACATCTGCACCTCCATAATGAGGATACTGTGTGGGAAAATTATTTCCTGCAGAAAAAGAACGCATCATCGCCGTATGTGGTGCATAATCTCCATACACAGTCAGGCCGGAATACAGGATTCCGTCTTTTATATAGAATACATAAAACATCATATATGTAATAAATACAGTCAGCAGACCAAAGAGTAATATTTCCTTTTTTAATCTGCGCTTATCCTGTGTTTTATCAATATTCCATATCCTGTAACTTCCCTGTTTTCTGTATTTCTGTACGCTGAGCAGTATCATAATAACTGCTGCACCTGTCATCCCGATAATATTTCCATACAAAAGTGGATTTCAGCTTTTCCCACAACACTGAAAAACCAGGAAAGAATATATACCATCCAGGTCAGTAAAAGTGTTCCGACTCCAAAAGAAGCCGGAAGCATGAGCCAGATACGATTAATACCTGACACACTCCTTCCCTCTCCTGTCAGCATTTTCGATGCTTCACAGCCCAGCATTCCTGCCAGAAGCAGATAAATAATTCCAAGCATAATTTCTCCCTGTACATTTCCCCGCCATGCAGATACTTCTATCCTCCCGGGGGATTTTATCAAACAAGTATCAGTATAGCAAAAATCCCTACTTATTAAAAGCAAGTTCACATAAATTAAACATTTTAAATTTTTTGTTGCTTCAGATATTGTTCAATCCCTTTCACTATAGCTTCCACTATTTTATTCTGATATTCTTCTTTGCAGAGAAGTCCGGCCTCTTCCGGATTTGTAAGAAAACCACACTCTACAATATTCAAAACACTTTCACTTCTTTTTAACAGATAATAGGTTTTATTACCTTTTGCCACACGAGGGCGTTTTACTTTCAGTCCCAGATTCAGTTCTTCCTGGATAAACTCTGCCAGATTCTTTCCCCGGACAGAATCTTCATAATAAAACACCTGGGGACCGCATACAGACGAATCCTGATAGCTGTTCTGATGAACACTTATGCACAGCACAGGTCTGTATTTCTTTATCATAGCAATCCTGCACTGCATATCCTGTGCTTTCTGATTTCTGCTGTCCTCCTCATAAAGGCCCTTATCTTCTTCCCTTGTCATGATTACAGAAAATCCTTGTTTTTCCAGAGAATCCTTTAATTTTACGGCAATCTGAAGATTTATCCCCTTTTCTTCCAGTCCGTTCACTCCGATCATTCCCGGATCCGCTCCACCATGTCCTGCATCTACCAGAATGATTTTTGAATTTTCTGTTGAACTCATAGTCTCTGAAACTTCAGCTGCCTGTTTTGACAGAATGAGAAAACTGACAAGAAGCAGACACCCTAACATTAATTCCAGTCCATATTTTTTCAAACTAAAAACACCTCCTGAGACATCTTTACAGTCTACGGGAAAATTCACTGTTCCTGTAGACTGGCTATAGCAATTCCATAAAATAATGCAATCAGTATTTCATAAAATTCTATATTAATATATGTTTCAGAAGATGTTTTATAGCCTGCTGATGCAGAACTTTTAATTATTCAGATTGTCCGAGATTACCTGCCAGATTCCGTTGTTTTCAAATCCAAGCTTCCATGCAGAAACTCCTGCAAGGTCATATTTGGATACCAGCTTCACTTTCTCTGCAACTGACTGAGCATCCTCAAGCCATATCTGATAGGTAGAATTATCTATATCATATTTTCCATAATTCTGGGAAGTGGTCTTATCCCAGTAGGTTTCCACATTATTATCTGCAATTGTCTGCTGCGCCTGATCCATACCGATTGCTTCACTGGTTACATTTCCCCCTGTGATCCTCCACAGTCTGGTATAAAACGGAATGGCATTGATCACACGTTCAGCCGGAACCTCATCCAGTGTATCCTGGATTCCCTGTTCCACCCATGGAAGAGATGCCACAGAACCGGCTTCAGATCCTACATAATGCTCGTCATATCCCATGATGATCACATAATCTACAACCCTTCCCTGCTCAGCCCGGTCATAATGGCTTGTAAAATCCTCAGGAACCGGATTATCCACTGAAAGAACCAGATTATTCTTATGACACTCTATGGAAAGTTCTCTCAGAAATTCCAGAAAATGAGTTCCCACATCCTCGCTGAGAGATTCAAAATCCACATTAATGCCATCCATTCCCACATCTTGGGCTGCCTGGATCAGCTGACTGATAATATTCTGTCTCGCCGCAGTGCTGGAAAGTGTTTCCGTTGTACTTACTTCCTGTGTAAGTTGTCGATCAGTCCCCATACCTGAAGCCCCTTTTCATGAGCCTGTGATACATAATCTGCACTCGCAATGCTTGCAATGTTTCCTGAAGTATCTGTCAGATAGAACCAGGTAGGCGAGATCACATTCACACCTGTCATATTGCTGTCGCATCCGCAAATAAGCATTGGCATCTGTGGAAGTCACCTGATGCCACACCATATTGACCTTGCTGTCCATAGTAAGATAGGAGTACTCTTCTTTCTTAAAGCTTCGTTCAAATTTTGTCTTCTCTGCTTCTCCCACTTTCTTCTTATCTATATAACCAATATATCCGTCATCCGTAGCTACCTGATCCCAGTTCTCCATTTCTTCAATAAGACGAAGCTTTGTACCTTTCTTTACAGAAGTAAGAATAGCCGATTTAATTCCACCACGGTAACGTATGCTTGTATTCTTCTTAACTGTGACTGTTTTTACATTTTTGAATTTATACTGTATGGCAATCCTATATGGATCTTTTGTGATGTATGCATCAAGATCTGTAAATTCCTGCACATAAGTAAGATTCAGATACACTTTATCATCTTTCACCCATACCTTATCTCCTGCCTCAGATGATGCACTCGCAGAAGTCAGCTCCGAAGGTGTTGCATAAAGTATCTGCTGATTGGCAGAATCCCAGTAATATCTCTGGTTCAGATAGGTGTTCACCACATCCAGTGGTAAATAAACTCTGTCTCCGACCACCAGACCACGTTCTTCCATTTTCTCAGTTCCAATGACCAGGGCAATCTCCCCATCTGCCATTTCTCCATAATATTCATTCAGATCCATTTTCTCAGAAGATGGTATGTACTTCATTACTACATGAGTGACAATTCCAAGAATCGCAACAAGAATGACCAAAACGGCAACTGCGATAACTGGTTTATACTTTTTATTCATAGTATTTTTCCTTTCAGTAAATATTGTGTTACCGGAAACAAAGCAGACAGTAACACGATCGCTATTGATACATCAGCTCACAGAAAGGTATTTCATATAGTTATTTTGAGTATGATGTACCAGTATTATCAACTGTATCGGTAACTTGATGATACTGGCTTAAGTATACCATAAAATATTACAATTGTATTGCAAAATCGTATTTTTCACAAATTTTTAAGATATGCGTAATTATATTCTTATGCTGCCCGAAGGCATTATGAACATCGGGGGGACTGATTCAGAATCTGTTCGGGCAGCTTTCTCTTTTGTTATTTTTCTTTGACGAAATCAAAATCCACACGAGCGATCCGTCCTTTTTCATCTTCAACGTAATCACGCATGTATCCACCACCTTCTGCAATCTGACAGGCTTTTGCAATTGTTTTCGGATTACTGAGTATACCATTCAGATACAGAGAAATTCCCTGTTCACGATAACTCTTCAATTCTTTTTCCAGTGGTTTACGCATGCTCTTTTTGGTTGCCCGTGATATATTTTCCGTAAGCTTACCTCCCTTCTTTCATAAGATTTTTTAGAAAGCACCTTATCGGCTGTTGAAAAAACAATATCCCTGCACCTGTTTTATCGTTACTGTGAACGGAGTGAACAGTAACGTTTCAACTTCTTATCATCATGGAAATTTTACCTGTACATTGCCACAGCAGGAACGCTGCATGAAAAACGGCAATGAAGTTTAGAAATAAAAGATCACTTTGGTTAATGTTTCAGATCTTCGCTTATGTGAACCGCAGGTTACTGCTTCTTCTGTTTTCATTATATCCATCTGGTAAACAGATGCAAGTGTTTTTCTTCATTTATGTATTTTTTTCTGTTTTGTTTCTAAAAATTTAATATTTTGGTTGATTACTTATCTTTACATTTTGCAGTTCTGTGTTATATAATATAGTGTATAAAATTTTATAAATTCACAGTCAGACAATAGAATTTTTGAAGTTACTTGCAGCAATTTTCCAAAGGCAGCGCATCTATGGCAATCCTTTAAAATTGCTGTTCAAAAAACAATAGTAACTTTTAATTTATCCGTAATTGTCCGCAGCTTTCAAAAGTTAAATTTTCATTATCAGACACACTTTTAATGGATTTTCACAGGCAATTATGAAGCTGCCAGATAATTCAATGTTATTCAGAATAGGATGTGACAACATGAAGATAGAAAAGATCAACGACAACCAGATACGCTGCACACTGACAAGAGAAGACCTGGAGAACCATCAGATCCGTATCAGTGAACTGGCTTACGGCACTGAGAAAGCCAAGAAACTTTTCCGCGATATGATGCAGCAGGCACAGATACAGTTTGGTTTTGAGGCAGATAATATTCCATTAATGATCGAGGCCATCCCGGTGAGTACCGAGAGCATCATCCTGATCATTACCAAAGTAGAGGATCCTGAAGAACTGGATACCCGTTTCTCCAAATTTGCTCCATTCAGAGGGAATGATAAGACAGATACTCTTCAGCTTGACGGTGCAGACAATATTATTGATATCTTCCAGAAGCTTTACGAAGCAAAGATGAAGAATACTCAGACAAAAGATGGCAAATCTGCTCAGAATACCGGAGCAAAGGAAAATGACGATACTCAGGTTCCTGATGTAAATCTTATCCGTCTCTATGAGTTCGACACACTGGACGATGTGATTGCGGCCGCCCATGGACTGAACGGCTATTTTACCGGTGCAAACACCCTGTACAAAGATCCGGCCGATGAGCTTTACAAGCTGGTTCTCCACCAGTCATCACTTTCTCCGGAGGATTTTAACAGGGTATGTAATATTCTTACGGAATATGGACAGGGAAAGGCTTTCTCTCTTTCAGGAGAAGCTTATCTGACAGAACATGGAGAACTGATTTCCGATTCTGCCCTTCAGCAGCTGATTCAACTGTAATAATTTTCATAATTAAAAGAGCATTCAGTTTTCATCTGAAAGCTCTTTTCTTATACCATAGTAAATTACAGATTTCTCAAAAAAGGATGTCCTGAACTTATTCAGAACATCCTTTTTACATGTCAGTCTATGACAATTCAACAATTGTCATAGTCCGTCATATGATTACCTTTCAGGAAGATTATTCTCCAAGAAAATCATTAATCTGGTTAACCAGTACATCAACATCCAGTCCATGAACCATAGCTGCTTCTTCGAGAGATTCCATCTGGGAAGATGGGCATCCAAGGCAATGCATTCCTGCTCTCATAAGAATCGGTGCGATATTTGCATCAATCTGAAGAAGCTGACCGATCAGCATATCTTTTGATACTTTAGCCATTGTATATTTCCTCCTTAATTTTTCTTCATACTACTCAGCTTTTATAGCTTCTGATATTATAATACTATTTTACTCTGGAATCAACTGCAAACTTTTAATTTTATCGTTCCTCCCTGAAATACGGAAGTCCCAGCGCAGCAGGCGGCTGGTGTTCCTTTTTCTTTCGGAAGCTTGTGAATACCAGTACGATAATCGTTACCACATAAGGCAGTGCTTTAAATACTTCCTGCATGCTTCGTCCAAGTCCCGGGATATAAAGATACAGAATATAAAGAGCTCCGAACAGGAATGCTCCCCAGATTGCATTCAGTGGTTTCCATAATGCAAAGATTACCAGTGCAACAGCAAGCCAGCCACGATCTCCAAAACCATTGTCTGTCCAGGTTCCTCCTGAATATTCCATTACGAAATAGAGTCCGCCCAGACCTGCCAGACCTGCACCGATACAGGTTGACAGATACTTATATTTGATAACATTGATACCTGCTGCATCTGCAGTTCCCGGATTTTCACCGATTGCCCTGAGATTCAATCCCGCTCTTGTCTTGAACAGAAAAAACGATAACAGGACTGCTATAATAATACAGAGATATGTAAGGAAACCATAATTAAATAAAATACCTCCGATAACCGGAATCTTAGACAATCCCGGGATTTTGCCGTATAGGCACTTCCTGTTACTTTTA
>ENA-OQIC01000813-OQIC01000813.1-human-gut-metagenome-genome-assembly--contig:-NODE-813-length-12613-cov-1.574644_pt1 | contig 12613 bp, 14 predicted proteins | sample MGYA00242572_ERZ504736 | MGnify/ENA primary metagenome ERZ504736 (study PRJEB26092, sample SAMD00036201) | human gut metagenome | host: Homo sapiens | study: EMG produced TPA metagenomics assembly of... | reverse complement strand
CTGTTTCCCCCACTGGATATTTGCACGAATCGTCCCCCGGAATAAAGTAGCTTTCTGCGGAACTATTCCGATTTTTCCACGCAGCTTCTCCATCGGATACTCTTTGACATCTGCACCATCAAAAAGTACACGTCCTTCTGATGCATCATAAAATCTCGGGATCAAATTGACCAAAGTTGATTTGCCTGATCCGGTTCCTCCGATAATTCCAACCGTTTCTCCTTTGCTTACAGAAAATGTTACATCCGAAAGCGCAGGTTCTTTTGATCCGTGATACCGGAACTGCACATGATCAAACAAAACTGCTTCACACTTTTTATCAGATACTTTTTCCATTCTGCTTTTCGGAGATTCCATCGTTGTACAAATAGCAAACACCTCGTTGATTCTTCCCGCAGATGCAAGCGCCTTTGTGAAAGATACGATCAGATTCGCAAGTGCCACAAGTGCGATCAGAATCTGTGTCATATAGCTGACAAGTGCGATCATCTCCCCTGTGACACCTTTCCTGTATTCACTTCAAAAGCTCCGGCCCACACAAGTACAATGATCGCTCCATTGACGATCAGATAGGTCAGTGGATTCATCAGTGCTGAGATCCAGCCGACTCTCAACTGATCCTGCATCAATGTATGACTTTCCTTTTCAAATGCTTTCTGCTCCTCTTTCTGTGTCCGAAATGCGCGGATCACACGGATTCCTGCAAGATTTTCCCTCGTCGTCAAAAGAATCTGATCAAGCCCTTTTTGCACTTTCTTATAGATTGGAATTGTAATCATCATAATTCCATAGATGACAATGGAAAGAAGCGGTACTGCAACAACAAAGATCCATGCCAGTCTGAAGTTGACTGTAAATGCCATGACAACCGCCCCGACAACAATAAACGGTGATCTCAGGAACAGTCGGAGTACAAGATTGACTCCGGACTGCACTTGATTGATATCACTTATCATTCTTGTTACAAGCGTTGCACTTCCAACTTGATCAATCTCCTGGTAGGACAGCGTGCTGATATGGCGAAACAGATCATGGCGCAGCTCCGTCCCAAACCCAACTGCTGCCTTTGCCGCAAAGTACTGCGCCGTCAGCGAACATGCGAGACCAATCACACCTAATAGTATTAAAACTCCTCCCATTTTCAAAATGTACGGCATATCCCGGTTCTCAATTCCCACATCGATGATCTTTGCCATCACAAGTGGAACAATCAGTTCAAAACATGCCTCTAAAAGCTTAAAGAGCGGACCGATTACACTCTCTTTTTTATATCCTTTCAGATATGGAATCAGTTGAAACATCTTTTCCCATCTCCTCCTTCTAATGATTCTTTCTCATTATAGCGATTTCCGCCCGGAAAGACAAGAAAAAGGAACACTGAAAAATGTATTTTACAATGGAGTCCCTTTAGACATACCACCCGAGCGGAAATAAATATTTTATATAGTCTACAGCAGGCAAGTAAGCTGAGATATTGATCAATACCGGACAAAGCACCAATTGTATCACAACAAAGGCGAGCACCCAGGCAGAAAGTGCCCTACTGCTCCTGAACCATCCTCCGACAATTGACACCCACAGTGCGCCTATAAATACAAGCAGAAACATGCGAAACAATTCTATCACCACTCCTCTGCTCTCTCCGACAGCCATAACCACACCAATCCCTGTGACTGACGGAATTGTTACAGCTGCAAGATATCCGAGATACTCAAATCTCTTTTGTCTTTTCCGGTCTAAAGCTAGACAGATTCCTCTGCCATTCCCTTCAAACCTCCGTCCGAATGTCATCCAGAGCAAAACAAATAAAAAAATCCCCATGATTCCCTGAATCGGTTAGATATCTGTCAGCTCTTCCTTGTCGGAAGTTTCTTGTACTGGTATTGCTTCTACCTCTGTCCGAAAAAATTCTTCACTTTTTAAATACTCTGCATTCCTTTCCAAGAGAAACGGAACAAGATCTTTTCTATCCTCTTCATAAATCTCTTTTCGTCCATCCAGCAAGATCTCCTCTCCGTATTTTTCCAGAAATACGGCATAAAGTGTTTCTTTTGCAACTGTTCCTTTAGCAGAAAAAGGTGTCCGTAAAAAAGTGATCAGTTCCTTGCTGCAGCCTTTCTTTACTTTCTCTTCAAACTCTTCTGAAAAGAGAAATCCACTGTCAATTTCCGCTGTTTCCAGCGCCTTCCTCAACTCGCTTTCTTTTTCAAACACAATAAATTCAAACACGGATTTTCTCTGACTCAACCCGGCCGCAATTGCTTCTGCCATCGGATCTTCGGCAAGACAAAGCCCCACTGAGACATTTTCTCCGTTCGGAATCCGCATCTGACTGACAAGCAAGGCAACTGCAATCATTGCCGCCGGGATGATCCACCATGTTTTCCGCTTCATTTCTGCTTTCAGTTGTAATATGTACCATGTCTTTTCCATGCAATTAAGACCCCTATTCCTCCGGCTGCCAACCCCCAGATTATCATCCATAACACCAGTTTTACTTCTATGCTCCCAAACAACATCTGTGCACTGTATTCATGAAACAGATTCAGCGGAAGCCATTTGCCGATACTTCCTACCACTCTCGGAAGATACGCGGACGGAACTACTGTTCCTGAGCAGAAGATCATCAGCACATTCCCACAGAGCAGCAAAAGATTTCCCTGCATCCCTCTACCTGCCAATACATACATCAACGAAAAATAGGATGCGATTCCAAAACAAAGCGGAATCATCTTCCAGAAAACAGTCCCATCTATGCCCATTGTTCTTATTTCCATCATCTGCTGAACACCGATTCCCGACAGATAGCATCCCACCGAAAGAATCCACAACATACCTGCCATCGCCACAATTTTTACTGTCGTCTGCGAAACAGCACCCAAACCGTTTGCATACATTCTTTGTTCCACTGCTCTGCTCTCCTGCTTATAGAGGAATCCACAATTCACTACCACTCATCAGAAGAAAAACTACCAATACTGTTGCTGCATAAAACTCAGACAACTCTAGATTTCCTACAGGGGAATAAATACTCTCCTGAAACAGCTCCCCACGCCGGAAAGCATTGCCGATATATTTATAGGAAATAAACTCGGCAATCTCATACGATTCCATCTCCGTCTCATACACTTTTCCGGTATCCATCGCCGCAAATACTCCCGCCTCCGCTGTTCTGATCATCGAAACTCCATCCTCCAAAAGTTCTCTGAAAATGGCTGTATCCAAGTCCATCTCCTCCGGAAACAAAAGTATCACCTTTGCCGGATTTCCCTCATAGATATCCTGATAAAAATCTTCCGGCAATATCACTGCTGCCTGAGCCTTTCCTTCCCAGACCGCAGTCCTTACCTGTTTCTCTTCCATATATTCAAATCTGCAGATATTCCGCACACTTTCCATTCCCGCAAGAAACCGGGCAATCACCTTTGACTCCTCTTCCGTATCCGGAATCACTACCGCCACCTGTATCGGCTCAAAAATCTGGAAATGAAACAATACATAACTGATTCCAAACACGCCTCCAATGGTAATGCACAGAATCACAAGCAGACTCACAGCTGATTTACCAAGTACTTTCAGCGATCTTTTCCATTCTAATTCCAGATATACGATCAAATTTCTCATAGCATAACATCATTCTAAAGATAATAATCAAGTTCATACAAGAAATCTTCCAGATTCTCATCTTCCTCGATCTGTTCCATAAGTTCTTCTCCGAGCTCTTCTAACTCTGATTTGGAAGCCTCTCCGACATCAAAGACATCCCCTCAAATTCGCGGAACTCCGCACCTTTACGGATGGACAGCAAACAATCTACATCAAGCCGATTTCCATATACTTCCACTGTCTCTGCTGACAATTCCATTTTTTTCTTATCTGCCAGAAATACACCTGACATTTCCATATCCGCTTGCGGTACTTCGATTTTATATTCTCCGGACTTTCTATCATATTCCATTTCCAGAGCCTCTTCCCCTTCGATATAGACTGTCGTAACTTCTGCAGACCCTTCCGTCTCTCCTTCGACCTCTATGACAGTCTCATCCTCAACAGAGATCTCCATATTCTGAAATCTCGTCTTTCCTCCAAGAAACTGAATCTCCATCTCATTCCTATCTACTTCCAGTCCGACTGCCGCCAGTTTATTCTTATATACATAACATGTTACATCTACATCCGGCATATCCTCTATAATATACTCCAACTCTGAAAAGATATTCGACAACATCTCTTCACAAAGTTTACTATCATAGTAATCTGTCACTATATCTTCTGTCACTGAAAGTAAGTCTTCCATATTTTCTTCCGTGAGTGATACCGTATAACCTTTGCATTTTCTGAATTTTCCATCTACTTCATACTCTTCCGGATTCCTTCTGACAATTTCTACTTCTTTCCATTCCTCGGACAGGGAAGAAACCAACTCCTTCCACATTTTCTGAACATCTTTTTCTTCCCCTAAAGCCTGTCCTGCCAACTGTAACACTTCATCAACATTTTCCAGCACTCCCTCATCTGCCAAATATCCGCCTTTCTCTTCTCTATAATTATAAGCAAACATTTTATCACTGAGCACTGGCACTTCTAGTCTGGCTTCCCTCTCATTTAACTCTGCAAGTGCACTTACCTGATCAGAATCGGGAAACTCCACCTGTGCGGCTATCTGAACTTTTGCTTTTCCCCTAAGTATTTGTGCTTCTGCTTCCGTGTCTTCTAGTCCGGCATGAATCGTTGTTGTATATTTTCCGGAAGAAGGATTTCTGCGGATTTTACTATATCCGAAAAATACTCCATGTCCCTTACCGTATTTGCCGTGGCCATCAATACCTTTGTGCTATCGCTGAAAAAAATTCCGCTTTTCACAGCTCCAAATACAGTCAATCCAATTGCTGCAACCGCTGTTACCCCTCCGATGATTGCAATCTTCTTTCCTGTTTTTCCCTGTTTTCCATTGTTGCTATACAGTGGTTTTCCAGTCATCGGATCAAATTTTGCTTCTGGATCAATCGGTTCTCCTGTCATCGGGTCAAACTGCATCCTCTTTCCATATTTCTTCATCTCTTATGTCCTCTCTTCCTTTTTCTTTTGTTTTTGTCAGATTCTTGAAAAATCTTCCAGTCTCATCCCCATCATTCTCTTAATCTGTTCAATCTCTCTGGATTCTGTTCCTGTTTTGCGTAAATATCCCTCACACATGACCAGACATTTGTCACTCTCCATGATTTCCTTCTCATCGTGTGTCGTCATGATCACAATGCCATTCATCTTCTTATATTCTCTGATCCAGGATTGGATCCTATCTTTATAATAGAGATCCAACGCTGTAGTAGGCTCATCCAAAAGTAGAATCGGCGGCCACTTTGCAAGAGCACAGGCAATACTGAGTCTTCTTTTCATCCTCCGGAAAGCTTCTGCACCGGCATTTTCATGATTTCTCTAAGATCAAATGCTCTTATGATCACTCATACTGTGCCGATCGGTCCACGCCCCATAATTTCAAGTTGTCTTTCACAGACAGTTCTTCCAGAAATGGCAGATCCTGAGGCACATACCCACAATATTCCTGATAATAGTGGAAGTTCTTTAACGGTTCTTTCCCAAAATAGCGAATCTCTCCTCCATCTGGTTTCAATACTCCTGCAAGAATCTGCATCAGTGTTGTCTTGCCGCAGCCGTTTCTGCCGACAACGGCTACGCACTCCCCGCATTGTGCCGTAAAACTAATCTCTTGAAGAACTGTTTTTTCCCATAACGCTTTCCCAGATTCGATACCTGTATCATTTTCTTTTTCTAACTCCTACTGACACTTTTTATTATTTTATCATTTTTCACTGAAAATCTATACTGTCTTTTACATTTTTTTTACAAATACTCCGATAAAGTGCTATAATATTCTAACATTCGATCATGATATTTTCTAATGTTATCTTTGGAAGGAGAATTTGAAATGAATATAAGCAACATCAGTAATCAACTTTATACAACCGCACCGAATAAAACAGGACGGCTCCCAAAGGAAATGGCAGTCTATTCTCTTCTAGATGAACTTTCCATCCCTTACGAACGCGTAGATCACGCAGTCACCGAGACAATGGAAGCCTGCGAGAACATCGACATGCTTCTCGGCGTGTCCATGTGCAAAAACTTATTTTTAAGAAACCGGCAGAAAACTGCTTTTTACCTTCTGATGATGCCTGGCACAAAAAAGTTTAAGACGAAAGATGTCTCAAAACAGCTTGGCACCTCCCGTCTTTCTTTCGCTGAGCCAGAATATATGGAACAATATCTGAACATCACACCGGGATCTGTCAGCGTTCTGGGACTAATGAACGACAGTCACCACGCCGTACATCTGGTCATCGATAAAGAATTGCTGGAAAACGAATATATCGGCTGCCACCCTTGCATCAACACATCCAGTCTGAAAATACGTACAGAAGATATACTGAATATATTTTTAAAACATACCGGGCATACATGGACGACTGTGGACTGATCCTAAAAATACGCCTTGTAAGAGAATTCACTTTTTCTCTCTGCAAGACGTATTTTCCTAATATTCTCCCTGCCATCTCCCCGAAACAATTTCCGTGATTTCTCCGGTTCTGAGGCTTTCAGGAACATCTATGATCCTCTGATTCCTGCTCCCCCGGTACGCAAGTGACAGGCTTCTTTGCTCTTCGATATACGGTCCATCAATCAGTACATCCAGTTTCTCTAAAAGCATCCGCTGCTCTCGGGATCCCCGCAAAAGTTCTTCCATAGTAAATCCCGAATAACTCGCCACTTCGTATCCCCGGTTCTTAATTTTCCTGCAAGCTCTGCAAATGCCTCTGCCTGGCCAAACGCTCCCCGCCAGAAAATGTAACTCCCTTGACAAGGGGATTTTCCTCAATTACCTTGACAAGATCGTCTGTCGTCCACCAGGTTCCTCCGTCCAAATTCCCACGTTTCCGGATTATGACATCCTTGACAGTGATGGGGGCATCCCTGTGCGAACAATGTCATGCGGATTCCAGGTCCATCTACAATACTGTCCCCGGCAATTCCCGCAAGCCTTAGCTTTCTATTGTCCCAGTCCATGTTTTACTCTGTCTCTCTCTTCTGCTTTTTTGCATCATTCCACTTGTCCATTGTTCCCACAAGATATCCCGTAATTCTTCTGATTCTCTCAAATTTACATCTTTTCCAATCGTACATCTTTCTTCCATACTAAATCCTTCCTTTCACTAACCTATCTATTGTCAAAATATCTGCTGCCTTTTCCTGAAAATATTCTCTTTTCGTACTATCTGCATCCGCAAAATTGCGGCATTTCCGGATATAGCTTTCTCAGTTCTTTCAGCTTTTCGTCACTGATCGGCTCTCCTTCCCTCCGTCCGCATCTTGGGCACACATCATCGATCACACCTACATATCCACAGGCTGGATCACGGTCTACCGGATGATTGACACTTCCATAACCAATTCCGGCATCGTGCATACAGCGGATCACACTCTCGAATGCCTCCACATTTTTTGCAGTATCTCCGTCCAGTTCTACATAACTGATATGACCGCCATTGGACAGTGCATGATAAGGAGCTTCTTTTCTGATCTTCTCGTACGCGGAGATTGGATACCAGACCGGAATATGGAAACTATTTGTATAATACTCTCTGTCTGTCACCCCCGGTATCTTCCCATAACGTTTCTGATCCATCCGGAGAAATCTTCCGGACAAGCCTTCTGCCGGTGTCGCAAGCAACGTATAATTCATCTTAGTTTCTTTTGCTTTCGCATCCGTAAATGCCCGCATATGACCGATAATCTCAAGCCCTTTCTGCTGCATCTCTTCACTTTCCCCATGATGCTTTCCATACAGTGCCGTCAAAGTCTCTGCCAGACCGATGTATCCAATCGATAGTGTCCCATGTTTTAACACTTCCCGGACTTCCTCGTTTGGTCCTAGTTTTTCCGAATCCAGCCACACACCTTGTCCCATAAGGAATGGATAATTATATACACATTTCTTTGCCTGAATCTCAAAGCGATCCATCAACTGTCTCGCAACTAGTTCCAACATTGCATCCAATTTCTGATAAAATACTTTCTCGTCTCCTTTGCTCTCAATTGCAAGACGAGGTAGATTAATCGAAGTAAAGGAAAGATTTCCTCTTGAATACGCGATTTCGTGCTCTGGATCGTATACGTTCCCCATCACACGAGTACGGCAGCCCATGGTAGCAACTTCCGTCTCCGGATGCCCTGGTTTGTAATACTGAAGATTAAATGGCGAATCAAGAAATACAAAATTCGGGAACAGCTTTTTGCACTTACCTTGCAGCTTAATCGGAATAGGTCATAGTTTGGATCTCCCTCATTATAATTGACCCCTTCTTTCACCTTAAAAATATGAATTGGGAAAATGCATGTCTCCCCATTTCCCAGCCCTGCATCTGTTGCAAGCAGTACATTCCGGATGATCATTCTTCCTTCTGGGCTTGTATCTGTCCCGTAGTTGATAGAAGAAAACGGGGTCTGCGCCCCTGCACGACTATGCATCGTATTCAGATTATGTACAAATCCTTCCATCGCTTGATAAGTGTCGCGCTCCGTATATTTCTCGGTACGCTTTCTGACTTTCTCAGTAATGTGTGCTGCCTTTTCTTCTGTAAAATGATATCGTTCGCAAAGCTTCTGCTGTACCGCACGATCAAATACTTCTTCCTCCTGTTTTAGCCGTGGAAACAGTTCTTTTGTCTGCTTTAGTTCATCTAACATCTGCGTAATCTGTACTTCTTTATCCTCAAGATCAGCCAGATCCTCCACCGCTTCTGTAAGCTGCTTTTTATAAATTTTTTGGAATGACTTTGCCACTCCCTTCGCCAGTCCGTAATCAAAGTTTGGAATGCTCTGTCCTCCGTGTTGATCGTTTTGGTTTGACTGGATCGCAATCGCCGCCAACGCCGCATAACTTTGAATACACTGTGGTTCCCGGATCACTCCGTGTCCGGTAGAAAATCCCCCCTGAAATAGTTTCTCAATATCTATCTGCGTACAAGTAGTTGTCAGTGAATAAAAGTCAAAATCATGGATGTGAATATCTCCCTCCCGGTACGCCTTCGCCTGTTCCGGTGTCAGCAAATATGCCTCATTGTAATTTTTCGCTCCTGCCGCTCCTATCTGGAGCATGCTTCCCATAGAAGTATTTCCGTCAATATTCGCATTATCACGCTTCATATCGCTCTCGCGCGCATCTATATTCGTAATCTCATCGATTGTTTTCATCAGGCTTGTGTTTGCTTCTCGGATATGTGTTCTCTGTGCCCGGTACAAAATAAATTTCTTCGCCGACTCCTCAAACCCTTTCTTCATCAGAGCCCGCTCTACGTATCCTGCACCTGCTCGATCTGAGGAGCATATCTTCCGGCAACTTTCAAGCTTACTCTGTACATCGTTTGCCACATTTGCAGCATCTGTCGCATCTCCTTCACCTGCTGCCTCCATCGCCTTTAAAATAGCCGATGCAATCTTGCTTTCGTCATACAGTACCACGCGGCCGTCCCTTTTGATAATACTTCTAATCATCCTGTCTATCGCCCTTTCTCTACAATATGTTGTGTCTATTCAGTATTATGATACTAAATATCCACAAAGTCAATACCTATATCATGTACCACACCATACCGGATACCATATTCGACATTGCTGTTTCCCAGCATTTCATCCACGGTTCGTACTGCAAAAACAAAGGAGAAATCCACGGTTTTCAAGGGAAAATATTAAATAAAGAAGTGGGAAAATTTCATTGCTAGGGGAGATGGATGAGCAGGTTATTTTGGGAAATTTTGTCGATGAATTATATTACAAGCAGTGTAACCACGAAGAGAGCGACATCAATAAAAGTCCGCTACTGATGAGCAAGAGTACTTCAGACATGTACCACGAAGAGTACGACAGGATGCGACAAAGATTTCGAATACAGATTAGCAATTTCAATCCACGTACCACGAAGGGTACGACGATTTTAGGTATCTCTTTCCATCTTTTCCCACATTTAAAGAGGTCGAATTCGACCACTTTAAAATCAGGGTTATAAATTAATTCCCACGTTCCTAAAAATTCTAACGTATTTCTATTTCGCAACCAGTTTTAATAACATCTGCACTACGCAATTCTCCTGATTTTGCTTTCGCAATATCTGTAATGCAAATATAATCATCCAGCTCTTCTTTTTAAAATCGAAACTGATATATTTTGTACTTCAATTATTTTATTCTTCATTCTCTTCTGCCTTTCCATTGTCTGCAAAATTACCCATTTTTATCCTGTAAGCTAACAGTCTGAAAACATAATCCGGCATTTTTCTTGTTCCTCTTTCCCATTCTGTCACAGTTCTATAAGGAATACCAAATAATCGCAAAATTCTTTCTATTCATTCCCGTACTTTCCCGTAATTCTTTTACTTTATCTTTTATTTCCATATTCTCTCTCTTTTAATATTTACACATTGTGTATATGTTGTAACATACTTTTCTTATAGCTACAATATTTGTATATTTGCTTTTTACTCTGGCAGACTATCTCTCAGACACAATGCCCCATATCCCACCTGCGGATTTGGATATTCTGTAAATCCTGGCAATGGTCTTGCGCCTCTCCTGAGATAAGCCTTTACTTTTTCTCCATATAAATACGGATCATTCCCTCTCACGATTCCCCACTCCATCATAAGTGCCGCCGCTCCGGAAACAAATGGTGTAGCAAACGATGTTCCAGTGAATGTCTGATAAATTCCGGACGGTGTCGGCGCTGTAATATCTACTCCTGGCGCCACAAGATCCGGTTTACTTTCTCCTTCAAGTCCTCCCCTTCCCGAAAAATCTGCATAGGCAAACGTCAATGAATCGTATGCTCCCACACTGATCACTCTCTGTGAAGTTGACGGGATCGTCAATGTCCCCCTCTCGGTCGGGTAGCGGAATGCAGTTCCCCTGTTCAAGACGTTCTCACTCGGAAGCCATAAGTCATATTCCCCTGTCACAATTTTTCTTGGAGTCAGAACAAACTGCCATATGCCCGGCGTAATATACGAATCTTTTGGAAGAAACTCGATAAAAATCTCCTGTGAGACATGAAACGGACTTGGCTCGCCATAATACAGCAGAATTTCCGTATCTCCGACCACAAAACGTTGTGTACCGATTACCTCTGGTATCGGTCCGATCTGCACACCTGCCGGAGAAATCAGAGAGATATCAACAATGTCATGGTAACTTTTCCAAATCTGCACATTGATTGCCGTCTCCTTCATCTGTACCGCAAGCGGAATCCGCTCTTCCGTATTCTCTTTAAGGATTCCTGCAGTATGCCCCGCACTTGCACCTTCATTTCCCATACCGATACAGATCACGCTCTTCCACAAGTTTGCAATATCCGCAATAAACCGCTCCAACAAACTTGTGCCGGTGTGTGAACCATATGTATTTCCAAAACTGATATTGATTGCGACAGGTCTTCCTGCTCTCTGAGCCTTCTTTACCACATAGTCAATTGCCTGCATCAGTTCCGTCGTTCTTGGAAATCCTTCCTCCCGCGGTGTACCGAGCTTGACGACAAGAATCCCGCTCTCAGATGCAACTCCCTGATAGCGGGCTCCTTTACTTCCTCTTCCATTTCCTGCTGCAATTCCCGCCACAGCAGTTCCATGCCCAGATCGATCTTCACTTGGTACAATTTTCATTCGTTCTGTCCGGTTCTCCTGCTGCAGCGCCTCATTGATCTTCTCCTGCGTGTATTCTGTTCCCTGCACATAGCCTTCCGGAGGATTTCCGGGAATCGTCTGATCCCAAAGTGAATAAATTCTCGTCGTTCCATCTGCATTCCGGAAATCCAGATTTGCATAATCAATCCCTGAATCAATGATTGCCACAAGCACACCGGTCCCATAAAGTTTTGGTGGTCGGATTTGCACCGAAGTCATACAGGACACTCTTCTTCCATTTTCCACTTGAAAAAACAATCGCTTGGGCTTCTCTATATACTCTACCGCTTCAATCCCCGCCAGCGCTTCCAGACGATCTTCCCGGACAGTCACAATGGCAAACTCATTACTCAATTCTACAACACTCTCTGCAATTTCTCTAACCCGCCCAAGCGTTCCCGAATATTTTATGATCACTTCCCACGTTCGTGCAACCGGGTAGTATCCCACATCCAACTCCAAAGATTTTTCTCGTTCTTCTTCACTTGCACTCAATGCCAGATTCAATAAATTTTCAATTTTCTGGTCTGCCATATGATCACCCCATCACACTTTATTCAGATAGGATGGCAAAATACCTTTGCTTTTTTAATTCTTCTGTTTTATTCTTCCATTTTCACTTCCTGTCAACGCTCCTGTATACGGTGCAAGTGACAGTGGGATAAAATATCCTCTCTCATGCCTGCACAACGGACAGATTTCCGGAACTTGTTTTCCGGAGTGGATATGCCCACAGTTCAGACACATCCATTTTCCTTCTTTTGCCGCCTGAAAATAAGAACCATCCTCCAAAAGTCTTTCCACTTTGGACAATCTTCTCCCGTGAAGTTTTTCTACCTCTGCAATCTGAAAGAACGCAGAAGCAAC
>ENA-OQIC01000812-OQIC01000812.1-human-gut-metagenome-genome-assembly--contig:-NODE-812-length-12625-cov-2.252920_pt1 | contig 12625 bp, 16 predicted proteins | sample MGYA00242572_ERZ504736 | MGnify/ENA primary metagenome ERZ504736 (study PRJEB26092, sample SAMD00036201) | human gut metagenome | host: Homo sapiens | study: EMG produced TPA metagenomics assembly of... | reverse complement strand
TAATTTTAATATAAAAAATAAAATATACAATAAATTGAAAAATGATAAAACTAATGAAAAAAATGATAAAATAGAACAAAGGAGATTGAGTAAGATGAGAATATCAACAGCTGAGATTAAAATGTTAATAAAAGAATGTGTTAAGCAAGGAGGAATGTATACTGCGCCAGATTTTAAAGAGTATATAATATTAAATAGCAAGAAAGATGTTACAAGAGGGCAAATATCAGGAGCCGTTTCTCAGTTAATTGACACAAAAGAGATTGTAAGGGTTGGACGTGGTTTATATGCAAAGGATATGAAAGTGACCATAAATAAAAAGAAAAGTATTGCTGATGAAGTAGAAGATACACTAAAAATACAAATTTATAATACTATGATTAAAGTGGAGAAAGAGCTGGCAACAACAATCAGCTCAATTGATATTTGGAAATTAAATGGTGAAAATTTTGAAATTGTGACAAAATGCGTGAATTAAAAGATACTATAGAAGAGATAAAGATGCAATGCAAATAAAAATGGTATATAGAGAGGAGAACGAGAAATGTTCCAAGAAAGTAACCGCATAGAATTTAAAGTGGAATTAAATGATAAACTGGAAAAAGAAGTGGTAGCTTTTCTGAATAATAAAGAAGGTGGCATTTTATATATTGGAGTAGATGATAATGGGAAACCAATTGGAGTTTCAGATGTCGATTCTATGCAATTGAAAATTGCAGATCGGATAAAAAATAATATTTTACCATCAACTTTAGGATTATTCGATATTGTAACTGAAGAGATAGAGAATATTTCCGTAATAAAAATCTTAATTTCTAGTGGATTAGAAAAACCATATTATATAAAGAAACATGGAATGTCACCAAACGGTTGCTTCACAAGAATGGGTACATCGTCTCAGCCAATGTCAACTGCAATGATTGATAGTCTTTATAGTAAAAGAACACATAATACTTTGAGAAATATTACATCTCCCAGACAAGATCTTACTTTTGCACAATTGAAGATATATTATCAGGAGAGGGGATTGGAGCTGAATGAAAAGTTTACAAATTCGTTAGAACTTTTAACACCTGATGGTAAGTTCAATTATGTTGCATATTTGTTGGCAGATGAAAATGGTGTATCAATTAAAGTTGCTAAATATGCTGGATCGGACAAAGTGGATTTAGTTGAAAATGAAGAATATGGATATTGCTCTTTAATTAAAGCGACACATCAAGTGTTAGAAAAGTTAAAAATTGAGAATATTACTAGAGCAAAAGTGACAAATGCTAAGAGAGTAGAAAAAAATTTGATAGAGCCTATTCCGATGCGTGAAGCTGTGATAAATGCAATTGTACATTCAGATTTTTCAAGAGAAATACCACCTGTTTTTGAAATTTTCAATGATAAAATGGTTTTCACATCTTATGGTGGACTGATTCAGGGACAAAGTAAAGAAGATTTTTTTAGTTGTAGTAGTATGCCGAGAAATCGTGAATTGATGCGTGTATTTAAAGATGTTGGTCTTGTAGAACAATTAGGCTCAGGAATGAGTAGAATTTTGAAAGAGTATGATAAAAGTATTTTTCATATATCAGAGCATTTTATAAAAGTCGAATTTCCATTTTCATTGCCAAAAGAAACCATTATCATTGCAAATGGCGATGATAATGGCAATGAAACAGGCAATGATAATTTAGAAATATGGAAAGTTATGGAAATATTAAGCGAAAATCCTTCTATTACGGCAAAACAAATGGCAAAACAAATGAATATAAGTCCAAGAAAGGTCAGTCGTCTTATAAAAGAATTAAAAGAAAACGGAAAAATTGTTCGGATAGGATCTGATCGAAAGGGTTACTGGAAAATTAAAACTAAAATTAGTGATTAAGAGAAGTTAATTTTATATGATACCATCTGGCATTTAAAGTGTTCGAATCTGAACACTTTAAAAAGCAAGCGGTATTATTGAGATTTACCCCAAGTATTCCTAAATGGGTTCAGAAAACAAATGCTGTTAGCCTTTATGTAAAACGTGGAAAAGCAGATAAAAATGATAGAAATTTGTGATAACAATATTATAACGTCCTCTATACAGAAATATGCAGTTCTAAGCCATTTTCGTGGCAAAAGAACCGCATATTTTTTACTGTATATTTAAACCTCTAATTTTTCAATTTCAGTTCCTGTAAATTCGATATCCGGTAATAATTCAAAGTAAAAATCGGAATATTTTTCTGTAAGAGCTTGAATACATCTGGCTTGAATAATCTTAAACCGTGAAAGAGAAATAGTGTCTTTGTCAAAAGTAATATAAACGCTAATCCATAGTTTTCGTCCGGTTCGGACAATATCATAATAAAGCTGTGTATGTCCATAAATGCCAATAATCGGTTCTACTGTATTTTTAATATCTTCAATAGTCTCCTGTTCCGGCGGTATTAACATTAAGTCTCGAATGCCTGTAATTACTGTTTTAATTGGCATTGGGAGCATGAATATAGAAAGAAAAATGGTGATAATCTGGTCAATATAAGGAATAACAGGAGCAAGTGGCGTATGTAACAAAAAGTTAGGAAGCAAAAATGCCACAGTCATTCCCAAAGATACAATACTGTCGATTTCCCAGCCTTTTCTTTCTGTTTCTAATAAAGGGGAATTCATCGCTTTATTCTTTTTTCGAAGATACAGAGATACAGAGATACCTAAAATACATCCAAACAGTTCAAAGTAGGCAACGGACTGAAAATCAATCAGATGTCCGCCATGAAGCATAAGGTTTAGGTTGTTTGCGATTAACCCAATGGTAACGGCTGTCATCATAATTCCTTTGACTACAACAAAGAGAGTTTCTATTTGCATATAACCAAAGGGATGTTTTTCATTGGATGGTTTGTATAGTAACGGTATTAAAAAAATAGAAGGTAAAAGCATGAAAAATTCTATGCCATCATAAACAGCGTCAAGCAAAACAGCTTGTGAGCTTGTGATAATAGCTGTTACCAATTCTACAATGACGAAAAATAGGTTTCCATATAAAGAAACGCTCATGGCTTTCTTCTCTTTTTTTGTGCTTTCTTTTCGGTGTGCACGATTTCATCTCCTAACATATTTTTTGAAAACCATTATAACATTAGACGAGCATCTAATCCATATTGAATTTCCATTTTATTTTCAGTATAATCCTCTCATGGAAAGTAACTGGCTTTCGTAAAATCTTAAATATTAGGAAGAAAAAACATGGTAAAAAAACAAATAGAAAACTTTGATTTAGAGCAAATTTGTAATTCGGGTCAGTGTTTTCGCATGAAAAAGCTGGCGGAAAATAAATATAGAATAATTGTCGGTGCACGATATCTGGATGTTTATCAAAAAGATGGAGAAAGTATCTTTTACTGTTCTTTAGAAGAATTTACAGAAGTATGGGAAGAATATTTTGATTTAAAGAGAGCTTATAAGCTTTACATAGAGAAAATTAACCCCAAAGACACGTATTTGGTAAATGCAGCCAAGCTGGGCGGAGGTATTCGCATTTTAAAACAGGACTTATGGGAAATGATTGTTTCCTTTCTGATTTCTCAGCAAAATAATATTGTAAGAATTAGAAGATGTATTGAGAATATTTGCAGGGAATACGGAGAAGAAAAAATAACGGCTTCAGGAGAGCATTATTATGCTTTTCCGAAAGCAGAAGCTTTCGCCTGTTTAGAAGAGGATGATTTAAAAGCCTGTAACTTGGGATATCGCAGTAAATATGTAGTTCGTGCAGCAAAAGGAGTTGTTGCCGGTGAAATAGATTTGCAGGCGATTGAAAAGATGAAATATGCAAAAGCAAAAGAAGAGCTGCTTAAAATATTCGGTGTGGGGGTGAAAGTGGCAGATTGCATTTGCCTTTTTGGACTTCATCATTTAGAGGCGTTTCCGGTAGATACGCATATTAATCAGGCGCTTGAAAAGCATTATAAAAGGGGATTTCCGAAGCGCAGATACAAAGGCTTTGAAGGTGTTTTGCAGCAATATATCTTTTATTATGAGCTTTTTGGAGAGAAAACAGAATAGAAATAACAGGAGAGTTGTTGCAGATGCGGCAGCTCTTTTTGTTTTACAGAAGGTTGACAAATGTGCAACTGCACAGTAAAATTTAACTGAGGAAATGTGCAACTGCATAGGAGAAAATCATGGAAAAAGATAGAAATAAGAAGATTGAAAAGACAAAGGCGAATATATTGGAAGCATTACTTCTGCTGCTGCAACATAAGGAAATCAATGAAATTTCCATTCGGGAGCTTACAGAAACGGCGCATATACATAGGAATACCTTCTACATTCATTATACAGATATATACGATATTCTGGCGGAAGTCGAGGAAAATATGTGCAGGAAAGTAAAAGAAATGACAGATGGAATGGAGCGACTCAGCTAAAGGAAAATCTGGAAGTCGTTTTGGAAAGTGTGTTTGAGTATCTTTATCAGGAGAGGGAAAAGTGTGGCTGATTATGAGATACAGGGGAAGTGTTTCAAGCGGAAAAGGACTTGTGGAGTCTATTTTTGTAAAGTATTTGAATGCTTTTCCAAATACCTTTAACGAGGCGTCTGTGGAATTTCAGGTACAGTTTTATTATTGCACAACCGGTGCTATGGGGATTGTGCGTTATTGGATGGAGCATGATTTTAAAGAAAGTCCCAAAAGGATGGCAGCTCTTACAGCAAAGCTTTTAACAAAGGGAATACAGGGTGCATTGGAAGAAGCCGGGAGAGGATAAGCTATGGAAGATTATGTAAAGTTGGAAAATGTAACAAAGGTTTATAAAATGGGAGAAGTGGAAATCCGTGCGGCAGATGGGATTGATTTTTCCATATCAAAAGGTGAATTTGTGGTCATTGTAGGTCCCAGTGGAGCCGGTAAAACAACGGTTTTAAATATTTTAGGCGGTATGGATACAGCCACAGAGGGAAAAGTGCTGGTAGACGGAAAGGATGTGGCGAAATATACGCCGAAAATGCTTACAGGGTATCGCAGAGATGACATCGGATTTGTTTTTCAGTTTTATAATTTAGTGCCTAATCTGACTGCTCTGGAAAATGTAGAGCTGGCGCTTCAGATTTGCAAAGAGCCGCTGGATGCAAAGAGTGTTTTAGAAGATGTCGGACTGGGAGACCGTCTGGATAATTTTCCGGCACAGCTTTCCGGAGGAGAACAGCAGAGAGTGTCCATAGCAAGAGCATTGGCAAAAATCCGAAGCTTTTGCTGTGTGACGAGCCTACGGGAGCTTTGGATTACAATACAGGAAAGGCGATTTTAAAGCTTTTGCAGGATACCTGCCGCCAAAAGGGAATGACTGTTATTGTCATTACGCATAATTCAGCCATTGCACCTATGGCAGACAGGATTATACATATCAAGAACGGAAGGGTGTCCGGTATGGAATTAAATCCAAATCCTGTTCCGGTAGAAACCATTGAATGGTAGGTGGTGAGCGGACATGAAAAAAAGAGCAATAAGAAAAGACTTTTATGTAGAAATACGAAAAAGTCTGGGAAGATTTTTATCGATTTTCTTTATTGTAGCAATGGGAGTTGCGTTTTTTCCGGTATTCGGGCAGGAGAACCGGATATGCGTTTCTCCGGTGACGCATATTTTGACAGAAATAATGTAATGGATCTTCGTGTGATAGGAACTTTAGGTCTGACAGAAAAAGATGTAGAAGCATTGAAAAAGACAGAAGGCGTGGAGGCAGCAGAGCCGGGATATTCGGCAGACATGCTGTTAAATGTGGAAGGAAACTACAAAGTCCTGCATGTCGCTTCTGTTTTAAAGGATATGAATAAATATACTGTAGAAGAGGGAAGAATGCCTGAGAAATCGGGGGAATGTTTTATGGACGGAGACTTTTTAAAGGCTCACGGCTTTCAAATCGGAGATAAGATTACTCTTTCCAGCGGTACAAAAGATGCCGTTACCGACACTTTAAAAACAGACACTTTTGAAATCGTAGGAAGCGGCAGCAGCTCCATGTATTTTACTTATGCCAGAGGCAGCAGTACCGTGGGAAACGGTGAAGTCAGCGGCTTTATCGGTGTCCTTCCGGAGGATTTTGGGTTGGAGGCATATACGGAATGTTATGTGTCTGTAAAAGATGCAAAAGCGTTGACAGCTTTTACTTCCCAATATGATGTAAAGGTAGAAAAGGTACAGGAAAATATTGAAGAAATTGCTGACGAACAGGGAAAACGAAGGGTTGATGAAATTCGTGAAGAAGCAGAAGCAGAGCTTGCCGATGCACAGGCAGAATTAGATAAAGGAAAGAAGGAAGCAGAAGAAAAGCTTACGGATGCCAAAAAACAGATTGATGATGGAGAAAAACAGCTTCAGGAAGGAAAAGAACAGCTAAAGAAGGCAAACGATGAGCTTCAAAGCGGAAAAAATAAGCTGTATGCCAGTCAAAAAGAGGTAGATGCAGCCAAAAAAGAAATTTCTGACGGCTGGAGTCAGTATAATACAGCCAAAAAAGAATTTGACGCACAGGAAGCAGCTTTTAAAGAGCAATATGATACAGGAATGGCAGAAATTGCAAGGGAGAAGAAGAGCTTGCGAAAGCTTGGGATGACTTTAATAGTCAGAAAGCGGAATATGACAGTGGCGTTACAGCTCTTGCACAGGCGAAGGAGTTACTTGCGAAGCTTTTGGCAAGCTTGGAAAGCGGAATGTTGCCACCGGAGCAAATCCCTCAGATACAGGCACAGGCAGATGCGTTAAAAGCAGAGATTGCAGAAAAAGAGCCTGTTTTGCAGGCGGCAGGAGCGCAGATAGCGGCAGCACAGGCAATCTTGGAACAGAAGCAGCAGGAAGCAGACGTACAGTTTGAAGAAGCGAAAAAGCAGTTGGAGCAGGGGCAGGCAGCCATTGAGGCAGGAAGGCAGCAGCTGGAGGCAAGCAGGAAAAAGCTGGTTGAAGGCGAAGAACAGGCAAAGAAAGGACAAAAGCAGATTGACGCCGGTTGGAGTAAATTCATGACGGAGAAAAACAGAAAACAGAAAGCGAAACTTTAGTTGCAGAAAATGAAGAAAAGCTTGCGAAAGCAAAGGAAGAATACGAGCAGGGAAAAGCAGAGGCAGAACAGGAAATTCATGACGGTGAGGAAAAGATAAAAGACGCACAGTTGGAAATCAATAAGATTGAAAACGCTCAGTGGTATGTGCAGGATAGAAGCGCCTTACCGGAATATACGGGCTTTGGCGACAATGCAGACCGTATTCGTGCCATAGCAAAGGTATTTCCGATTTTATTCTTTATTGTAGCGGCTTTAATCAGTTTAACAACCATGACACGTATGGTGGAGGAACAGAGAACGCAAATCGGAACGTTAAAAGCTCTGGGATACGGAAAACTGAGTATTGCAGGCAAATATCTAAATTATGCTCTTTTGGCAACCATAGGGGGCAGTATTTTCGGTGTGCTTTTCGGAGAAAGATTTTTCCTTATATCATTGTAAATGCTTATAAGATTATGTATACCCATGTGCCTGATGTGGTTATTCCTTATAATTGGGAATACGGAATTATGGCAGCGGGTGCGGCAATTTTATGTACAGGTCTGGCAACCTTTTTGCCTGCTATAAAGAGCTTGCTTCCCAGCCGGCTGTATTGATGAGACCACCGGCGCCGAAACAGGGAAAACGAGTTTTTTGGAAAGAATTCCGTTTATATGGAGACATTTAAGCTTTATCTGGAAGTCTACTATCCGAAATCTTATTCGCTATAAAAAGCGATTTTCATGACAGTGTTCGGTATTGGAGGCTGCATGGCGTTAATGATTGTAGGCTTTGGTCTTCGTGACTCTATTTTTGCCATTGGTAAATTGCAGTACGGAGAGCTTCAATTATATGACGGCATGGTTATTTTGAATACAGATGCAGAGGAAGAAGACAGAAAAGAGCCTGCGAAGTACCTTTCTTCAGAAAAAGAGGTTTCTGATATTATGGAGGGATACTCAAAGAGAGTGACGATTTCTAAGGGAAAGGAAGAACAGGAGGTTTATTTAAGCGTACCTTCTGACCTTGAGAAAAACAAGGAGTTTCAGGTTTTCAGAAACCGCATTACAAAGAAGGAGTTTGAGCTGGAGAAAATTCCGTAATTTTAACAGAGAAGGCGGCACAGCTTTTAGATGTTGAAAAAGGTGATAAGATTGTTCTTGAGGATAAGGATGAGAAACAGGCGGAACTTCAGGTAACGGATATCTGTGAAAATTATATGGAGCACTATCTGTATATTTCACCGGAAACTTACAGAGAGATTTACGGCGAAGATATGGAGCCGAATACCGTATACTTTAAGATGAAGAACTTTAATGAAAAAGGCGTAAAGGAAATCGGAGAAAATATTCTGGATAAACGTGGGGCTTTGAATGTGACCTATACCTATAATATACAAGGGCAGTTAGACGATATGCTGGAAAGCCTTGACATTGTGATTGTAGTGCTGATTATTTCTGCAGGTCTCCTTGCTTTTGTAGTTTTGTATAATCTGAATAACATCAATATCACAGAGAGAAAACGTGAGCTGGCAACCATTAAGGTTTTGGGATTTTATGATAAAGAGGTTTCGGCTTATGTGCTCCGAGAAAATATTTTGCTTACCATAATCGGTGTAGTAGTGGGAATTGCACTGGGAAGTATTCTACATCGTTTTGTGATTGTGACAGTGGAAATTGACAGTGTGATGTTCACCAGAATTATTGAAATATCAGCTTTGTGTTGAGTGTAGCGCTGACTTGTATGTTTTCCTTTCTTGTAAATGCAGTGATGTACTTTAAATTAAAGAAAATAGATATGGTAGAGTCTTTAAAGAGCGTGGAGTAAGAATTCTTACAAAAGATGTAAGTGTTTTTCCGGCTGTCATCTTTTATAATAAAGGTATCTTAAATAAGGAGATGAGGAGTATATGGGAAAAACATTATTAGAAATACAAGGGTTAAAGAAAAGCTATGGAAGAAAAGAGGGGGAGACAAAAGCTTTAAACGGCGTTTCCTTTCAGGTTTTGGAAGGGGAATTTCTGGGTATTATGGGAAGCAGCGGTTCAGGCAAAACCACACTTTTGAACTGTATTGCAACCATGATAAAGCCCACAGAAGGAAAAGTTTTACTGGCAGGAGAAGATATCAGTACCTTTAAGGGGAAAAGCTGGCGCAGTTTCGCGGCAAAGAAATCGGATATCTGTTTCAGGATTTTGAGCTTTTAGATAATCTTACAGTGGAAGAAAATATTCTCCTGCCTTCTGCCATACATGGAGACGATCAGAAACAGGCAGAAAGAAAATGTATGGAGTTGGCAAAATATCTGGATATGCAGGAGGTTTTGGATAAGTTTCCTTCCCAGATTTCAGGAGGGCAGAAGCAAAGAGCAGCGGCGGCAAGAGCGCTTATTTCCCAGCCGAAAATTCTGTTGGCAGATGAGCCACAGGAGCGCTTGACAGTCACAGCGCCAAAAAGCTTTTAGAAAAAATAAACGGTGTGTGTGAAGATTTTAAAACAACGGTAATGATGGTAACTCACGATGCCAATGCGGCAAGCTATTGCAGCAGGATTTTATTTATTCAGGACGGAGTTATTTTTCATGAGCTTCGGCGTCAGCTTCCGGAGGAAAGTCAGTCTGATTTTTATCGAAGAATACTAGAAGTGACGGCTGCACTGGGAGGAGGGAGCGCCAATGTTTTATAATCTGATTAAGAGAAACAGCAAATCCGGCAGAAAAGAAAACAGCCTTTACTTTGTTTCTTTAGTGATTTCCGTGGTGGCTTTCTATGTGATTTTATCCATAGAAAATCAGGATGTCATGAAATTTATAAAGAGTATGGAAAGTGATGCTGTTCAGAAGCTTTTGCTTCTTATTCCGATATTTTATGTGTTTTCGCTTTTTGTCCTGTCCTTTTTGGTATTTTTTACAACACGGTATCAGTTGGAGCGAAGAAGCCATGAACTAGGACTTTATCTGATGATGGGAATGAAAAGAAGCCGCCTGTTTTTTATGCTCATTGCAGAAGATATGGTAAATACGGCAGTTGCTTTTCTGGCAGGCTTTCCCATTGCTATTCTGCTTACAGAGATTATCAGTCTTACTGTATCAAGAATAATTGGACTGGGAATTTTAGAACACCGTTTTACTGTTGCGTGGACGGCTGTTTTGTGGACGGTGATAGGAATTGTTCTGATTAAGATTGTAATTATGAGCATTTTAAGCGGAATAACCGTGAATAAAGAGCCTTATGTGCTGATGAAAAATACGGATGAAGGCGAGAAAAAGAGAACCAAAAGACAGGTCTCGCTGTTTTTTCTTTTCATTGGTCTTATTTTTCTAGGAATAGCATATTCTTTGGGCTTGCGAGAAGGGCTGTGGGAGCAGATGCGTTCCCTTTTATGGACCGTACTCTTTGGAATAACCGGAACGTATTTCTTGTTTAAAGGTTTTTACTTCTTGTTTCAAAAAGCTTTGAAAAAGAAAACAAAAGGTCTTAGAACCTTTACCCTTCGTCAATTACAGGAAAGTATTTTTCTGAAAAGCGGATTTCTGGCATCCTGTTCTCTATTACTTTTGCTGGCATTTTCTTGTCTGTCTTTTGGTGTTTCGGCGGCATTTTCACAGAAACCGGAACGTTTTATAGATTTTACCTTTGTCGGCGAAGAAGGGGAGGTAAAAGAGAAGCTGGAGAGAGCAGGTGTTATGGATAAATTTAAGAACTTCTATCAAATGGAGATTTCACTTATGCCTACCTTTGAAGGAGAACATACCTTTTCCAATAAAGAGATGATAGCGGCATTGGAAAATTACCCATATCAGATGTCAGAAATAATATAATCAATAATCTGGAATATTCAGACAGCCCATATATGGTGAGGTTATCCAGTTATAATCAGCTTTTGGAGTCAGTGGGAAAAGAACCTTTGCATTTAGAAAAAAATGAAGTGGTTTTATATGAAGATCCTGAACTAAGAGATGAAGAAAGTATAGGGATATTAGAAGAAGCCTTGAAAACAGGTGTGCGTCTGCAAATTGACGGGCAGGATTACCTTATGAAAGAAAAGGTCATGTCCTATGATGTGGTGACGGATAATAAAATTACCCTTATGGACGGGTTAATTGTAGAAGACAGTGTGTTTGATGCTTTACATCAAGAAGGCAATACAGAGTGCTATTGGAATGCAGTATTGGACAGTAAGATAATCGAAAAAGAAGGACTGATTAAAAGCTTTACGGATATCAATAAAGAGCTGACAAAAACGGGAATAGATTATGAAAGCTATATGGAAAATATGGGAAGGTATTTGTTCTATATGGTGTCTGAGACGTATTTGGCTGTTTATATGGGTGTTATATTTTTGATTATCGGCAACACGGCAATTGGCACACAGTTTCTTATGTATCAAAGAAAAACAGGAAAACGTTATCAGACTTTGTTTGCTCTTGGAGCAGATTTTGCAAAGGCTTCAAAGTCAGGGAGAGCACAGGTGTGTTGGTACTTTTTCCTTCCGGTAGCAGTGGCTGTTGTCAGCTCTGTTTTTGGAATTTGGGCAATGACAAATGGACTTCTGGCTTCTTATTATGAACAACAGCAGAGCAGTATGATTGTGATGTCCTTTGTTGTAGTAATTCTCATTGTTGTGGTAGAATGGGTATATATCAGAGCGGTGATGAAAAACAGTGATAGAAATATTCATGCTTTATTAGAACGAAAAAGAGATGAATAGGAAAAGTGAGTGGGGTTTATGAGCAGAATTACCATAGTGGAAGATGATTGTTTTATGAGGGAAGAGCTGGCAGACATTTTAGAAAAGGAAGGATATAAGGTGACGCAAATCTGTGATTTTCAGAATGTTTATGAAGAAATTCAGAAAAGCAGACCGGCTCTTGTGCTTTTAGATATCAATTTGCCCCAAAAATCAGGATTTGAAATCTGCAAACAATTAAAAGAAAAAAATCTGTGTCCGGTGATTATACTTACTTCACGGACACAGATTGAAGATGAAATTCATGGGCTGAAGCTGGGAGCTGATGATTTTTTAACAAAGCCGTACCATAAGGGACGGCTTTTGGCGCGTATAGAGAATACGTTACAGCGTTTTTCCGATTTTGAGGGTATTTTAAAGGGCAGCGGATTTTACTTGGACAAGCATACTTATACGCTTTATACAGAAAATTATTCAAAAGTGTTGCCGGAGAAAGAAGGAAAAATTCTGGAGGTGCTTTTGGAACATTCCGGAGAAATTGTTTCCAAAGAGGATTTATTTTTGATGGTATGGGGAACACAGGTCTATGTAGACGAAAATATTCTTCAGGTAAATATGACACGGCTACGCAAAACATTGAATACATTAGGGCTGAAAAATATGGTACAGACGGTTCGTGGAAGGGGGTATCTCTGGAATGGAGAAGAATAGAAAATGGCAGACGGCAGGAGAAGTGTGGAAGGAAAACGCAGAGTTCTTTGTTGCTCTGCTGTTTTTCGATTGTTTTTCTTTTCTTTGCCTTTGGCTGCTGGATAACAGAAAAAGCGGAAAGCTGGCAGCTATATTTGTGCTTTTTACAGGTGTGATTTTGTATTTCTTTTTCTGAGTAAACTAAAAAAGTAAAAAGAAAAAATTTCTTT
>ENA-OQIC01000810-OQIC01000810.1-human-gut-metagenome-genome-assembly--contig:-NODE-810-length-12650-cov-1.852591_pt1 | contig 12650 bp, 11 predicted proteins | sample MGYA00242572_ERZ504736 | MGnify/ENA primary metagenome ERZ504736 (study PRJEB26092, sample SAMD00036201) | human gut metagenome | host: Homo sapiens | study: EMG produced TPA metagenomics assembly of... | reverse complement strand
TCTAAATAAATTAAGATATATGATCGATGTTAGAATACGAACATTAAAATGAACAATTGAAAGGTATAATTCGCAGGGTTAAATGCGAATTATACCTTTGATATATCGATCTCTCCTGCGTATGAAAGTAGACAGGAATTGTTGGATTTATTAGGTGATGTTGCCTCTTGTTCGGATAAAATATCTATGCAAGTATCTGATGGGGAGGGATTGGAATTCATTTTGTTAAAGGATGGAGCGAAAACGGGGATTAAGTTTCGTGGAGTACCTAATGGACACGAGTTTACTTCCTTACTGTTGGCGATCTTGAATTCAGATGGGAAAGGCAAGAATTTTCCGGACGAGAGCATTTGTAATCGTGTTAAAGCCTTGAATGGCCCGATACATCTGACGACCTATGTCTCTTTGACTTGTACGAATTGCCCGGATGTGGTACAGGCATTAAACGCTATGACGACTTTAAATCCTCAGATCCATCATGAGATGGTAGATGGGGCTATCAATCAAGCGGAAGTTGATGCCTTGAAGATACAAGGCGTCCCCTCTGTCTTTGCGGATGGAAAACTGATCCATGTAGGACGTGGGGAATTCGGAGAATTGTTATCGAAGCTGGAAGCTCAGTATGGAATCAATGAGAGCCTAACGGAGAAGACGGTAAAACGATATGACGTGGTTGTGGTCGGTGGGGGTCCGGCTGGTGCTTCTGCCGCTATTTATTCCGCACGAAAGGGGCTGAGTGTCGCTGTCGTGGCGGAGCGTATCGGCGGGCAGGTGAAGGAGACGGTAGGAATTGAGAATCTGATTTCAGTTCCGGAGACAACAGGTACCCAGTTGGCTGACAATCTGCGCTTGCATATGCGGCAATATCCGATTGACCTGCTGGAGCATCGTCGTATAGAGAAGGTAACGATAGAAGGAAACGAGAAGGTTTTATCTACGGCTGGAGGTGAGATATTCAAGGCTCCGGCGGTTATTGTCGCTACGGGCGCTAGCTGGCGTAAATTGAATGTACCGGGTGAGGCAGAGTATATAGGGCGTGGAGTGGCTTTTTGTCCTCATTGCGACGGTCCGTTTTATAAGGGAAAACATGTTGCCGTGGTTGGCGGTGGAAATTCCGGTATCGAGGCGGCTATTGATTTGGCGGGGATCTGTTCGAAAGTAACCGTTTTGGAGTTTATGGATGAGTTAAAAGCGGATCAAGTCTTGCAAGAGAAAGCGAAGAGTTTGCCGAATGTCGAGATCTTTGTTAGTTCACAACAACCGAGGTGGTTGGAAATGGCGACAAGGTAACCGGTATCCGTACAAAGGATCGTAAGACAGGGGAAGAGCGTGTTATTCATTTAGACGGTATTTTTGTTCAAATCGGCTTAGCCGCTAATAGTGGTGTCTTTAAGGAGATTGTCGAAACAAATCGTCCCGGTGAGATCGTGATTGACGCACATTGCCGGACGAATGTCCCGGGTATTTATGCAGCGGGCGACGTTTCCACCGTACCCTTTAAGCAAATCATTATTTCTATGGGAGAAGGAGCCAAAGCGGCCCTTTCGGCCTTTGAAGATCGGGTACGTGGCGTACTTGATTGAGGAAAGTACCTACAAATAGGTAATTTTTGAACAGCGTATCTTTTTTATCGGTTATATTACTATATTTGCGATCGAGAGAAAAGAGATGGATAGATTAAGAAAATATCTGAGGATATTACTCCCTGCGCTGTTCATAGCCTATTTGGGATGTATTATTGCGTTTACTCACGTTCATATTGTCAACGGGGTAACGATCGTCCATTCTCACCCGTATCATAAAACGGACGATGGTCGTCCGGACCATGAACATGGCTACGCCGAGTTTCAGTTGCTTCATCAGTTATCTGTCTTGCAGATAACAGGTGCGGCTTTCGTCGCTATTCTGCTGGCGGCTTTTTATTCCTTTATCCGTAACTTATCTTTCGCTCCGGTCTATCCGGACTATATCGTTCCCTTCCGGGGAAGACGTACGCTTCGGGCTCCTCCCATATTCTGATATTGTGAGATTAATAACATTGTATTACTTATCAGAATAAATTAAATGAATAAATTTTTCATCTTTATACTATGCCTGTGCTGTGCCCTAACGGTAGCTCAGGCACGGGAGAGGACCGTCTAAACGACTCAGACGCAAATGTTTTCGGACATGTATTGGATAAGAAAACAGGGGAACATCTTCCCTTTATCAACGTATTGTTAAAAGGTACCACGATCGGTACGACCACCGATAACTCGGGACATTATTTCCTGAAGAATCTGCCGGAAGGTAAATTTACGCTAGAATATAAAGCGCTCGGGTATAAGACTATCTCTAAAGAAGTGACCCTAAAGAAAGGAAAAACCTTAGAGATTAATGTAGAACTGGAAGAAGACCAGATCGCCTTGGATGGCGTGGTGGTATCTGCGAATCGTGCGGAAACTTCCCGCCGGTTGGCTCCCACATTAGTGAATGTATTGGATGCGAAGGTTTTTACTACGACCAATGCGGTGAATTTGGCACAGGGACTAAATTTCCAACCGGGTGTACGGGTAGAGACGAATTGCCAGAATTGCGGTTTCCAGCAAGTCCGGATCAATGGATTAGACGGACCTTATACCCAATACTGATTGATTCACGTCCCATATTCAGCGCTTTATCCGGCGTATATGGGCTTGAGCAAATACCGGCGAATATGATCGAGCGGGTAGAGGTGATGCGAGGAGGGGGATCGGCACTGTTCGGCTCGTCCGCTATCGCCGGGACAATTAATATCATCACGAAGGAGCCTTGAGAAATTCCGGGGAATTGTCGCATACGTTAACCTCGATCGGTGGGACATCCGCTTTCGATAATAATACGACCCTAAATGCCTCTTTGGTATCGGAAAATGGGAAAGCGGGCTTATATCTTTTTGGCCAGAACCGTCATCGTTCCGGTTTTGATCAGGATGGAGATGGTTTTACGGAGTTGCCTAAATTGAAGAATCAAACGGTTGGTTTCCGTTCGTACCTGAAAACGAGTACTTATAGTAAATTGACATTCGAGTATCATCATATGAATGAATACCGCAGGGGAGGAAATCTGTTGGATCGTCCACCTCATGAAGCGGATATCGCCGAACAGTTGGAGCATTCGATTGATGGAGGAGGTCTGAAATTCGATCTTTTCTCCAAGGATTACAAACATAAATGGAGTGTTTTCACTTCTGCCCAGAATACAGACCGGGATAGTTATTACGGGACGAATCAAGATCCGAACGCTTACGGCAAGACTACGGACCTGACGGTTATGGCCGGTACGCAATATGCTTATAGTTTTGATAAATTCTTATTTATGCCATCGGATTTGACTGCCGGTTTGGAGTATAGTTTCGATCATTTGAAAGACGAGATGATCGGGTATAATCGCTTTACGAATCAGAAGGTGCATATCGAGAGCGCATTTTTGCAGAATGAGTGGAAAATAAGCGATGGAGCTTCTTGATTGGCGGTCGTTTGGATAAACATAATATGATGGATCATATAATATTCAGCCTCGTGCGAATATCCGTTTTAACCCGACGGAAGATATCAATATCCGGGCTAGTTATTCCAGTGGTTTCCGTGCCCCGCAAGCGTTCGATGAGGATATGCATATCTCGGCGGTCGGCGGAGAGGTCGCTATGATCCAACGTGCGAAAGATTTATCCGAGGAGAAATCGCGGAGCTTGAGTGCTTCGGTCGATTTTTACCATCGTTTTAAGAATGGTATCCAGTTGAACTTCTTGGTGGAAGGTTTTTACACCAGCTTAAGTGATGTGTTTGTCTTGGAAGATATCGGGAAAGATGAGCAAGGCAATCTGATTAAGGAACGTCGTAACGGTTCCGGGGCGAAGTGATGGGATTAACCTTGGAAGGGAAGTCGGTGCTAACTTCATGGCTATCTTTGCAAGCGGGCGCTACTTTCCAGCGAAGCCGTTATAAAGAGGCCGAGAAATGGAGCGATGACGAGAATGTACCAGCCGAGACAAGGATGTTCCGTACGCCGGATACCTATGGTTATTTTACGGCTACCTTACGCCTATCAAACGTTTCACGGCTTCTGTCGGGAACTTATACGGGAAGTATGTTGGTGCAGCACTTGGCGGGATATATACCTTTGGATAAGGCGGTGGAGACTCCGGATTTCTTTGATATGAATATCAAGCTTGCGTATGAGTTCCCGCTTTACAAAGAGCTGAAACTAGAAGTAAATGGAGGCGTGCAGAATCTGTTCAACGCTTACCAATCCGACTTTGATCAAGGTAAGAACCGGGATTCCTCCTATATCTATGGCCCGGCTAGCCCGAGAAGTTATTTTGCCGGTGTAAAGATGAGCTTTTAATCATGTAATGCCCTTTGAAAAAACATGTACGTGTTTCGTGAAAAACACGTACGTGTTTCCGAAAAAAGACGTACGTGTTTTTTTGAAGGCAAAATAAACAAAAAGACAGTGTTCCCAAGCGTATGATCGCCCTGCGGAAACACTGCCTTTTTATGGGATAAATCGGGATGTTTTATTTAACGAACGGAGCGGCTTGCAAATAGGCGGCGCTCTTCTCTACACCCTCGAACTGAGTACGGCCTTTCTTGTCGCCTTCCAGTTCCACGTAGTAGCCGAGGATACCGATCTCGTACGCTTTTTTGAATATATTCGGGAAATTCATCATACCGGAATCACCGATGATCCAACGATCCTTGATGTGCAATAACTTAAAACGATTCGGATAATTCTCCATCCATTCCACGGGATCTTGCTGCCCCATAACGGCCCAATATACATCCAACTCGAACATAACCTTATCCGGATCGGTATTTTTTAGGAATAACTCCTCGATATAAGTACCTTTAGGAGGTGCCCACGGATTCGGGTTCTGTTCCGGTTTCTCGCCGGCTTTCAATACCCGTTTGAACTCATTGCTATGATTATGGTAACCCCATAGGATTCCGGCTTTCTTCGTGATCTCTCCGGCACGGTTGAAGATCTCCGATACTACTTTGGCGTCATCCTCGTTTTCGATACGGGGTAAACTCGGTTGTACCATACAACTAACACCTAGCTCGGCATGGATATCGGTTGCCTTTTTCCAGAACTCGTCGAATTTGGGCATATTCTCTTTCGTGTACTCACGAAGAGAAGGGGTCAGGTGTGAGCTACTGATTCTCAAACCGGCATCATCCACCATTTCTTATAATCCTTGGAGGCGATGAATGTCGTATTTTTAGGATTATAATCACCGAATTTACCAGTGTCTTCCCTATATCCGAAAATCTCCAGATCGGTATATCCCGCTTTTGCCAATCGGTTCAATCCGTTAGGCATATCTTGCAGTAACTCCTGTCCGAGCGAATAGGTTTGCAATCCCATCTTTTTCCCGGCGGTTGCCGAGGATATCGCATCCGTGGCGGGTATGGATCTGGTGGGATTTGAAGCCATTACTTTTTGGCTGGCTATGCCCCTAAAGTAAGTAATGAAATGTTTCTCAAAAATGTTCTTCTGTCTGTCATGGTGATAAAGAATTAAAATTAAACATCTGTTTCTCGCAAATATAGTTAACCTTTTTGAAGTTTATTAAGAAAATGTCTCTCAAAAACTTGCGATTGGGTTTAAATAGATTTAAAATTTGACATAACTCAATTTTACGAACTTACTCCATACATCCAATTACCTGAATAAGGGGATTGTTTGGTATACCTCCGTGGATTTTTAATGTGATTTTACCCATTCTTAGGTATTGTGGGGCTGTAGTCTCTGATCGTAACTTTGCAACGTTTTAAATAACATAATTGATTAAATGATGATGAAGAAAATCAGAGGGCTTTTCCTCTCCTTTTTACTGTTGCTTATTTCCATCTCGGCTTTTTCTCAACATAAAACAATGATATCGGGTAAAGTCCTGTCCACGGAAAAACAACCGTGGATTTCGCTACCGTTTATCTAAAAGGTACGAATTACGGCGGGACTACGAATGAGGAAGGTATCTATCATCTTCAAGCTCCCGCGGGAGAATATACATTAGTAGTATCGGCTATCGGATATAAGACGGTAGAGAAACCCGTGAAACTGATGCGTGGGGAACGGACGAAGATGAATGTGGTAATCAGCCTCAAGCTACGGAGTTGGATGAGGTGGTTGTCGTTTCTAATGGCGTGACCCGGCTCAAGCGTCTGCGTTCAATGCCGTGGCCCTCGATACGAAAGCCTTGCAAAATTCAACCAGAACTTGAGTGAAGCCTTGGCTCAAGCGCGGAATGAAGATCCGGGAGTCTGGCGGTGTCGGCTCGGATATGCAACTGATGATGGATGGATTTACCGGCAAGCATATCAAGATCTTTATCGATGGGGTTCCGCAAGAAGGTGTCGGCAGTTCTTTCGGACTGAATAACATTCCGGTGAATTATGCCGAGCGTATAGAGGTCTATAAGGGTGTGGTACCGGTGGGTTTCGGAACAGACGCTATCGGAGGTGTTATCAATATCATCACCAAGAAGAACCGGAACAAATGGTTCTTGGATGCTTCTTATTCATACGGGTCTTTCAATACGCATAAATCTTATGTGAACTTCGGACAGACTTTCCGGAGCGGACTCACGTATGAGATCAACGTTTTCCAGAATTATTCGGATAATAATTACTATGTGGATACTCCGGTGAAGGACTTTACGACCGGAGCGATCAATAAGAAAAAGATCGAGCATGTGAAGCGTTTTCATGATACGTATCATAACGAGGCCGTTATCGGGAAAATCGGTTTCGTGGATAAGAAATGGGCGGATCGTTTGATGTTCGGGTTTACCTATTCACATATGTATAAAGATATACAGACGGGCGTACGCAAGAAGTGGTGTTTGGCGGCAAATATCGGAAGGGATACTCGATCATGCCGTCGTTGGACTATCGCAAGCGTGATTTCTTCGTTAGGGGCTTGGATGTGGTATTGACGGCGAATTATAATAAGAACATGACGAACAATGTAGATACCTCTTCCTATGAATATAATTGGCGTGGCGAGATGCGTCCTCTCCGGATGCCCGGTGAGCAATCTTATCAGAACACCCGGTCGGATAATAATAACTGGAACGGAACCTTAACAGCTAACTACCGTATCGGTAAGGCGCATACGTTCACGTTCAATCACGTGATCAACGCGTTCCGGCGTTCGAATCAGTCTCTTTTGAACGAGGACTCGGAAGCGAACGCTATCCCGAAGGAAACCCGTAAAAATATCAGCGGTCTTTCGTATCGCTTGATGCCGACGGAACATTGGAACTTGTCTGTGTTCGGTAAATATTACAACCAGTTTATCGCGGGGCCTGTCGCTACTTCCTCGGCTCAAGATGACTATATACGTACGACCAATTCGGTAAGCGCGATGGGATATGGGGCCGCGGGAACTTACTTTATCTTGAAAAGCTTGCAAGCGAAATTGTCCTATGAGAAAGCCTATCGCCTGCCGACCAATGAGAGATGTTTGGCGATGAGGACCTTGAGACCGGCGATATTTCCTTGAGACCGGAGAACAGCGATAACGTGAATCTGAATTTAAGCTACAACGAGACATTCGGTAAGCATTCCGTATATGTGGAAGGCGGATTGATCTACCGAAATACGAAAGATTATATCCAACGGAATATATCGGATTTGAGCGGCGGTAAATATGGCGCTACCTATGTGAATCATGGTCGTGTAGAGACCAAGGGTTACAATATCTCGGTTCGCTACGGTTTCGCTAACTGGGTAAGCGTAGGAGGAAACTTTACGCAGATGAATGTAAGGGATAACGTGAAGACGGTTACCAGCGGGACGAACCAAGAGAGCTTGACATATGGCGCACGTATGCCGAATCTTCCTTATCAGTTTGCCAACTCGGATGTGACCTTCTACTGGCGTAATTTGTGGAAGAAAGGCAATACGCTAAGTGTCACTTACGATAATTTATATATGCATAGTTTCCCGCTGTATTCGGAGGCAGTAGGCAGTGAATCCGAATTTGTGGTACCAACTCAATTCTCGCATAACCTGACACTCTCTTATGGTATACAGAACGGGCGTTACAATATCTCTTTCGAGTGCAGGAATCTCACGAACGAGAAATTATACGATAACTTCAGCTTGCAGAAGGCTGGCAGGGCTTTCTATGGTAAGGTGAGGGTTTATTTCGGTAATTAATTTAAAGTGTGACTATCTTTTATTTATCAATAATTAATTCAAACATAATAGATTAAAACAACATGAAGAAGAATTATTTAATGACAGGTCTTGCCGCCGCGTTATTGGTTGGGGGGGTATTTACTTCTTGTAGTGACGACGATCCTGTAAACCCGGATAACGGAGGCAACGGGAATGGAAATGGCGGAGGATCGACCTCGGAGGCGGTTTCGAGCTATGTAGTTGCCGCTTCTGTCGGTGACGCGAATTACTTGTTGACAGCCGATACGCTGGGTGATGGCTCTATCTCCGCTAAAAACAACGGACTCACTACGGAAAGCGGTACGCAATGGATCTTCTATAAGGATAAATATTTGTATCGTTTGGTTTACAATCAAGGAAATGCCGGTGTTACTTCTTCATACGTACTGAATACGGAAGGCAAGGTTAAGGAGCGTGATAATACTTACGAGATCAAGCGGTTTACTTCTTATGGTATCTATGGCGACTATATCATTACATCTTCTACCGGTGATCTGGGTGAGGAATATGCGGACGAGAATGGTTATCTGCCTAAAGGTTTCTTGCTCTCTTATCTGGATGTGGCCAAAGAGACGTTTACGACAAACACGAATACGATCTTGTCGGAGAATTATTTGGGAAATGGCGAGTTTGTTACGTTAGCGGGTATTCTCCAAGCGAACGGCCGGATCTATTCCGCGGCTATCCCGATGGGATTGAGTAAGTACGGCGTGAAAGCGGAGGGAGGTAAATATGTTAAATACCCGGAGCTGGTAAAGACTGAATCCGGAGGAAGCGGTAGTGGCGCTTACGAAAAAGGGGAATTGCAATGGACGCAATATCCGAACGAGGCTTGGGTCGCTATTTATGCGAACGAGAAATTCGAGAACCCGAAACTGATAAAGACGGATAAGATCAGTTATGCTTGCGGACGTAACCGTTCTCAATACTACCAGACCATTTGGACGGCAGACAACGGCGATGTGTATGTGTTCTCGCCCAGCTATGCCAAGACGATGACCGCGGAGGTACAGAAAACGACTTTGCCGGCCGGTGTAGTTCGTATTAAGGCTAACGCGGAGGGGTTTGATCCTGATTATTATTGTAATTTGGAGGCACAGACGGGTGGTAAGGCATTCTTGCGTTGTTGGCATATCACGGAAGATTATTTCTTGTTGTTGATGTATGATCGTCCGTTGACTGAATCCGGATTCGCCGCGAAAGAGTTGGCTATTTATAAAGGAGAGGATAAGAGTCTTACTTACGTGAAGGGGCTGCCTTCCACGGATGTTATTTCCGGATTTGGCAATACTCCGTTCTCGGAGGATGGTATCGCTTATATGGCGGTTACGACTACCGATGGAAGTCAACCTGCCGTGTATCGTATCGATCCGAAGACAGCTACCGCAACAAAAGGTCTTACCGTTGAGGCAGAGCAAATCAGTGGTGTAGGTAAATTGACTGCCGCTCAAGAGTAATAAGCAAGTATGAGTCGGACTCACATTCTTTTAATATTCCTCCTGCTCCCGCTAACCCTGCGGAGCCAGGAGGATATTTGTATAGGAAAGGAACTGGTTTTGTACTCTACCGTATTGCAAGAAGACCGGAGTTATTGGATACACCTGCCGGAGCATTATAATATGGATACGAAACAACGCTATCCGGTTGTTTACCTGCTAGATGGAGATTCTTTCTTTCATTCGCTGGTAGGCATAAGGAAAACGTTGGCATCCGGTAGAGGTAAATATCTACCTCCCTGTATTATTGTCGGGGTATTAAATACGGATCGGACACGTGATTTTACGCCTACCGCTTCAGCCGCCGGACGGGATGGTAAAATCTCCATAGATGCGATTCCGCAAGGAGGGGGAAGTGAGGCTTTCAGTAAGTTTCTTACGGAAGAACTTCGCCCTGCTATCGATAGTGCCTATCGCACGAACGGCTGGAATATGCTTATCGGTCATTCGTATGCGGGGCTTTTCACCTTGAATACGTTTCTTCGTCATACGGAATTATTTGATACCTATCTAGCGGTCGACCCTAGTTTGTGGTGGGATCAGGGGCGGTTGGTCCGGGAGGCGGAGGCTTTGGTTGCAGGCCGGGATTTTAAAGGGAAAAGCCTGTATATCGGTGTCGCGTCTAAAAAAAGGACGGACCGGGTGGACATTCATCTTGACAAAGTGAGTTATCTTCTTTCGGAGCTTTTACCGCAAGCGGAGAACCTGCGTTTCTTTAGTAAATCATTTCCCGACGAGAACCATGGAACGGTAGCGGTTCCGGGTATATAATGACGGGATTAAACAATTATTCGGAAAATGAGAAAATTCTTTGCGAAAGTACATTTATGGCTATTCGATACCTTTGGCATTATTATTGCGATTGTCTGCCTGACCGGGGCGATTCTCGTCTTTGAGACAGAGATATTAGAATTAGGCTACCCTTCCCGTTATTTTGTAAAGAAAGTAAAAGGGGAACCTCTCTCGCCTGCCACCTTGATAGAATCGGCGCGCCAACAATTACCCGATTCGGTTCGAATAAACGGTATTCGGGTATCGTCTGACCCGAGACGAACCTATCAACTTGTATTACCGGGGAAAAAAGCCGCCGGTTTTATTGATCCTATACCGGGGAGGTGACCGGGATGGATGACGGACAAGGTTTTTTCCTGAAAATGATGCGTCTTCATCGTTGGTTACTTGATGAGTATAAACGGGATGGAAGTTTTTCTTGGGGAAAATCAATAGTTGGCTATGCGACTTTGGTCTTGGCGATTATTATTATAAGTGGAATCGTAATTTGGTATCCCCGTAATAAAAAAGTATTGAGAAACCGGTTGAAAGTAAAGACCAAGGCTGGTTGGTTCCGTTTCTTCTATGATTTACATGTCTCCGGGGGATTCTATGCGGCATTGCTCCTGCTTATCTTAGCGTTAACCGGATTAACATGGTCGTTTGGTTGGTATCGAAATGCCTTTTATAGTGTCTTCGGTATTAGTGCAAACCCGCCTCAAGCGCATCATGCTCCAGCTTCTTCCGGCGCGAAGAAACCCGCGAAGAAAAAGACGGATTACACACAATGGGCTGAGGTGTTATCGGCATTGAAAAGCCATTATCCGGACTTAACTCAATCACGATCCAAGATGGCTCCGCTACGGTTTCTACGGCCCGTTATGGAAATACAAGAGGAAGCGACCGTTACTCCTTTGATCCTGCTACGGGTGAGATTACGGAAGTCCAATTATATAAAGATCTCCCAAAATCGGGGAAGATAAGAGGATGGATTTATTCCGTACACGTCGGCTCGTGGGGGGAATGACTACCCGTATATTGACTTGCTTAGTTTCCTTGTTGGGGACGATCTTCGCGATAACCGGCTATTATTTTGGATAAAGAAACAATTCAGGAAACTGAGATGAAAAGAAAGAGGTATGTTTGACCCACATACCTCTTCATAAATCTAAACCAATCAAGTTGAATACGCAAACGTTGTAATATTAAGGTTAAACAGTTATGTATGTAAAAGTGTGCGTCTATTCAATTCCTTCTTTCCTTATAGATGCCAACCACTGGTCGATCCGCCCTTCTGTTTGATCGTCTTCATTCATTTCATCCAAAGGAAGTCCGACGAACATACCGTTTATGCAGGCGGTGGAACTGTCAAATGAATATCCCGAGGCATCTACAGCGCCAATGAATTTGCAACCTGTATTTCGCAGGTCGGAATAGATCGTACCGATGGCGTCACAGAAAGTGTCGCTAAAAGAGGCTGAGTCTCCGCAACCGAATAATGCGACGGTTTTCTCACTTAAGTCCAGCTTTTTCAGCTTCCCTAGATAACTATCCCAATCATCTTGCAAATCTCCGGCGCCCCAAGTAGAACAGCCAATAACAAGATTTCATAAGGCGCTACATCAGCGGGAGAAGCGTTAGATACGTCATGAATATCTTTGTCTTCCACACCCAGCTTCTCTGCGATACGTTTCGCGATCCCTTCCGTCGTTCCTGTAGACGAGCCGTAGAATATTCCTATAGTCTTCATTCCTATTTGTTTTTATAGTTTAATAACGAAGACAAATATCCGATATCTTATTAGTCTCAGCAATACCTACAAATATGTATTTTGACGGTCGGGAATACCCATGAATGACCAGTGATGGTTGGGGGAAGAAAGCATTTTGTGAATTTGTCGATAATTTGAATTGTTTTTTATAAATTTGCCAACGTATTGGTTCGCCTACTTTATTCAGGGTACGGCGATTAAAAGGGAATCAGGTGAGAAACCTGGACAGTCCCGCTGCTGTAAGCTCCAAAAAAGCTTTAGACATCAACTCATTGCACTGTTTCCGGAAGGAACGGGAAGGAAGTTCTAAAGTGGAGTAAGTCAGAAGACCTGCCAATGCCGGATAACCGCCGTGATTTTACGCTACCGGGGTTTAGCGTATGATTCAAATATGGAATACAG
>ENA-OQIC01000809-OQIC01000809.1-human-gut-metagenome-genome-assembly--contig:-NODE-809-length-12659-cov-3.060326_pt1 | contig 12659 bp, 19 predicted proteins | sample MGYA00242572_ERZ504736 | MGnify/ENA primary metagenome ERZ504736 (study PRJEB26092, sample SAMD00036201) | human gut metagenome | host: Homo sapiens | study: EMG produced TPA metagenomics assembly of... | reverse complement strand
TAGAAACGTGATCTTTTACGGCCTTGATCAGATCCTTTCTCCAACCTGGGGGAAGGAGATTGGCTCTACACATACACTTCCTGTCTCGTATAAACCAACAGACACATCAATAAAATCAATCCCGCATTTCTCAAGCGCCATTGCAATCTTAACTCCATCCTGGATATGGATATAATCCTCTGTCACTCCTGTTTTATCCAGAAATTCTTCAACGCTTAAACGGACACCGATCGGAAAGTCCGGTCCACACTGTACACGGATTCCATTTATGATCTCGGTGATCATACGAAGTCTGTTTTCAAAGGAACCACCATACTCATCTTCGCGTTTATTTGTGTAAGGGGAAAGAAACTGTTGTAATAGATACCCATGAGCCGCATGAAGCTCTACTCCATCGCAACCCGCTTTTTTTACCCGTACAGCACCTGAGATAAACTGTTGGATCAAAGCTTTTACTTCTTCTGTTGAAAGAGCCCTTGTTTCTTGCTGAAGATATTTGCACGGTATTGCTGAAGCAGATACTACCGGACCGCCTGTAAGAGCAGTTACTGTTTCACGTCCAGGGTGATGCAGCTGGATGAATATCTTTGTCCCATATTTATGTACTGTTTCTGCAAGCTTCGCAAGACCTTCGATATGTCTGTCTTTTGAAACAGACAGCTGACGCATCATCCCTGCACCATGCAGATCGTTTACCCTTGCAATCTCCGGAATAATAAGCGCTGCGCCACCAATTGCACGTGCTCATAGAATGCAATCATGTCTTCCGATGGAGACCCATCCATCTCCGCCAGGCTTGTACCCATCGGTGACATTACAAGCCGGTTTTTAAGTGTAATATTTCCAATTTTTCCCTGTTTAAATATTTCCTGATACATGTACACCCTCCTTTACTTGTGTCTCTTGATTATTATGGCTTAAAAATAACATTTTCATTGTTAAAAAAACAACGGCATAAATATAAAAAAGACATTGTGTATTTATGCACAATGCACTATAATTAATAATAATCTGCAAAACACTGTGCATTTTTCACAAATAATTGTAAAGAGGAGTATGAAGATGCTGTTTTCCGATCTTATTGATTATTTAAAAAATGAAAAACTTTTAACATAATACTAAATTGTTCTACTGATCTTCATGAAATACGAGATGTAGAGCTGCTGGATGGCACTCAAACAGGATACGCCACAGATATTGTCTATTTTGGTTATCCAGATGTCTTGTCTCCTGATATGCAGCCTTCTCAATGTATCCTTGTTCGTGGAGAAAACTATCTTTTTCCTTATTCCTGCACGGATCGTGCAACAGTACAGGCAAAAGAGCTTTTTGCGGTTTTTAATGCAGCAAAACAGTTTCTTCAGACACATGAACAGGTTAGTTATATGAAGAACTGGTTCGAAAAGGCCACTCTTCCCATAGCCTGGATGAAGTGATTAACTCTGCATCCATCAAATTAGGATATTCTTTGGTATTTTGCGACAAGAAATTCCGTATCCTGTCATATTCTACATCAATTCCGGTTACGGATAAATTATGGAAAAAGAATATTGAACGTGGATATTGTACATACGATTTCATTAAAAATGTAATGTCATTGGAAGCTGTCCAGGGGGCTTCAGCCAGCATTGAGCTGTTGAAGTATCTTGCCCGGAATCACCATATCGTAAATGTAGTTCGAAAGTGTTTTTAAACGGTGTTCAGGTTGGTTTGTTCTGATGATAGAAAACAATATCCCTTTTACCGCAGAACACTTAGCAGCTATGAGTGATGTAAGCCGGGCAATCAGCTCCGTAGTTGGACATTATCATCCTGAACTGTTTCAGTACACCAGTGCGGACCAGCAGCTTCTTGAAGCCTTGCTGATTGGAACTCCGGCTGATATATTGGCAGATTCCATTTCTCATCTTCGAGTATCTGATGCAATGTATGCACTTTGTATCCAACCGAAGACATTTTTGAAGGAAAATAAATTAAAGCAGCAGCTTTATCCTGTGATCCGACATATCTTTCCGGAAGCATATATGACTGTCCACGACAATGCACTAGTCCTGCTTGTACCAGATCAGAGTTCTGTTATATTTGTAGATACTCAAAAAATAATGCTTAAAACGATGGCAGAGTATCATCTGGATGTAGGAATCTCCCTGGTTTTTTCAAAAATGGATGAATTTTACAGAGCTTATCAGCAGGCGCGGACAGTTCTTGAATGGAATCACAGAATCCCTGATAACCTTAAGAAGGAAATATCATGGGATCAAAGGTATCCGATGGAGCATCAAATTCATCGGTATTCTGAAATTGAGTTCTACGAAATGATGAACAAGATCAAAGAACCAGAAAAACTTGCAGATTATATCCACCCTGCCCTTTACAGACTGAATAAATATGACCAGAGAACGGGAAATGAACTTTACCATACACTTGAGGTATATCTACAGTGTTTCCATAACAATAAGGAAACAGCTAACATTTTGTGTATTCACAGGAATTCGCTGGCTTATCGAATGGAAAAAATCATTGAAATAGGTAAAGCCGATTTAAACGATCCCATGACAGAGTTTCTGTTGAGAATGTCTTTTAAGCTTGTGGAATATTTGAAGATAAGAGACCTCGATCTCCCCTGATATTTAAAATTGTAGCTTTTCATAACATTATAACGAAATGCTGTAATTCTCTCTGAATTGTCAGTGATGCCATAGTAATGGAGATAACCAGTCAGTATCTCATTAAGCTTCTCTCTGTTGACTGTGAGTTTCAGCTTCTCTTCAAGATATTTCGTACTGCTTTCCAGAAGTCTCTCCGATGCCCGTTTGCTCTTCGCAATTGAAGCAGGGGACTTACTTGATTTGGTTAAAAAGGCATATGTCAAAAATGTTATTGACATATGCCCTTTATAGAACTATTATATTATAACAAGAAAGGAGCAGTTTATGCCGAGACCAGTAAAATGCAGAAAAGTCTGCCATTTTCCGAATGTTTTAGAATTCCTTCCGGCAGATAATGCTGAGAAAAAAGTACCCATTGTTCTGACAGTGGATGAGTATGAGACAATTCGTCTTTTGGACAAGAAAGGTTATAGTCAGGAGCAGTGTGCAGTATCTATGCAGATCGCAAGAACAACGGTTCAACGAATTTATGAGATTGCCAGGAAGAAAATAGCAGATGCACTCATTGATGGACATCCACTTAGAATCGAGGGTGGGGATTTCAGAATTTGTGACGGTCAGAGCAGCAACTGTAGCTTTGGGGGTTGTTACAAACAGGAAATTTACAAAAAATATGCAGCAGAAAAAGGAGAAGGTATCATGAGAATAGCAGTAACATATGAAAATGGACAGATTTTCCAGCACTTTGGACACACAGAGACATTTAAGATTTATGATGTAGAAGAAGGGAAAGTGGTACATTCAGAGGTAGTAGATACCAATGGAAGCGGACATGGTGCATTGGCGGGAGTTCTTAATGCATTGAACGCAGATGTTTTGATCTGTGGCGGAATCGGAGGCGGCGCGCAGACAGCATTAGCGGCAGCTGGCATTAAGCTGTTTGGAGGAGTTTCCGGAGATGCAGATAAAGCGGTGGAAGCTTTTATTAATAAAACACTGGATTATAATCCGGATGTGAAGTGTTCTCATCACGAGCACAGCCACGGGGAAGGACATACATGTGGTGAGCATGGATGTGGAAGCCATAGCTGTCATTAAGAAGAATAGCAAAAAAATAATAATACGAAAGGATGTGTCAAGGCAATGGAGAAGTTACCGCAGCACATCCTTTTTGTGTTATTTTACAGAAAGACAGATTGTATTTTAAAGGAACAGATCGTGCAGTATTTCTTGATAAGAGAGAATTTACAGGACCAATCTACACACAAATCAAAGAAGCTGTAGATTTTGTATTGAGAAATATTCGACTCGGAGCAACGATTGATGGATTGGTGCGAAAAGAGAAATATGAGCTACCGCCGGAAGCAATCAGGGAAATTTTGTTTTTAGTTTGTATTCGATTGTCTGTAGTGGAAATGGGATTAAAAAGTAACACCTGGATTCTGTAAGGGGAAATGTTTGAGCGAGCATTATAAAGATACCTTTTTGGAGAATATTATGTTATAATCACTCAAGAGAGAGGTACGATAGATGAGTGGTAAGAAGAGAAATGTAATGTTGTTCGTTCTGCTGTTTACCTTGTTTCTGGGAGTAATCGTTCCGGTTCAGGCACAGTCGTACGGCGGGACAAAGACAATACGGGTGGCGTATCGTGAGAACGCAGACTTTATTAATAAAAGCAGCAGTGGAGTATACAAGGGATATGGAGTGGAATATCTGAATAAAATATCTCAGTATACCGGCTGGAGATATGAATATATCAATGAATCATGGGAAGATCAGCTGGCAGATCTGAAATCCGGAAAGGTAGACCTGATCTGCAATGCGCAGAAAACAGAGGCCAGGGAGAAGGATTATGATTTCTCCTGTATGCCTGTTGGCACAGAGCAGGCAGTGCTGTATACATCTGAGGATAATGGAGATATTTATTTTCAGGATTATGAGCATATGAATGGCAAAAAAGTAGGTCTGCTGAGAGACAGCTATCAGAATGAAGAGTTTGAACAGCGTCAGGATGAGAAAAATTTTCACTGTCCGGAGGAGTACTATGAATCTGAACAGGATCAGATAGAGGCTCTTGAGCAGAAGAAAGTGGATATGATCTTGACGGGAAGTATCTCCAAACATGATTCACTTAAGATTGTGGACAAATTCGGGGCTGCACCTATGTATATCATGACAACAAAGGGAAATACAGAGGTCAATAAAGTGCGGTAAACAATGCTCTTGAGCAGCTTAAAGCAGAAGTGCCAGATCTTACAGAAAATCTTACAGAACAGTATGTTATGGACAAAAACAGAAATTCAAGAACCTCTTCTGACCCGGGAAGAGACAGAATATAATCAAAACGTCAGTGCACCCATAAAGATAGGATGTATTGGTGATCAACCGCCACTGATATATACAGATAAAGAAACAGGAAAGCTGGACGGAATCTATATAGCGTTGCTGAAGAAATTCAGTGAAATCAGCGGGATACCTTTTGAGTTTGAAGTCTTTCTCCGGATACCGATCCTATAGAGGCTGCGCAGAGTGAAAGTATGATTTTATAGCCGGAATTACCGCCTGTCAGGAAATGATCGATGAACCTGAAGTTCATCTTACAGGTGGATTTTTCACGAGAGAATTTCAGATAGTAGCAGAACGTGGAGAAGATATCAATACTCTGGAGACGTCGACCGTCTCTATGAACAGTATATTTGAGAAATATAAAAGTCTGAGACCGGAAGGGGAGTTCCCATATAAAGCGATTTACTGTGATTCACCCCGGACAGTTTTGGATGCGGTGGTAAATAAAAAGGCAGATATGGCCATTATGGACAGTTACGCGGCATCTTATTATCTGCAGGATGAAAAGTATCGTGATCTTGCATTGTCGGGAATTGTTTTTACCAAAGCAGAGACCTGTATGATATACGGGGATAACACAGATCCCGATCTTGTTTCTGTAATCAATAAGAGCATCGGAAGCCTGAGCAGTCAGGATGAGGAGAATATTATCAGGCAGTATTCCATAAATCTGCTGAAATCTTTTTCCATATGGGAATTTATGGAGAAATACAGATATCAGATCGTATGTATCCTGATTTTTCTGGTGGCATTGACTATACTTGTGATTGTTAATAACAGACACAGGACACAGATGCAGGTGGAAGCTGCGGCGCAGGAAGCATATCGCTGCAGGATGGAGACGGATGAACTGACCGGGCTTCTTAATAAAGAAGGATTTTACCAGAGAGGCAGGGAATTTCTGGAGAAGCATTCGGAGGCAGATGCCAGAATTGTCTATATCAATATTGAGAATTTTAAGCTTGTCAATGATCTGTTTGGAGAGGATGCAGGTGACGGGTTCCTGAAGTTTATCGGTCTGGAGCTGGAGAAAATTTTTGGCAGGATAGATATTGTCAGCAGCAGATATGAGGCAGACCATTTTGTGATTCTGACTTTGGATAATGAGGACAGGATACAGGCAAAGATAAATCATTTCTGTAATCGGATCAGAGATTATTATCTGAAGTACAGTAGAGATTTCTGCCGGGATTTATGAGATACGAGACAGATCAAAGAGTCTAAGAATCATGTGTGACCGGGCTCATTTGGCGGCAGATAGCATTAAGAAGAATCATATGATTCAGGTTGCTGTATATGATGATACACACAGAAAGAAACTGATCCAGGAGCAGATGATCATTAATGAGCTGGATGATGCCCTTAAGGAAAAGCAGTTTAAGGCATTCTTTCAGCCCAAGTATGATATGTGTACTGACCGTGTCATCGGAGCGGAAGCGTTGGTTCGTTGGGAACATCCGGAAAAGGGACTGCTTTCTCCGGGAATCTTCATTCCTGTACTGGAGAAAAACGGATACATTGCAAAAGTAGATCTCTACATTTATGAAGAGACCTGTATTTTCCTGAAGAAATGTATGGATGAGGGTATTCCGCTGCATCCTGTGTCCGTAAATCTGTCCAGGGTTGGGTTCTATAATCCGAACCTGTTTCAGACCCTTTGCGAAATAGCAGAACGCTATCAGATTCCGAGAAAATATCTGGAACTGGAGATAACAGAAACTGCGTATGCCACTGACTCGGAAATGATCTTTTCGGTTGTGGAGAAGCTTCGCCAGGGAGGATTCCGTATTCTGATGGATGATTTTGGAAGTGGATATTCTTCCCTGAATATGCTGAAGGAAGCTCCTGTTGATGAAATCAAACTGGATATGCGTTTCTTAAGTGCAGCAGATCCTTATGGAAGAGCAGAAGAAATCCTGCACATGATCATTACTATGGGAAATCATATGAAGCTTTCCATCATTGCGGAAGGTGTGGAGACTGAACAGCAGAAGGTAATGCTTCAGGGGTTCGGCTGTAACAAGGCTCAGGGATATTTCTATGCCAGACCTATGAGGAAAGCAGAATATACAGAGCTGCTCAGAAAAGAAAAAGCAGGAAATTAGATGTACAGAAGGTTGAATAAAGGGCTGTCCGGGAATCATCAAAACCGGCAGCTCTTTGTCATCAGAAGACCAATCATATAAAAACTAATCATATAAACAAAAAAAGGAGAAAATTAAAAGATGTATTATGTACCAGACGGCACGAAAGAGTGCGGATATTATGAATGTAAAAAATGCGGCAACCGTTTTCTGTCTATGCAGACGATGAAGAGGATTCCATGCCCGGACTGTGAGGCTGAAATCGACTATGAGATCGGTCCGGACGAGTCACTGGAGGATGTGCTGGATACAGCAGAACTGATTCAGAAGATTGAGGGTGAAGAAGAGGTAGAGAAGATGGATACACTTCTGAGCCTTGCTCTGACCGGCGGAGATTACAGCTGGATCTAGTACAGCGAATATTAAGTAACTGCTATAACCTGAGTCCATAACGAATCCTAAAAAATTTTTATAATCTTATTTATTGACAGAGGAAATTATCGGTGTTATTATGTTTAATATAAAACATACTAATTCGATAGGAATAATAGGTGTAAAGGAACTGACGATATGAAATATGATGTAGGTATCATTGGAAGCGGTCCGGCGGGTTTAAGTGCGGCAATCTATGCAAAGAGGGCTAATCTGTCAGCCGTAGTGATAGAAAAAGAATATGAAGGAACCGGACAGATTGCAGAAAGCGGACAGGTAGATAACTATCCGGGATTTCCGGGCATCAGCGGTTATGATCTGGGTGAGAACTTCCGGGAACATGCAGTGAAGCTTGGGGTATCCTTCATGGAACAGGAAGTAACAGAGATAAAGAAAGAAGCTTCATCAGATTTTGAACTTGTATTTGCAGATGGTTCGCAGGTGGAAGCGAAAACCGTAATCTATGCGGCGGGAGCCACACCGCGAAGAGCGAATATTCCGGGAGAACAGGAATATGCAGGAAAGGGTGTCTCTTACTGTGCAATCTGTGACGGATCATTTTACAGAGGAAAATCAGTCGCAGTTCTTGGTGGTGGAGATACAGCACTTGATGATGCTGTTTACCTGGCGGATGTGGCAGAGAAAGTATATGTGATCCACAGGAGAAAGGAATTCCGAGGAGCCGCTGTTACAGTGGCGAAACTGAGAGAGAAGGAAAACGTTATCTTCGTACTGGAGCATCAGGTAAAAGAGATCATCGGAGAGCAGAAAGTAACCGGAGTAGTTCTGGAAGATGCAGCTGTGATAGATGTGAACGGTGTATTTGTTGCTTACGGAGCAGTACCACAGACAGATCTTCTGAAAAAATTTGCAGTACTGGATGATTCAGGTTATGTCAGAGCAGGGGAGACAGGAGAAACCGCTCTGGAAGGGCTGTATGTGGCAGGAGATGCAAGAACAAAGAAACTGCGTCAGGTGGTAACTGCGGTTTCGGATGGTGCCAATGCAGCAACCGCAGTGGCAGAATATCTGAAATAGAAGAAACTGAGAGAGTATTACGATAATTCAACCGGCTGTAAGGATATCGGACAGCCGCAGATCTGGAAAAAATATTTGAAAAAACGCTCTAAAAACACAAAGGAGAGATAAAAATGGCACAGAAGTAGATATACAGCCTTAAAAAAGGCGGATATATGAGACAGAAACAGAAAGGTTACGGTTCCCTGAGACTGGCAGTGGTCGGTGGAAACCTGACTGCAGAGAATATTAAGACAGTAGCAGAAGTAGCAGAAAAATACGGCCGCGGATATGTACATATGACTTCCCGCCAGGCATTGAGATTCCCTTTATTAAAGTGGAAGAACTGGCAGAGGTAAAAGAAGCACTGGCAAAAGGCGGTGTGGGAACCGGTGTGTGCGGACACGTGTACGTACAGTTACAGCCTGTCAGGGTTCAGAGGTCTGTCCAAGCGGATGTATCGACACCTACACACTGGCAAAAGAGCTTGATGAGAGATATTTCGGACGGGAACTCCCGCATAAATTCAAATTTGGTGTTACAGGATGCCAGAATAACTGCCTGAAAGCAGAAGAAAACGATGTTGGAATCAAAGGCGGCATGAACATCGAATATAAGGAAGACGACTGTATTTCCTGTGGTGTGTGTGTGAAAGCCTGCAGACAGGATGCACTGAAGATGGTGGACGGCAAAATAGAACTGGATGCGCAGAAATGTAATCATTGTGGCCGCTGTGTAAAGAGCTGTCCGGTGGATGCATGGAAAGGAACTCCGGGATATATCGTATCTTTTGGAGGAACCTTCGGAAATAATATCTATAAAGGAGAAGAACTGCTTCCTCTGATCCCGGATAAAGAAACACTGTTTCGTGTGACAGATGCGGCAATTAATTTCTTTGAAAAAAATGCAAATCCAAGTGAACGTTTCCGCAAAACATTGCAGCGTGTGGGAGAAGAAGATTTCCGCAGTCAGCTGAAAGATGCGTATGAAGGACAGTGAAAGGAGAACATAATGGCTGAATTAGATTTTGAAGTAACCGATGAGGTTGATATTACCGATAAAGTATGCCCCCTGACATTCGTGAAGGCAAAAGTAGCAATCGAAGAACTGGAGGATGGAGAGATTCTGGCTGTCCGTATGAACGATGGCGAACCAGTGCAGAATGTTCCGCGCAGCATGAAAGAAGAAGGGCATAAGGTACTGAAATTAACCGATAATGAAGATGGTACTTACACCATGTATGTAAGAAAGGTGGAAGACTGATGGCAGTACGGGTAAGCAAGACGGATTTTGAAGAGAAAGTCCTGAAGGAAAAACTTCCGGTTCTGGTGGATTTTTATTCAGATTCCTGCGTGGCGTGTAAAAAGCTGGCACCGGTTCTCGGAAATGCGGAAGACGATTATGAGGATAAGATTAAAGTATATAAAGTAAATACGAACTTTGATGTGGAGCTGGCAGAGCAGTATGAAGTGCAGGCAAATCCGACGTTGGTCTTTTTTAAAGACGGACAGGCGAAAGACCGGAAAACAGGAGCACTGAAACAGGCAGAGTTAAACAGCTGGATTGAAGGATTACTCTAAAAAGAGAGCAGGCATAAAGGAGAAAAATATGTTTATCACAGTAGCAGGAGAGAAAAAAGAAGTAAAAGACGGACTGACACTTCCGAAACTGATCGCACAGGAAAATGTAGAGATGCCGGAATATGTAACCGTTTCTATTAATGAAGAATTTGTTGCATCAGAGGATAAAGGGTCTACCGTATTAAAAGAGGGAGACAATGTAGAATTTCTGTATTTCATGGGAGGTGGATGCTAAATGGCAATGACAGATGAACAGATCGAGCGTTATTCCCGTCACATCATCTTAAAAGAAGTGGGTGCAAAGGGACAGAAGAAGCTCCTGAAAGGAAAAGTACTGATCATCGGTGCAGGCGGTCTTGGTGCACCTGCGGCAATGTATCTGGCAGCAGCAGGTGTGGGAACAATCGGTATTGTGGATGCGGACGAGGTAGATCTTTCCAATCTGCAGAGACAGATCATCCACAGCACAGCAGATATCGGAAAAGCAAAGGTAAAATCAGCAAAGGAAACCATGAATGCCATGAATCCGGATGTGGAAGTAAAAACTTACCGGATGTTCGTAGACGCATCCAACATCCGCGAACTGATTCGAGAATATGATTTTATTATTGACGGAACTGATAATTTCCCGGCAAAATTTCTGATCAATGATGCATGTGTACTGGAGAAAAAACCATTTTCCCATGCAGGTATCATTCGTTTTAAAGGTCAGCTGATGACCTATGTACCCGGGGAAGGTCCATGTTACCGCTGCGTATTCAAGAATCCGCCGCCCAAGGATGCAGTTCCTACCTGTAAGCAGGCAGGTGTCATCGGAGCAATGGGAGGTGTCATCGGTTCCCTACAGGCAATGGAAGCAATCAAGTATCTGATCGGTGTAGGTGATCTTCTGACAGGATATCTTCTGACTTTTGATGCGCTGACAATGGAATTCCATAAGGTTAAACTGCCGAAGGATACTCATGACTGTGCAGTATGCGGAGATCATCCGACAATCCTGGAACCGATCGACTACGAGCAGGAGGTCTGTGAGGAAACAGCAGGCCGATTTGCCACAAGAGATGAGCAGTAAATACAAGAAAACCTGATGCAAAACAGGAGAAAAGTATGGCTATAATAAGAATGAGAGATCATCTCTATGATGAAATCGTTAATTATGCAAAAGAGCATCTTCCGGAGGAGCCTGCGGGCTTTTGGCCGGAGTGGAAACCGGGGAGGGAAGGGAAATCCGAAAGGTATATTTTCTGGAGAATAAAGATCATGCAGAAGATCACTTCACCTTGGATCCCAGAGACCAGATAAATGCGATCAGGGATATGCGTGCCAATGGATTGAAACCGCTGGGAAACTGGCATTCCCATCCGTCTTCTCCATCCCGTCCGTCAGTGGAGGATATCCGTCTTGCTTTTGATTCAAAGGCAAGTTATCTGATCCTGTCACTGATGGCGGACTATCCGGTATTGAACAGCTTTCATATTGAAGGTGGGGAATGGACAAAAGAGGATCTGAGGATTTATTCAGAAGAATATTATTTTTAAAGATTTACAGACAGGATAACAGAGGCAGAAATGTTTGAAGCAGGATTATTTGTGGAAACATTTCTGCCTCTGTTTATACTGTCAGCATATAAAAATTCCGTACATTGTAAAAGTATAGTAATCCTCGTAAATAATGCATCTTAATCCAGCCCATCATAGCATGAAATTTCCATAATAAAGTCGTGGCAAAATCATGTCAACTGCAGAATAAGGCTTGAAAGATTATGCAAAATAATGTAAACTCAAAGAGTTAAGATATGTAGACATTATGTATGCCTGTAACGTTTAAGTATAGTATATTCACACAATGGCTGGACGGTTGCAGATAACAGATCGGTTACTATAATAATTTGAGCATCTCCGGTGCGGATATCCGGAGATGCTTTGCTTTGGAAATTGTGTGTGAGGGGTATAAAAAAAGTATGAGAAAAGATTCTGACAATGCAAAACTGTTGGAACCGGGGGAATTACCGTCCAAAAGAAAAGTCCTGGTCGTAGAAGATAATGAATTAAACAGAGATATCCTCTCTTCTTTTCTGGAAGAGAAATTTGATGTTTTTCTCGCAGAAAACGGGGAAGAAGGATTGGAGCTTCTTTCCGAGCATTACAGAGAATTATCAGTAGTGCTGTTGGATATTTGTATGCCTGTGTGTGATGGATTTGAATTCCTCAGACGCAGAAACACAGATAAGTTTCTGTCAACCATACCGGTTATCGTTATGACCGGAAGTAATTCAAAAGATGCAGAACTCCAATGCCTGGATCTTGGTGCAGTTGATTTTATTCCGAAGCCCTATAACTTTAAGCTTGTAATGGGCAGGATCAACAGTGTGATCAAGCTGAGGGAGTCCGTAATGGCACTGACTGCAGTAGAACATGATGAGCTTACCGGAGTTTATACCAGACAGGCGTTTTCTATCATGCAAATCTTTTCTGAAAACCAGACCGGGGGAGAGATTTCATCTTGGTAATTTGCTCTGAGCATCGATCATGTACAGCTACGTCGTCTGACATCGATCGATGTACAGCTACGTACTCTGAGCATCGATC
>ENA-OQIC01000808-OQIC01000808.1-human-gut-metagenome-genome-assembly--contig:-NODE-808-length-12672-cov-1.689279_pt1 | contig 12672 bp, 20 predicted proteins | sample MGYA00242572_ERZ504736 | MGnify/ENA primary metagenome ERZ504736 (study PRJEB26092, sample SAMD00036201) | human gut metagenome | host: Homo sapiens | study: EMG produced TPA metagenomics assembly of... | reverse complement strand
CTTCATGACCGGAGTCAGTCCCGTAACGTTGGACGACTTAACGAGCGGATTCAATATCGGCTGGAATATCAGTACCGACCACAGATTCAACATGATGCTGGGATTCAGCGAGACGGACGTACGCACGATGTTCAACTATTACAAGGAAGTTGGTAAACTCCCTGCAGACGCGGACATAGATGCGATGATTCAAGAGATGAAACGTGGTACGACAATTATTGTTTCGCGGAAGAGAGCTTAGGCCATGATCCAAAGATATTCAACTGCGACATGGTGCTTTACTATCTACGCAATTACATGACGCTGGGCAAATCACCCAAAGAGATGATCGACCCCAATACCCGCACGGACTATAATAAGATGAAAAGACTCATCCAACTGGACAAGCTAGACGGGAATCGCAAGGGTGTATTGCGTAAGATCACGGAGGAAGGCAGATTGTCACGAACTTGATAACCACCTTCCCCGCGACCCAGATCGCTAACCCGGAAATCTTCCCCAGCTTGCTCTTTTATTACGGCATGCTGACTATCACCGCCAAACGGGGGAATTATCTGGTGCTAAGCATCCCTAACAATAACGTGCGCAAGCAGTACTACGAATTTTTGCTAGAGGAATATCAAGATAAGCGTCATATCAACTTGAACGACCTAGGCCTGATGTTCTATGATATGGCTTACGATGGCCATTGGCGCGAAAGCCTCGAATTTATAGCCAATGCTTATAAGGAGAACTCGTCCGTACGCAGCGCTATCGAGGGCGAGCGAAACATACAAGGCTTCTTCACCGCCTACCTAGCGTGAACGCCTATTACCTAACCGCACCGGAAGTAGAGTTGAACCACGGTTATTGTGATCTGTTCCTTATGCCAGACCTGCTCCGGTATGAGGTGAAGCATAGCTATATCCTTGAATTGAAATATCTTTCTTCCAAGGACACGGAAGAGAAAGCTGAGACTCAATGGAAAGAGGCCGTGGAACAGATAAAGAAATATGCCGCAGCCCCAAAGTACGGCAGTTGATACACGACACGAAGTTGCACTGCATCGTGATGCAAATCCGCGGATCCGAGCTGAAACGAATGGAGGAAGTTCAATAGGGTTCTTCCTCTTCCGCCACTTTGGGGAGTTCTTCTTCCGCTAAAAGAGAGTAGGCCGGGGTAAACTTTGCTTGGTAAGTAGATTCCAAATACGTCTTTTCCAATAAACGGACGACATTTTCTAAAGTAGCTTGCCGTTCTTTGGGTTTAAGCTGGCATTCCCAAATCACCATCGTATTCCAGCCCATCGCTCGTAATTCCTCACGTACACGGGCATCCCGGGCTTTATTCCGGTTTAGTTTCTCGGTCCACCACTCTACCCGGGTACGGGGAGGACGAAATTCAGGGCAACCCTCGTGCCCATGCCAGAAACAGCCGTTCACGAAGATAGCGGTCTTATATTTACGCAATACGATATCAGGGGTACCGGGAAGGCGCTTTACATTCACACGAAAGCGAAAGCCACAATGGAACAGGTATTTACGGACTATAATCTCGGGCTTTGTATTCTTACCCTTAATCATAGACATGATATAGCTACGCTTTTCTTTAGAGATAAGATCTGTCATATCAATCCGGCAAAACTAGAACGTATGCCAAAGATACGGCTTTTATTCAAAACGGATACTCTTGGCCGGATCAATCTTCGTAATCAAATAGGAAGGTCCTAACATCATCAACATGGAGGCAGCCAATGTCCCTATATTCAAAAGGAACAGTGAAAATACGCTCAGATCGATAGGCACGGCATCCAAATAATAAATAGAAGGATCTAATTGGATAATGTGGAAATGAGATTGAAGCAAACAAAGAGAGATACCGATGATATTCCCCCACAACATTCCTTTGCCGATCAAGAAGAAAGAGACATACAAGAAGATCTTGCGAATACTGTTATTATTTTGTCCCAAGCTTTTAGGATTCCGATCATATTGGTACGCTCTAAGATTATGATCAATAATCCGGAGATCATGGTAAACCCTGCGACGGAAAGCATCAGCGCCAAGATAACCACCACATTGATGTCCAGCACATCCAGCCAATTAAAAATCATCGGGTTCAACTCCTTGATCGAGCGGGCGTAGAACGTATTGCCATTTCGGTCTTGCCGTTCCGTCAGATCGAAATAAACATCCTCGGCCACTTGGTCCAAACGATCATAGTCATCCACTTGCAACTCCAGTCCGCTTACTTGATCTTTATCCCAACCGTTCAAGCGACGTATCTGCTTAATATCAGCAATTACGAACATCTTGTCATAATCAAGGAAACCCGTCTCATAAATCCCCGTGATCGTGAACTTACGGGCACGCACGTCATCTTGCACAAAATAAGTCAGGAAAGAATCCCCTACCTTTAGTCCTAGCAGATCTGATAAATACTTGGAAATAATAACATCTGTAGAGTTCTTATCCGGTTGGATCGTAAAGATCTCGCCTTCTTTTAAATTATCCTTGAAGAAAGTCCAGTCATAATCCGTGTCCACCCCTTTCAAGACAATTCCTTGAAAATCTTGGTCAGTCTTCAAGATACCGAGCTTCGTTGCGAATTTCTCGACATGGCGAATACCCGGGAATGCATCGAGCGCATTCAATAAAGTATCGCTAACCGCTATCGGCTGCGACTCATAGGAAGAATTACTATCGAAATTCGTGATCTGGATATGCGAGCCGAAACCGATCACCTTGTTCCGGACCTCTTTCTTAAAGCCTATCACGATCGCCACCGAAAGAATCATCACCGCCAATCCCAAGGCGATCCCGATCATGGCAATACGAACAGCGGAGGAGTAACCTCACGATCCCCCTCCTTACTGAAATGTATCTTTTTGGCGATAAATAGCTCTAAATTCATTTATAACATTCTTCCCGGATAAGCTTCCAGCGCCTTTGATAACACCGTCAAAGCTTTCGCCAAATCTTCCTTTTTCAAGACATAGGCCATACGAACCTCATTCTTACCAATCCCGGTGTCGTGTAAAAACCCGACGCCGGTGCCATCATGACCGTCTGACCCTCGTATTCAAACTCTTCCAGACACCAAGCGCAGAACTTATCGGCATCATCCACCGGAAGTTTAGCCACCGTATAGAAAGCGCCCATCGGTATGGGAGAATAAACGCCGGGAATACGGTTTAAGCCATCGATCAAGCATTTACGCCGTTCCACATACTCGTCATAAGTTTCACGGGCATACTCCTCGGAAGCATCCAAAGAAGCCTCGGCCGCGATCTGTCCGATCAAAGGCGGGCTTAAACGAGCTTGGCAGAACTTCATGACGGCACTACGCACTTCGGCATTTTTCGTAATCAACGCACCGATACGGATACCGCATTCCGAATAGCGTTTGGAGACAGAATCGATCAATACCACGTTCTGCTCGATACCTTCCAGATGACAAGCCGAGATATACGGGGAACCGGTATAGATAAACTCCCGGTATACCTCATCCGAGAAAAGATAAAGATCATATTCTTTACGATATCCCGGATTTGATTCATCTCACGACGCGTATACAAATAACCCGTAGGATTGTTCGGGTTACAGATCAGGATCGCTTTGGTACGCTCATTGATCAACTCCTCGAATTTCTCTTACTTTCGGAAGAGAAAATCCTTCCTCTATCGTAGTCGTCACTGTCCGGATCACGCTCCTGCCGAGATAGCGAATGCCATATAATTAGCATAAGCAGGTTCCGGTACGATAATCTCATCACCCGGATTCAAGCAACTCAAGAAGGCAAACAAAACAGCCTCCGAACCACCGGTAGTGATGATAATATCGTCAGCCGTAAGATTAATATCATACTTTTTATAATATCCAACCAACTTCTCGCGATAACTGCGATATCCCTGACTAGGGCTATATTCCAACACCGTACGATCGACATTACGGATCGCGTCGAGTGCCGCTCGCGGAGTGGGAAGGTCGGGCTGACCGATATTCAGGTGATACACATGAACTCCTCTCTGTTTGGCAGCATCGGCCAATGGAGCCAGCTTCCGGATCGGGGAAGCGGGCATTTCGACTCCTCTTTGTGAGATGTTGGGCATTATTATTCTATATTTATTCGTTTTTGAGTGGCAAAGATAGTGATTTTAGTTGACAATTAACACCAAATTCAAGTCGTTTATGACTTGAACCGCATCACGCTCTTTACAGTCATCGACTCATCATCGGCAGTGAGGTAAGTAACCGAATAGTCCTTGCCTCCCTCCTCGACATTGACAATTACATGACCGGCATCAAACGACGAGGGGTTAAGTATATCAAGCCACGGCTGTCCGGCATCCTCGGCACGACGCTCCGCAGGGAACACGGTAGGACACACGATGCGCTCGCCGGGATAAAGATTCCGGTTATAGAAACGTTCCATGACCGAAGGCAGCGTATGAAGCTGATCCCACACGTTGTTGACAACTACACGCGGACGCAACGCAGCCACGAGCTTATCAGTCATTGACTTGTGTCCGTGGTGATTGATTTTCGCCACACTCACCGGCTCAACCACGTCGCTATCGCATCCTCTATCTCGAACCGTTCCCCATTGGGTAAATTCCAGCCATCCGAGAAGTCTCCCGCCGTATAAAACTTAAAATCACCGTAGGTAAAGATCACACCCAGGCTCATCCCGTTTTCACTGAACTTAACCGGATTGGATTTCTTGCGCTCCGCATAGAGGTCACGTATATTCCCCTCCTTATCGGCAATGCGGCCGTTGGCACAGATATTTCTTACCGAGAATCCCGGATAGGCCGCAGCGTCTTTCCTCATGGCGATCTGATTGGTTTCGCCAAGACGGAACTTCTCAATCTCCATCTTCTTATGAGCCAACATATAGTCGTAAAAATCCTTCATGTGCTCAAAAGCATCGGCTGCCTCCTGGGTCAAGGGAAGAGGATCGTTGTAGTCGGGCCAGCAACGGTCAAAAGCCTTGCCAAACGTAAGGTACTCGGCAGCCTGAGAGAATCCGCTCAGGTAGTAATCCTTACCGTCTCTCGTCTCCTTACGAGCGTAGAATTTATTGTTGCCACCATGATCTGAGTGATAGTGCGTCAACATCATGTAATCCACATAATCCTTCTGGGGGTTCACTCTCAAGACATAACGAGAGATCACTCCCCGGCACTGCCGATCGGGATTCAGGAAGCACCGGCACAGCCAATTACCACGTCCCAATACGCATTATGATCGCCGCAATCAAGTAGCATCGTTGTACCGTCGGGGAAAATCAAGAACATCGATTCCGACACCCCGGTATAAATCAGATGAATCTGGAACTGCCCTTTTTTCCATCCTTTCCATGCTTTTCCTACTTCAGCATCCTTAGCGCCCAATGCCAAAGCCTCCCTGAAATCCATCAAACAAGCAGCGCTCACAAGCGTAGCATTCTTCAAAAAACCTCTTCTATCCATCATTCTAAACCGATATTAATATTAGCCTACCCACAAATATACGGAATAAATCTTAATTCTCTTAAATACCCGGCCGAGGCGAATCCTTGCTGGCGTGCATCGTAGAAACAAAGGCATTCGGATCGATCTCTTTTACCTCATCTTTCAAGCGGGGCATGTCCTTACGCTCGGCAATCGTAAAGATAATCTCGGTCTCATGTCCCTCGTACATACCTTTACCATGGATAAATGTGCCCCGCATACCCATCTTATCTACGATCAAGTCACGCATCTCCTTTGTCTTCCGGGAAACGATAAAGACAGCACGGTTCGGGTTCTCCGTCTGGAACATCTCCACGATCTTTCCATATACGAAAATAGTAAACCAAGAATACAAAGGTACCGCCCAATCCTTAAACACGATCAAGCCCAACAATACGACCGCGGAATCCAATACGATGATCATATTGCTAACCTTCAAGTTGGAGTCATTAGCATCACACGTGCCAATACATCCGTACCGGCACTCGTACTTTGCGCCCGGAAAATACAGGTAACGCCCAAGCCTAAAATAGCTCCACCGTAAAAGGCGGCGATAAAGGCATCGTTCTCCACCAATGGATCGGTAAGGAAATAAGATAATGAGTCGGTAAATATAGAGATCAGCAAGAAAGTAACGATCGTCTTCGGGCCGGAAGACAATCCGATCTTTTTCATCGCCAGAATCATCAACGGGATATTGAAGCAAAGCGCCGTCGCACCCATCGGCAAACCATCCGGAAAGAACGGGAACAAATCTTTCGTCACATAGTGGATTACGATAGAGATACCGTACACACCTCCCGGTACGATTTTGTAAGGCGCTAGGAAAAGCACGTAACTAAGTGCCTGCAAAATGAACCTACCACGATTAAGGAGTAGTCCATTACATTTCTCTTCAAAGTAGCATTAGAAGGGACTAAAAGTTGTTGTGTTGTCATGACTCGAATTAAGCGTTATTTGTAAAACGCCGCAAACTTACACAATCTTCTTCGATTTATACACAAGCCTCAAAAAAAAGTATCCCCACTATTTACCTTTTGACAGGAAATAGTGGGGGACACACTCTTATATAGTATAAATTACTTACTTGCGTTATCCGCTAAGTACACTTCCGGGAACGTATTAACACCCAGCGTACGGTTGTTATTGTTCGTGATGTTCAATAAAGTAACATACTTACGATATTGATCCGGCTCAAAGCCTTCTTCATCAACTTCAAGTTACCGTAAACCGCTTGATACATTTTCTTATCCTGCAATTTAGCGCTAGCTTTTACGCTCGCGTTCTGCATCTCGATGAAATATTCGTTGATGTTAGCTACCTCGTCCAACTGGCTCGGAGTCAATTGCAAATAGTTCGCTAACTTCTCTGTACTTACCACAAACGGTTCTCTACTCAAACTCGGTTTCTGAGCGAAGCTCATTGTCGCACACATCAATAAGGCTGCGACTGCATTCCAAAACGTTTCATAATACCTAAAAACCTTAAATTGTTAAACCCAAACAAAAACCTTAAAAACACATAGCCCAATCACATTGGCTTAATTACTTCTCAGCCAAATAACTGTCCAAAAGCGGATTAGAAACCTTATCTTCCTGATTAGCGCGAGTCACATTAATCAACGCTACATATTTACGATATTGATCTTTAGTCAATGCACGTTTCATCAGTTTCAAATTACACAACAATGCGTTGCGAGTTTCTTCCGGTCTTGCGTTATTGCAAAGCGCTTCCGCAGACAGGGGTTGACCTAATTGATTCTCGAAGTAAGTATTAATCTCTGACACCTCAGCGATCTGGTTTGCGTCAAGCTGCAAATATCTGCTTAGCTTATCGAAACTCATACTCTTTGAATCACTAACCTTTTGAGCGAAGCTCATTGTCGCTACCATCATTAAAGCGACTACCATCATACCTAAACGTCTCATAATACCTAAAATTTAAACCTAAACTAAGACCTTAACTAATAAATGCGGCGTTTCCGCATCTTCTATCTTTCTCTTTTTGTTACTGCAAATATAACAGTATGTTTTATAACATTGTTATTCAATACGGTTAATTTTTGCAAACAATTGACGTTATTGATATATATCAAGGCATATAGCAATCATTTTGTAATATATATTACAATAAACACTATCTATTTCATCATAGACACCGTTTATAAACAAACAAAAGCCTAGATATATTCTTATACAAGCCTAGCTGTATTCTTATACGATACCATATCTATTCTATAATCTCCGTCGTGGATTATACAAACCACAGCGTGGTCTATAAAAACCACGACATGATCTATACAGACCACGACGTGGTTTATAGAATAGATACAGTCACAAGATACTTTTTATGCAATAGCTTGATACTTACATCTATCCTTACTTATTTATCGGCTAGATAAACATCGGGGAAGGAAGGCCCGCTCGTCATCCGGTTATTATTGTTCGTTACGTTGATCAAAGCCACGTATTTCCTATATTGATCGGTGCTTAACGCCTTTTTCATCAACTTTAAGTTGCCAATACGGCTTGCCGCATCCGTTTATCCCGCATTTTATGGCTTCCCTCAAGCCCTCACTTTGCTTTTCCCTAAAAAAATCGTTGATCATCGCTACCTCATTAATCTGGCTGGGACGTAATTCCAGATAGCTTACCAATTGGCCCACATTGACTACAAACGGTTCTTTATGTAAGCTCGATTCCTGCGCGAAACTCATTGTCACACTTACCAACAAGGCTGACATAGCCATTACTAAACGTTTCATACTACCTATCCTTTCATTTGTTAAACCTTAAAAACCTATTTCTCTGTGATCTTTGATACAAATATAGGGTGAGGTTTCCCGCTAGAAAAGGAAGAATCGACGAAGTACGCCGTAGGTTTAGACGAAACCGGGAATCAAGCGGATCAAGAAATCAGCTTATTCCTCTCGTACGAGGCTTTTACCAAGCGGATATAGACGAATAAGGAAAGAAGGCAACAAACTGCCCCGACTCCGTAGGCGGTAGCCAGATTGGCACGGGTAGCGATAAAGCCGGCGGATAACATCCCGATCCCCATCCCGAAATCGAAAGAGGTCAAGTAGGTAGAAGTGGCCGTACCGCGCATATGGTGCGGAGCGACATTCACGAAAAGACATTGAAAAGCCGGTACGCTCACGCCAAAACCGATACCGATCGCCAAGCGCAAGCGAAAAAGACAAACGATGTATGTACGGTAGCGAACACGGAAAACGAGATCGCCAAAGAGACCAAGGATACGATGGACACGACATGGATCTTGCCATGGTCCACCAACCGTCCGGAAATCAAACGGGCCGTCCCTACACCGATCGCCATACATATAAAGAAATAGCCTGGGTTCGGCACCTCGATCTCTTTACCATATAATACCACGAACGAGAGCAACATCCCATAAGGTATAGCGACCAGCAAATAGGCCAAGGCCGCAGGAAGCGCTTTTACCAAGATAAAACGATCCAACGAGAAGGCCGGACGAGGCACTTTCTCCCGTTTCGGATAACGGATCAGCCCGACGGAGCCGATCCCGACCAATGCGATCACCAAAGCGACCCCTATGATCCAGAAGAAACCATGCCGATCGTACAGCCCGACCGCCACCAAAGGAGCCAAAGACATGGCGAGATTGATCGTCAATCCGTAAAAGCCCATGCCTTCTCCCCTTCGCTTGGAAGGGATTACGTCTATCGTAATCGTATTGCCGGAAACAGAGGTCAGTCCCATGAACCCGCCTTGGATGAAACGAACCGCCATGATCGTATAGACCGTCATCGCAAACCAATAACCGGCGAACAGACAGGCGAATATCGTGAAGGCGAATACATATAACGGTTTGCGGGAGAAACAATCTACCAGATATCCCGAGAACGGGCGCACGCACAGCAAGCCGATCGTATAGCTAGACAAGACCATCCCCACCTCAGACGTGCTGATGCCCAATTCCTCTACCAGATAGACCGGCATAGTAGGCATCAACATATAAAAGGCGAAATTCATCAAGAAGTAAGAGATACAACATTGGACGAAATTCCGGTTCCAAAGTACAGGTTTAGTCTCGCTCATTCCTCTTTATTACTTATGCCAGCTCGCTCAACTCCAGCCAGCGCATCGTTTTCTCGTCGATCTCTTCCATGACTTGGGTGATCCGTTGAGATTTAGCCATAAGCTCGTCCGTAGACAAAGTACCACTGCTCATAGCGGTCTCCAACTCCGCCTTCTCCGCCTCTAAAGCCGGTATCTCCTCCTCTAGGGCCTCGAACTCTTTCCGCTCCTTGAAAGTGAGTTTTTTCTTTTGCTCATTGACAGGACGAGACGGTTTCTCCGGAGCCGGGTTTTGTCTCGCTTGCAAAGCAGCCTCCGCCTCTTTTTCCAGTTGGTCTTGCACGTCTTTCCAATCCCGATACTGCGTATAGTTGCCGGGAAAATCCTTGATATCGGCGTTACCCCGGAAAACCAGCAGGTGATCTACCACCTTATCCATAAAGTAACGGTCGTGGGAAACGACGATAGCGCACCCCTTGAAGTTACGAAGGTATTCCTCCAATACGTTCAAGGTCACGATATCCAGATCATTGGTCGGCTCATCGAGCACCAAGAAGTTCGGGCTACGCATCAATACCGTACATAAATACAGGCGACGTTTCTCCCCACCGCTCAATTTATAAACGTAACTATGCTGTTTCTCCGGCGTGAACAGGAAATAGTTCAGGAACTGGGAGACACCCATCTTCTGTCCGTTACCCAAATCCACGTATTCGGCGATCGCCTGCACCACGTCGATCACTTTCATTTGCTCATCGAACTTCAAGCCATCTTGACTGTAATAACCGAAACGAACGGTCTCGCCGACATCGAAATGGCCGCTATCGGGAGCCACCTCCCCCATCAGCATCTTGATAAAGGTAGATTTGCCCGTACCGTTATTCCCGACAATACCCATCTTCTCGTAACGGGCAAAATATAGTTGAAATCCTCCGTAATCTTCAAATCACCGAAACGTTTGCTTACATTCACCGCCTCGAAAATCTTCGAACCAATGTAAGAAGCCTTCACGTCCAAGTTCACCTTTCCGGTATCCCGTTGTTGCTTCGCTTTCTTTTCCAGCTCATAAAAGGCATCGATACGGTACTTCGCTTTCGTGCCCCGTGCCTGCGGCTGGCGGCGCATCCAATCCAGTTCCGTACGGAGAAGATTCTTCGCGCGCTCCACGTCGGCGTTCATCGCCTCGACACGCTCTTGGCGTTTCTCCAGATAATAACTATAATTACCTTTATACGAATAGATTTGCTTATTATCGATCTCGATGATCTCACTACAAACACGATCCAAGAAGTAACGGTCGTGCGTCACCATCAAGATACTGATATTGGCCCGGCTCAGATAATCTTCCAGCCATTCGGTCATCTCCAGATCCAAATGGTTCGTCGGCTCATCCAAGATAATCAATTCAGGTCCGTGATCAAGACATTCGCCAAGGCTACCCGTTTCAACTGTCCTCCGGACAATTCCCCGATCTTCTGATTGAAGTTATGAATCTTCAACTGCCCGAGGATTTGTTTCGCCTTTTGCTCATAATCCCACGCCTTGAAGCTATCCATACGGGTAAGGATGTCCTCCAGATTCGAATGATCCTCTTTCGCCATCGCCTCCTCGTACTCAGCGATCAACCGGACAGTCTCGTTCTTCGAGTGGAAGCAAGCCTGTAGCACGGTCAGTTCTTCCGGATAAGAAGGTGATTGCTCCAAATACCCGACCCGCAGGTCTTCCGGAAAACCACCTCACCCGAGTCGTAATCCTCCTTACCACCGATAATATTCAACAAGGTAGTCTTACCCGTCCCGTTTTTAGCGATCAACCGATCTTCTGTCCTTGTGCGACTCCGAACGTTATATCCTCGAAAAGAACCAAATCACCGAAGCTCTTGGTCAGCTTATCTATCTGAAGGTAACTTATCATGTTTTCTTATTTAAATTCAAATCGGAAGGCAAACTTACACAAAATCCTCGAATTTTAAGCTTTTCTCCGTACCTTTGGTGGAAGAATAAGAAAAACACCATGAATGTTAGAATAGATGAAAGTTGGAGAAAACGTCTGCAAGAAGAATTTGACAAGCCTTATTTCGAGCAATTGGTGACATTTGTCGAAAACGAATATAAGCAAGCGCACGTACTTCCTCCCGGGCCTCAGATATTCCATATATTTAACGCATGCCCGTTTGAGAAGGTAAAAGTCGTTATCTTGGGACAAGACCCCTATCCAAATCCGGGGCAATACTACGGGGTCTGCTTCTCGGTACCGATGCGTGGCGATTCCCAGCTCCTTGATGAATATATTCAAAGAGTCTACGATGATCTTGGGAAACCGATCCCTTCCTCCGGGAATTTGGATCGTTGGGTAAGCAAGGCGTATTTCCGATGAATTCCGTCCTCACGGTCCGTGCCCACCAAACAGGTTCGCACCGGAACAGGGGATGGGAAACATTCACGGACGCCGTTATCAAGAAATTAAGCGACGAACGGGAAAATCTAGTATTCATGTTATGGGGTAGTTACGCAAAAGCCAAGATTTCCCTTATCGATACGAGCCAGCATTTGGTCCTAACGACCGTACATCCATCTCCCCGCTCCGCCGAATATGGTTTCTTCGGTTGTAAGCATTTCAGTAAGGCTAATGATTTCTTACGGGGTAAAGGCATCCCGGAAATCGATTGGTAAGAATAAATCAACCTAAATCAATCGCATATGGATATTCAAACTTTCATCAACAATTATTACGAGGCATTTTCTCTAAAGGCGGAATTGCCGATCGCTTTCTGGTATTCCGATTCTCTGCTTGGAGAATTAAAGCAGACACAAGGCTGTTTATTCAAGGCCCTTCCCGCTATCAGGCAAGGCGAGATTATCAGATACCTCCATTTCGCAAGGATCGATCGATTAACCTCGTTTGAAAAGGTAGAGGGGCTTTTGTTCCTCGCAACTCCGGATATCTTGTCAGGGTTAATTACTTGGACCTTTTTCGACAACAATAATCCGGATGCCGTCTCCACACCATTTGGTTCCGGTTGCAGCTCCACCATCACGCTCACTGTCAACGAAAATAGACAAGGAGGTCACCGCACGTTCTTGGTTTCTTCGATCCCTCGGTCCGACCATATGTGGAAAGCAACTTATTAAGTCTCAC
>ENA-OQIC01000807-OQIC01000807.1-human-gut-metagenome-genome-assembly--contig:-NODE-807-length-12688-cov-2.264310_pt1 | contig 12688 bp, 11 predicted proteins | sample MGYA00242572_ERZ504736 | MGnify/ENA primary metagenome ERZ504736 (study PRJEB26092, sample SAMD00036201) | human gut metagenome | host: Homo sapiens | study: EMG produced TPA metagenomics assembly of... | reverse complement strand
GTAAATTTGGATTTCGTTCGTGTAGGTCTTATCCTTTACGTCAGATATATTTTTCAGGGTCTGCTCATTTTCTTTGAATTTGTTCTTCATTGGCTTTTAACCGTTGTAACAGGCTTTTTCGTTCTCGCCTGTAATGGATGAAACGCAGTAGGGCTACTGTTAATAAAACAGGCAAGCGTTATGAGTAAAGAATAAAAGGACTTCTGTTTAGAAGCGTAAAGCCGTGCCTCCCATAAATCCTGTTCGATTTCGTTATATGAATAGAACGCTTGTACGTTCCGGATGGATTCAGCATTCTTTCCTTGCTCTATAGAATCTTTTAATAATTCGTATTGCTTAGATAATAACGCCGCTTGTTCCCATTGCCCTTTCTCCAAGGCTATTTCTTTCAAATGGAAAAGTCCTCCGGCACGTGTCTCGGGTAAAGGTGCAGAATTTATGCAGGCTTGTAAGTAAAAGCAAGCCGAGTCGATTTGACCGCTTTTCTTATAAAGTTCCCCAAGCACTAGATATACGGGATATTTGGCTTGTGGTTTTGCTACGTTTTGTAAAGATGTCCGCAATAATCCATGTGCTTCCTCCAGGCGTTGTCTGTCTATATAGAAACCTGCTAATTCCGTATAAACCGAAGGAATAATTCTCTTCCTCATTAAAGCGATCGCTTTTTGGTTGCAAATAATAGCGCTGTCTTGATGGCCCAGCATCAAGAAGGTACGCCCTAAATCCCGCAACGCGAACACCTGTCCTGTACTATCACTTAATAAATGAAAATTTTCCACCGCTTTTTTCTGGAAAGGCAATGCCTTCTCATAAACCTTCTGGTAGGCATAGAGCATACCTATATGATTATGGATCCTACCAAGCAAGGCATGATCCTCTATCTTTTCCTCATCCCGAAGAGCCTTGAGGTAATATTCCTGCGCTTTTAGCGGGTGCCCCAAGTCTTGATTGATTCTTCCTTTATAATACCAAGCTTTCGCTTTTCTTCCCAAGTCGTCTGTTTTCTCGTAATAATCCGCGGCGATCGAGATCAGGGAGTCGGTGGTATGCGTAACGTACGTCTTGTCTTCCGCTTCCGTCAGCAGCAAATAATAATGTGCCTTATCTTTTCGGGATAGGTTTTCTTTGTTCTCTATTTGTTCAAGGAGCATTAAGGCGCTATCCGGATGTTGGGGCATAAGGTTCTCTATTTTTCGGAAGTCTATGGTTTGATGGCCCATTCCATCGCAAGAGATCCATATAATAGGTATTAGAATTAACAGGAAAACAATGTTTTTCTTCATCTGCGTATTATTTGTTGGCGATAAAGATAATACAAAAAGGCGAGGATATTCCGGCTGGAAAGTCCGACTTTTTTGAACGGTTTTTATTTCTGTTGTAAATGCATTGAATAACAGATTGTTACGCTGGTTGTAAACTGTCTGTTTATGGCTTGTCAAATGAATAACTTACGGCTTGTCAAGTGAATAACTTACGAGTAGGGGTAGCCGTCAGTTAACGGCTTGGGAAGTGATCAGTTATTCACTAGAGAAGCCTTTTTGAGGGAGAAGATATACTTAGATGCACTTGAAGTATATCTTCTCCGGGCATAGGATATATACTTCATCGGCAAAGTAAGTATATATGGATAAAAGCAGGCTTTTTACCTTACCAGCACTTCTCAATATTGCGGGTTTCAGAGAGAAGTTCACGCCGATCTTGAAGACCTCCCGATTGTCTTCCGGCGAAAGGTAGGGCGTAGCCTTTCTCCTCGATCTGCCGCAGGGCCTCCTCGGCGGTTCCGTTGAGCTTGAACTCCATGATATATACATAGCGATCGGTTTGCAATACGAGGTCTATACGCCCGTTCGAGGTATGGTACTCCATTTGCGTGTACAGGCCGACCAGCTTGAAGACGATGAAGAGGACGTTCCGGTAATGCAGCTCCGTGTCTCGCTCCGGCTTTTGCCCGGCGATCACCTCGTAGGGTGTGTCGGCGAAGAAGCTTTGGAGGCGGTGGAAGAAGGCGTCGTAATTGCCAGACCGTATCTCCCGAACGAACTGTCCGATCTCGAAGGGGGTCTTAGAGGCTTGTATGCTCGTATAGAAAGGAAGTAGGTATTTGACGAAACCTTCTTCCACCTCCTTGTTCGGGAAACCCAGTCGATAAATGCCAAACTCAGGATCATAGCCCTTGATGGTCAGATACCCGCTTTGGTAGATGACGGGTATGGGATTGTTCGAGGCGGAGTCGATGCTGTTCAGCACATCGGCGTCGGTCTCCGTGTTGGCCATCTCGTAGAGGTCGTAATGGGTGTGCTTGAGCAGCTCCACGAGGTAGGAGGGTGTTCCGGTCTCGAACCAGTAGTCTCCGAATTCCATCTTAGCGAAGGTATTCAATAGGCTGAATGGATTGTATATACCCTCGGACTTGGCGGTGAAATGGTATCCGTCATAGCGTTGCTTGAGTTTTAGGCAGGTTTCCTCGTAGGTCGTCATTTGGGTATCAGCCAGTTCCTTCACTTCGTCATCCAGATAGGCATGTATCTCTTTTTCTGTGATGCCGCATATCTCGACGTACCGATTATCCATCGACAGGTCCATGAGGTTGTTGAGGTCGCTGAATACGCTTACCTTGCCGAACTTGGTCACGCCGGTCAGGAACGCTAGGCGGATATATCCGTCCATGCTCTTCAGAACGCCGTAAAACGCTTTCAGTATAGAGCGGTAGGCCTCCTGTAACTCCGGATTCCCGATCGCCTGTAGCAAAGGCTTGTCATACTCGTCTACCAGTATGACCACTCTCCGTCCTGTTCTCTCATAGGCACGGCGTATCACGCCGGTGAAACGATCGGATGGTGTTATCTCTCTCTCGTCTTTCCCCCACAGGTCTTCCCAAAGGTTCAGATAACGTCGTAATATACTCTCTAATGCCCCAGGGTCAGAATATCTCTCCGCATTTAAATCCAAATGTAAGATGGGGTATCTTATCCAGTCTTTTTCCAATTTCTCCATTGCCAGTCCCTCGAACAGCTCCTTCTTTCCTTGGAAATAGGCCTCCAGCGTGGACAGCAGCAAGCTTTTCCCGAAGCGTCGGGGGCGGCTGAGGAAATAATATCGTCCGGTTGTTACTAATTGGTAGATTAGGGCGGTCTTATCAATATAGAGATAACCATCTTTGCGAAGGCTCTCGAAGTTCTGTATGCCGATGGGATAAATTGTCTGGTTCATATCGTCCTATATTTTATGCGACTTATAAGCAAAGTTACATAAAATATAGGAGAGGAACCGTATCTTTAGAAGTAAATTTTCAACAATAATATCTTACTATGAAGTAGATTTATAACTTGCTGACAGTAAGATGGATAAATATGCTTGTCGAATTTCCGTAAAAACACGTACATGTTTTCACGGATTCACGTACGTGTTTTTGGGAATTCACGTACGTGTTTTCCGAAAAACATGTACGAATAAAAAACAAGTCTGGAAAAACAGACAATAAGTAAGAAGTTTTTATTCCTTATACTTAGCCACCATAATCACGGGGTTGGATTCCTCATTCAATCCCGCTGCGATCTCATTCAAGCGGCCTTTCAGCTTACCTTTCTCGTAGTCTTCCACCAACTCATTGGCTTCTAGTTTCTTTATGAAAGCGATCCCATCGTTATTGATGATCTTTAGTATTCCGTGTTCGTACCACATATCAACGGGTGTCTGATCTACGAAATCGTTATTATATACGACACACTCAAAGATAGCGTCCTCTTGTTTATCATATACCAAGTCGGTTCTGGGGAATCCGGTTTCTTTCTCAAAATCCCATTGTTTCTTTGTTGTTTGCATGAAATAATACCGGTCGGTAAGAATACTTGGATAAAGAAATACTTCCGGGGCCATAGAGCGGATAGGTGGAGCCCTTACGATAAAGGGTTTGATAGAGTGATCTTGGGAATAACTATAAATCGTATCTGTAGATGGCTCTATTAAGACCCAACTTCCATTTTGGGAAATTAATTCGGTATTACGAGGTCCTGCGGACCAAATTCCTTTTGATAAAACGGTGATATCTTATGCTCATAAGGGAGTTCGATTTCCTTGACAATGCTCCCGTCTTGTTTGGACAGGAGCCAAAATGCGCTTTTTCTCAGATTTTTATAATTGCCAATCTCATCGTAGCAGATTAAGTTGTCTTGATCGAAATTGTATATCTTCCCGCTATTGAAATTAAAATCTTTATCGTACTTTAAAGTTCGCTTAAAGTTTCCGGACAGGTCGTATACGATAAACTGGCTCGAATAGTAGTTGTTGATAAACAGCTCACCTTTCTCCTCATCGAGGGCAATAGACCCGATATTCGTGTATTCTTGGCTACCTTGGCCGCTGCGGTTGATTTTTCTCTGGCCTTTTCCGGTCCGGTCGAAGATAAATATATCTCCGTCTTGTCCGTTCTTGTTTCTAAGGATTATGAGATTTTTGCCGATGGCTTGCATGCTGGCTGAGGTTATGAATTCCTCATTCGTTTCTAATGGGATGTATTCCACATCCAAAAAGTCTTGAAGAATCAGTTCCTTCTTCGGATAATTTGCCGTGATATCCACGGTTAAAAAGTCGTTAGCCGGTTGCTTACCACTTTCGCATCCCGTTATCAGGAACAGGATCATCGCAGAGATTGTGAGTATAAGTTTCATGGTAGTATGTTTTTAAAGGTGTCCCTTTAGCAAACATATGCTTTTCTCACTGTTAGAAAAATATTTTATACATCTATTTTCGTGAATGTGTTGTTTAACATTATCTTTGCAAGTCAATGAACGTGAATATGGAAGATGATTTTGATATAAGGGATGCCCGGATGCCGGAAAACGAACGAGAGTACGAGAACGTGCTTCGGCCGCTTTCGCTCCGTGACTTCAGCGGGCAGGCGAAGGTGGTGGAGAACCTGAAGGTGTTCGTCATGGCTGCCCGCATGCGTAAGGAGCGCTGGATCATGTGCTTTTGCATGGACCTCCCGGGTTGGGAAAGACGACGTTGTCGAATATTATAGCGAACGAGTTGGGGGTTGGTTTCAAGGTCACGTCGGGGCCGGTGCTGGATAAGCCGGGAGATCTGGCCGGGGTATTGACCTCGCTGGAGAAGAACGACGTGCTTTTTATCGATGAGATTCACCGGTTGAGCCCGATCGTGGAGGAATACCTGTATTCCGCTATGGAGGATTACCGGATCGATATCGTGATCGATAAAGGACCAAGCGCCCGCTCGATACAGATCGATTTGGCTCCGTTTACATTGATTGGCGCTACGACCCGTAGCGGCTTGCTGACTAGTCCGCTGCGTGCCCGTTTCGGTATCAATATGCACTTGGAGTATTATGATATGGAGACGCTGACGAAGATCGTGCTCCGTAGTGCTAATATCTTGAATGTAAAATGTGAGTTGAACGCCGCTAGAGAGATCGCTTCCCGTAGCCGGGGTACGCCTCGTATCGCCAACGCTTTATTGCGCCGTGTGCGTGATTTCGCTCAAGTGAAGGGGAACGGAGATATCGATAAGGCGATCGCTTGCTTCTCTTTGGAGGCGTTGAATATAGACCGGTATGGCTTGGATCAGATCGATAATAAGTTGCTGACGACGATCATTGATAAATTCCAGGGAGGCCCGGTCGGATTAACGACGATCGCCACGGCTTTGGGCGAGGACCCCGGAACGCTAGAAGAAGTGTACGAGCCTTTCTTGATCAAAGAGGGCTTTATCAAACGCACGCCCCGTGGCCGTGAGGTCACCGATTTAGCTTATACCCATCTGGGACGTAGCCGGGTGGGGGAACAAGGTTCTTTATTTGATTAGACAGATACGATATGGCAGGAGGAATGAAGCGGCTCGCTAAAGAGACAGCCGTTTATGGATTGAGTAGTATAGTGGGGCGTTTCCTGAATTGGATGTTGGTGCCGATGTACACACGTGTGTTGGCCGGAACAGGGGATTATGGGATCGTGACGAATTTATATGGTTGGACAGCCCTGTTGCTGGTCTTGCTTACTTATGGCATGGAGACGGGGTTCTTCCGTTTCATCAATAAGAAAGAGGAGCAAGAGCCGATGCGGGTGTACGCTTCCGTGCTGTATTGCCTGCTGGGAAGTTCGGCGCTGTTTAGCGTAGCGGTTTTCGCCTTGTTACCATCTATTAGTGCCGGCTTGGGATATGGTGACCATCCGGAGTATATCGGGATGATGGCGGGTATCGTGGCGGTAGACGCTTTTTGTTGCATTCCGTTCGCTTATCTTCGGTATAAGGGAAAAGCATGGCGTTTCGCCGGGATTAAGTTGCTGAGTATTTTCTTGAATATTATCTTGAATATATTCTTCTTGATCACTTGTCCGTGGTTGCATACGCACTATCCGGAGGCGATAAGCTGGTTCTATCGTCCGGATTATGGGGTAGGCTATGTATTCGTGGCGAACGTGTTTACGACACTGATAACCTTATTGCTTTTGATCCCGGATATCTTGCCGGGCATACGGGCGAAAGTAGACGGAACGGTATTGAAACAAATCTTGCGTTATTCCTTCCCGATCCTCATTCTAGGTATTGCCGGTATCTTTAACCAGACGGCAGATAAGATCCTGTTTCCATTCTTGTTTGATGATAAGGAGTACGCGAACGAGCAATTGGGTATATACGGCGCATGCTTCAAGATCGCCGTGGTGATGGTGATGTTCACGCAGGCTTTCCGGTATGCCTATGAGCCGTTTATTTTCGCTAAAAACAAGAGCGATGATAATAAGAAAGCCTACTCGGAAGCGATGAAATATTTCATCATATTCGCCTTGTTTATCTTCCTCGGGGTAATGTTCTATATCGATATCTTGAAGTACTTTGTCGGGCCGGCTTATTATCCCGGATTACGGGTAGTGCCGATCGTGATGCTGGGCGAGTTGTTCTTCGGTATTTATTTCAACCTCTCCTTATGGTATAAGCTGATCGACCAGACACGATGGGGCGCCTATTTCTCCACGATCGGATGTGTGGCCACGGTCTCTATTATCTTGCTGTTCGGTCCCTCGTACGGTTATATGGCTTGTGCGTGGGCATCGTTCTTTTGTAATTTATTGATGATGCTTTTATCCTATTTTGTAGGACAAAAGAAATTCCCGATCGAGTACGACTTGAAATCCGCATTTCTTTATTTCGGAGTGGCGACGGTGTTATACGTGGCAGGCATGGCACTGCCGATACAGTCTGAATGGCTCCGGTTGGGATACCGCACGATCTTATTAGGCGTATTCATCGCATTTATGGTTAAAAGGGATTTACCTTTACGAGAACTCCCGTACGTAGGACGTTTCTTCCGTTAATCGGTAGGTTCGGAGGGCTTGGACGGCGTGGCGATTGGCATCGTGATAACGAAGCGTGAGCCTTTCGTATAAGACGGATCTGTCTTTATCTTACCGTTTAGCCGGTTAACGATCAAGCGACATAGGTAAAGCCCCAGGCCAGAGCCGGGAATGAAATCATTGGTCTTCGTGAAACGCTCGAATATCCATTCCTGTTTGTCTTGAGGGATGCCGCAACCCGTATCTGTTACCGACAGGGTCACTAAATTGGCTCCGCTATCCAGATGGTATGAAAGCGTGATGCTTCCTTTCTCCGTGAATTTATTCGCGTTTGCCAGCAGATGCGAGATGATCAAACTGAAATAAGCACGGTTGGTCAAGATCATATCATTCTCCTTATCGCCTTCCACCACATAGTTGATCTCCGGCTTCTCTTGATATTTCTTTACCTGTTGCATCTCATGTAAACAAAGCTCATGGATACGTGTGGGAACAAGAGGAAGGGAATCATTGCCGCTATCGAGCTGGGCGATCTCAAGGAGATTGTTCAGCATGGAAGTCAAGTGGTAACAGTTTTCATAGATAATACGGCTGAAAGCCTGTTTCTCGTCCATGGAGATATCGTCGTTGGTGATGAGTTCCGAGAAACCGTTGATTGCGTTTAAGGGAGTCCGTATCTCATGCGACATATTCCGGATGAAGGCGGTCTTCATCTCCTCGCTCTCTTGTGCTTTCTGGTTCGCTATCAAGACCTGCTCATTGGGTTTTTGTAGTGCTTGATAAAGAGATCTCATTTTGCCTAGCCGGAAAAAAGATATAGAATACGGTGCATAAAGCTAGAAGCAATAAGGACATATACAGGTAATTCTCTTTCTTGCTTTCCTGTAATTCCAGTTCCAATGATTTCTTTTCGATCACCAACTCGTTCGCCCCTTTCTCGATCTCCAGATTTTCCATTTTCTTCCTGAGTTCTTGCATACGCAAGGTATCTAGCAATACTGCGTACTCCTTGGATGTCTCATAGGCCTCCTTGTACATCCGGAGGCTGTCGTAGGCGGCAGCTTTGGCGGATACATAAGCGATTACATGTTCCTTGTAAAGCGGTATCTGTTTGGAGAAATTGATCAAAGAGTCGCTGAACTCAATGAATTTCTTATAGTCCTTAATACCTAGGTAATAATTCGATGAGGTGTAGTAGAGCTCATACTCCGGGGCGGCGCTAGCTGATTCCGGATAAGTTTTCAACAGATTCATGAACTCACGGTAATAGGAGGTCGCCAAATCTTTTCCGATAGCCTCGGCGCTAATGGCAAGGTTTGAATAAGCGCTTAATAAATGGCGTTTGTTGATCGCGTAAGGACGTTTCCTCATCTCCGGGATATTAGAGTAGCCCAAGATCGTGTTTAGGTAACGGGTAGCATATTGTCCTCGTTCTTGAGGGTCACTCGCATAAGCGCATAGCATGAAATAGGTGTTAGGCAAGAAATTGTACGCATATCGTAGGGGCAGTTTTTCCGCCTCGGCCAGAACATTATCGAAATATTCTTTCCCTTGCTTGAAGTCCTCCTGAAGCATGTTCTCTTCCATGACGCTGTTGCTGACAGCCATACCAAGTACATAATTACAGGCTATTTTCTCATAGGGAGACAATTTGTCGGGTTCCTCCAGCTTGAATAGGCAATTCATGAGGACTTTCCTTCTCGGTTCACCGGATGTGTAGAATATGACGCGCGTATCTTGGATCATTTTCATGAACGATACGAGGCTGGTTCTGGCTTCTCCTTTTAGCTCCTGCTCGGCCTTGGCGATGTAGGCGTTTGCGCTATCGGTCTGGTCCGTGTTGATATAATGCCGGAGAATCTCGGTCAATGCCGCTTCCTTATAGTAATTGTCATTCGCTTTTAAGGCTTCCTGATAGAGTTGTTTAGCGTTTACTAATATGTCATCGTTTCGTGAGATGTCCATTAAATTGGTAAGGATTTCCAATCTTGAGCGTTCGGAGGTTGCTTTTTGCAAGGCGTTTTTGAGTGAGTCTGGTGTGGTCGTTTGAGATGAAACGACAAAGGACATAAACAATAAGCATAAAAGCATTAGATATCGTTTCATACAAATAGGATCTCTTGTTGTTGTATTGTAAATGCAAATATACGTAATCTCACCATAAAAAAGCTATTAAATAGTTAGAAAAACAAACAATTGGAATATCTTTGCATAAATATGGGACAAGATTAATACCGCATGGAAAAAGGATTGCTACATAACAGATTATGGATTTTTTTGTCCGTAATTTCGACGTCAGGCAGGAAAAGGAAGATGAGCTGGAGACGATAGAATCCATTAAAAAGGGGATAGAGTTTAAGGGGACGAACTTATGGGTACTTATTTTCGCTACGTTTGTCGCTTCTCTCGGGTTAAATACCAACTCTACGGCAGTGATCATTGGCGCGATGTTGATCTCGCCGCTGATGGGACCGATCATGGGATTCGGCTTGGGATTGGGAATCTCCGATTTCGAGTTGATCAAGCGTTCGTTCCGTAATTTCGCTACCGCTACTATTTTTAGCGTGATTACCTCCACCTTATATTTCTTGATCTCACCGATCAGCGAGGCGCAAAGCGAGTTGCTTGCCCGTACGCAACCTACGGTATACGATGTATTGATCGCTTTCTTCGGTGGTCTGGCCGGAATCGTGGCGAGCTCGACAAAGAGTAAGGGTAACGTGATTCCGGGTGTAGCTATCGCTACGGCTTTGATGCCTCCGCTTTGTACGGCTGGATTCGGGTTGGCGAGTGGCAATTTGTATTACTTTTTCGGTGCTTTTTATCTGTATTTTATCAATACGGTTTTTATCAGTTTGGCTACGTTTGTCGTCGTTCGTTTGTTGAAATATCCGAAGAAGTTTTCTTGGATAAACAACGGGAAAAGATCGTGACTCGTTACGTGGGTATCATTGTTTTTTTCACGATCGTGCCGAGCCTTTTCTTGAGTTATAACTTGATCCGGAGTAGTTATTTCAATGATCGGGTACGTAACTTCGTATCGGAGGAGTTGACTTTCCCGAATACGCAAATCTTGAATAAGGTCGTTACGGATACGAGCGAGAAAAAGGAGGTGAAAGTAGTCTTGATCGGCCAGACGGTACCGGATGAGATGATCGCTAACGCCCGGGCTAAATTGCCTAAGTATGGATTGAAAGATGTGCATTTAGTCGTGCAACAAGGCTTCGGACAAGAGGCCACGGATATCAATGAGTTGAAAAGCCTCTTGATGCAGGATTTATATAAGAATAGCGAGGAGGTACTACGTGCGCAGACCATCCAGATAGATTCGTTAAAACGACAGGTTGACAAATATCAGAGTTATAGGCGTTTGACATCCGAGTTGCTCCCGGAGATGAAGGTTCTTTTCCCCTATGTAGTTGAGGCATCTTGCTCGAATACGTATATCGTGAATACGGAGACGGCGAAGCCGGATACGGTTATGCTGGTTTATCTGAAAAGTAAGACGATCATTAAAGATGCGGAACGTAAGAAGATCAGGGAATGGCTGTCGGCTCGTGTGGAAATGAAAAATATTAAATTACTAATCGAATAATTTAGACTAATCAGAGTAGAATGAAGTTGATGAAAAGAGTGTGGGCGGCTTTGTTGCTTTTAGCCGCTTCCGGCCAGTTATATGCCGATGAGGGCATGTGGGTGCTGAAGGAATTAAATAAGCAGAATTTGGCGAGAATGGCTGAGTTGGGTTTTACCCCATCCTATGATCAGTTGTATAGTGAGACGGATCCTTGCGTGGCGAACGCGTGGTAATCTTCGGTGGGGGATGTACCGGTATTACGGTCTCTAACGAGGGATTGATCTTCACGAATCACCATTGTGGTTTCGGAGCCATCCAGCAGTTGAGTAGTGTGGAGCACGACTATCTGAAAGATGGTTTTGTCTCTCAAAGTAAACAGGAAGAACTTCCGGTTCCAGGCTTGACGGTACGTTACCTGAAAGAGACCGTAGACGTGAGCGATCGTATCAACAGCCAGATCTCCGGTATCGAGGATGAGTTCCAGCGTTTGTCGGCGGCTGATTCTATCGGTCGTGTGATTTGTGATTCCGTGGGAAATAATGAGTTCCTAGCGGCTGATGTTGTCCCTTTCTATAGCAATAATAAATATTTCTTGGTGGTGTACGATGTTTATCGTGACGTGCGTATGGTTTTCGCTCCGCCTAGCTCTATCGGTAAGTTCGGTGGCGATACGGATAACTGGATGTGGCCTCGGCATACCGGTGATTTTTCCGTATTCCGTGTGTACGCCAACGCAGATAATAAACCGGCGGAATACAACGCGGATAATAAGCCTTATACCCCGAGATATGTAGCGGAGGTGTCTATGCAAGGCTATCAAGATAAAGATTATGCCATGACAATCGGTTTTCCGGGAAGCACGGATCGTTATTTGTGCTCTTGGGGCGTGCAACAGCGTATCGAGAATAGTAATAAGCCTCGTATCGAGGTGCGTGGCATCAAGCAGGGCATCTGGAAAGAGGCGATGTTGGCTAGCGACGCTGTACGTATCAAATATGCTTCTAAGTATGCGGGAAGCTCCAATTATTGGAAGAACTCGATCGGTATGAATAAAGGATTGGCGAATCTAAACGTGATCGAACGTAAACGTGCGGAGGAGAGGCCTTCGCTGATTGGGTAGCGAAAGATCAGGCCCGGGGCGCTAAATATGGCGAGGTCTTGAATTTGCTGGAAAAAGGATATACCTCGACCAATAAATATAGAGAGGCTTTGACCTATTTGAATGAGGCGTTTTCTAGTGGAGCGGAGATTATTCGTTTGGCCCGTATGGTGCAATCGGTGGATATTGAAGGAGCTACCCCGGAAGAGATTACTGTCTTTTTAGAGGATCGTATCCAACCGTTCTTCAAGGATTACGAGCCGTCTTTGGATCAGAAGGTACTGGCCGCGATGATGAAGATCGCGAAAGAACGTGTATCTCCGGAGTTCTTGCCGGATATTTATACGAGCGTTGATAAGAAGTATAAAGGAAATTATGAGAAATATGCGGCGGATGTATTTAAGAAGACTTCCTTATTGTCGTACGACAAGATCGCCGAGATGTTGAGAAATCCGAAGCAATATGAGAAATTGAGAAAGATCCGGCGGCGGAACTGAGCTTGTCCGTATTGGTGTCTATCTTCCAGTTACAGCAGTTGATGGGCGATGCGGAGTATGATATCGCTAAGGGAGAACGTTTGTATTTCGCGGGCTTGAAGGAGATGTATCCGGAGAAAGCTTTGTCTTCCGACGCTAATTTCACGATGCGTTTAAGCTATGGTTCTATCGGAGGGTATCGTCCTTATGATGCCGCATGGTACAATTA
>ENA-OQIC01000806-OQIC01000806.1-human-gut-metagenome-genome-assembly--contig:-NODE-806-length-12694-cov-2.331821_pt1 | contig 12694 bp, 15 predicted proteins | sample MGYA00242572_ERZ504736 | MGnify/ENA primary metagenome ERZ504736 (study PRJEB26092, sample SAMD00036201) | human gut metagenome | host: Homo sapiens | study: EMG produced TPA metagenomics assembly of... | reverse complement strand
TGCTGGTAAGAAAGGTTATGTATTTGCAGGATGGACTTATAAAGGAAAAGTTGTAAACAAAGTACCTGCTTCAGATAAAAACATTGTGCTAAAAGCAAAATTTGTGAAGATCAAAGTGGAAACAGCAAAACTATCATCTTTGAAAGGAAAATCTGGAAAAGGAACAGGATTTGTAGCAAAATCTATCAAATACACAAATAAATATGGAGAAAAGCGAGGATTTAGATTCCGCTATTCTACAAGTAAAAAGATGAAAGCTGCAAAATATAAAACAACAGGATTAGCTAAAAATACATATACAAAAACAGGACTAAAAAAAGGTAAGAAGTATTATGTACAGGTTCGCTATTACTATTATGATTCTACAAACAAGAAGGTATATGGAACATATTCAAAAGTTAAATCAGTAAAAGCATATTAGCAATAATTAAAAAGAAGGGTTTTCAAAGTTGTGTAAGCTTTTGAAAATCCTTCTTTTGGTATTGCAAAATGGATAAGGAGGAGGTTCTTTTAATTCTCAATATTAATTGGAACACCGACCATATCAGCAATTTCAGATACTTTGTCAATAAATTCATCAGAACATACAGTTCCAGGTGCGATTGGATATTCCATCCCTAAGCTGTAATATTTTCCTTCACCAAGCGTATGGTATTTTAAAACATCAACACGTTTCACGGCAGGACCTAATGATTTTATAAATTCGAAACGTTTTTTGATATCATCAAGATCATCGTTCCAGTCTGGTACCAGAACCATTCGGATCCACATTGGTTTGGGGATATCTGCAATCTTTTTTGCATTATCAAGGATCAGCTGGTTGCTGACACCGGTACATTTTTTGTGAATCTGTTCGTCGATGGATTTGATGTCGTATAGGACAAGATCGATTTCTTCTAACAAATGGGATAAAATGTCCCATTTGATCAGTCCTGCGGTATCTAAAGTTACAGGAACACCTTCCTTGCGAAGGAGTTTGGCTGTTTCATAGACAAAATCAGCCTGAAGTCCAGCTTCTCCACCTGAGAAGGTCACACCGCCGCCAGAGACTGTGTAGAATTCTTTGTCACGCAGTAACTTTTGGGCAAGGGCAGCAGATGTGATCCTGGTTCCTACTTTTTCATATGCAGATTTTGGACAGACGTCTTCACATTGCCTTAGAGTGTCCATATCTATATTGCACGATTGATCACGCATCCATTTTCTGCCATGGATATTTCACCATGGCAGTGTTTGATGCAGGAACCGCACCGGATACAGCGTTGTTTAAAATACATGTATTTTTCACCGGGGAGCATAAGCTCTGGGTTTGCACACCATGCGCAGCGCAGGTTACATCCGATGCAGAAGACAGTCGTGCGGATTCCAGGACCATCTTTCGTAGAATAAGATTGTAAGGTGGAGATAAAACCTTCTTTCATTTTGATCAGCTCCATTCATTTTCAGTACGTGCAATGATCGCTTCCTGAGCTTCCGGCATCAGTGATACAAACTGGGCACAATAACCGGCAACACGAACGATCAGGTCACGGTAATTGTCAGGATCTTTTTGTGCTTTTCTAAGTGTCTCTGTGGATAGGACATTAAACTGGTTATGGTAAATGCCTTTTAACACACTAGCCTGTAAGAAAGCAACAAATTTCATTAAGTTTTCTTCCCCAGCAAGTGCTCCGGAAGCAAAACGCATATTTAACAGCTGTCCGGCAGCAACCTGATCATTTGGAAGTTTGGATACAGAGTTGATAACAGCAGTCGGTCCGTGAGTATCGGTTCCCTGTGTTGGAGAACATCCTTCATTTAAAGGAGTTCCGGCATAACGTCCGTCTGGGGTTGCATTGACATCAAAACCATTTGGTACATAAGATGTAATATTACTTGTAGACATTGTATAGCAGGAAACTTCAGGACCTTTTCCAGTTCTCTCTGTATGGTAATCTGGCAGTAATTTTAAATAAGAATGGAAGACATCAGCGACGATTTCATCAACATAGTCTTCATCGTTTCCGAATTTTGGAACGTTCATGACCATCTTGTGGATGCGAATACCTTCTTCACCTGCCCAGTCAGAAGCCATGGCTTTCATTAATTCATCCATGCTTAAAGTTTTGTCTTCAAATACTAATTTTTTCACAACAGCGAGACTGTTACCAACGATACATGGACCAATGTTGGACTGGGAGATGACATCATATTTACATCCACCTCTTTTAAAGTCTTGCCAAGTGCATGCAGTTATCGATAAAGCAGGAAGCAAATGGATCTGCATCGTAAGTTACAAGCGCACGGTCACAGATCGCATCGGATTCAACCGCAAGATCAGAATAATATTTTAAGGCTTTTTCCCATGCAGCCCATACTTCATCGTAAGAAGCATACTCTTTGTCACCAAGGTCGATCAGTTTGATATCTGTTTTTGGATCATTTCCATGATTTAAGACGATCTCAAGAACTTTTCCCCAGTTGACATAAGTCATACCAGTTGCACGATGTCCATACATACCAGGGACACCAGTTTCCACGCAGCCGATCGGACAATAATCAAGAGCATCCTCGTGAGGAATTCCAAGATCTACAAGACCTTTGACTGCAACTTCATCATTAAACATGGAAGGCATACCGCATCCAGTACGGATCAGGCGGGCAGCCAGACGAAGAAGATCGACAGGTGTTGTCTTATTATAACGCATGGAGAAGTTTGGTTCTGCCATAGCAGTCATGTTCATTGCCTCAACACAGAGGTAAGAAAGATCATTGGTTCCATCCGTTCCGTCCTTTTTATAACCACCGACAACAAGGTTGGAATATAAAGGATATCCCTGAGAGAATTTTGTATGTCCATAACCACGGACTTTATTATTAGTACTGTTCATTAAGAACATATGAATGATATATTCCAAAGCTTTTTCTTTGGAAATCTTACCAGAAGCAATATCTTTCTCATAAAGATCATACATATACTGGTCAAAACGTCCATAGCAGAAAGAATGTCCGTTAGATTCAATCATCTGCAGCATATGAACCATGTAGCAGACTTCACATCCTTCCCAGAAAGAACGTGCAGGCTGTTCCATCATGGTAGAAGCCATATCAGCCATGGCAAGAAGTTCTTCTTTACGTTTTTCGTTATCAGCAGATTCTGCCATCTTACGTGCAACATCGGCATAACGTTTGAAGAAATAAAGTACACCTTCCAGGGAAATTGCAACAGATTCATAAAATACTTTCTGTGAATCACTCATAGAAGGATCAGCCATCTTTTCTCTTGCTTCATCAGCGATAGAACGGAAACCACGTCCAAGGACAAGCTCATGCTTTGGAACGATATGTCCATCTCCGGAACTTGAGATACCGCCAAGATGTAAAACTCCCTGAGTAGAAGCATCACGAATCTCATCGGTAAGGTTGGAAGCGACTTCATCCTGATGTGTATGGCCATGCCAGTAAGGAGCGATCTCGCGAATGTCTTTCTTTACCTGCTCAGAACACTGGAAGACATCGCCGCTTCGCTTGTCAAAAGCAGTGGCTCCATTGGTTCCATCCAGTTCATCGACGACCCAGTCGATCGAAAATTCAGGAAAGACAGGGGCAGCAAAGTTAGAACTTGCCTGATTTCCAAAGATCAGGCTGTCAGATTCGATATAAACAGTCATATGAGCCAGTGTATGAGCGAAAGCTTTTGCTTTGCGCAGAATGTAAGGCTCACCTTCTGTTTGTTTAAAACTTTCCGTGTATAAAACAGCACGTTCACTACAGATACTTGCAACACGGTTTGACATTTTCTTCTGGAAACGATCAATACGAGAAAGATCGATATCATCTGTTTGTGGGATAAATTCTAAAAAGTTTCTCATGAATATAACTCTCCTTTCAAGGTATTAGTTCTTTCTGGAAGAACTAGAATGTTGATAATGATCTAAGAACTGTGCGCAAGGTTTTAAAAATCTGGAATAAGATTTTTGTTTAATAATGATAAGTTCATTATACCAAGCAGTAGTTCATAAATACACAAGATACATAAAAAAATGGTGATGATCGGACGAGCGATCGGAAGAATAAAGACCAGAGCAGCAATAAAACCAACGATGCCAAATATGATCTGGAAGATACTCGCTGCACGATGCGTCCAGTGGATTGATTGTGATGGATTATTCATAATGATACCTCCATAAATTTAAAATACACTCGATAAAGAGTATATAGTTATATAAATTGTTTCTTTCTGAGTACATAGTAACATAAATGTATCATACATTCAATACAATTCATACAAAAAATTGACAAGAAAGAAAAAATTAAGCATACTAAAGACAAAGAAGTGTGATAGAATAAAACTAATAAATTAGCAGAAAGGAAATACCCATGGATTAGATTATTTTAAAAAGACATTTAAACTTGACTCAACAAGTTCAGAGCCAATGTATAAACAGATATCAAATTACCTGAAACGAATGATCCAGATGGGCATCTTGAAAGAGGGAGATCAGATGATCCCGGAAGTCACGATCTGCAATGAGCTAAATGTCAGCAGATCAACCGTAAGACTTGCTATGGCAGAGTTACTGGACGAGGGATTGCTTGTAAGATATAGAGGAAAAGGTTCCTATGTTGCGGACAACCGAATGAAACGTCCGATCAACTATTTATACAACTTTACAGAAAGCATGCATGATATTGGAGCTCAGGCATCTTCTGTTGTTCTGAATGCAGAAGTATTATCAAAGATACCAGAAGAAGTCAGAGAGAAACTTCAGCTTCCAAAAGAACAGAGAAAAGTATTTTATCTTCACAGAATACGTTGTGGAAATAATGAGCCGATGCTCGTGGAGCATACATATATCCCATATTATCTATGTAATGGAATCGAATCGTATGATTTTTCATCCATTTCATTGTACTATATTCTTGATAGTCTTTATGGTTTAGAACCATATCATGCGACAGAGACGATCGAAGCTGTGAATATGACAGAAGATGAACGAAAGATTTTAAGATGTCAGGAAAATATTCCAGCATTTAGGATTAAACGAATCTCACACACCGAGACAGGGTTAATCTATGAATATACAGAATCAACCAGCCGTTCCGATCGAAATGTCTTTCAATTAGAATTATATAAAAATCAGACAGCAGGAAAAAATCCAGTAAATATCCAGCGCAATTTTCGGCGGGACTAATATAGAAGAAAGATTCAGAGACAGGATTGTATGAATACAAAAAATCATACGAATCCTGTCTTTTTTTGTCATACTAAATATATAAAATGCACAAAAAACTCTTGACAAGAGTCGTTATCCATGTATATAATTCAATACATAAAAGAAATGTATCATACATTTGATACATATGACAGGGCCAAGTCATATGTATGGTATCAAAGTGAATTTATACATGATGAGAAGGAGGAACAAGATGAAGTATTTACTCATGGTTGGACATGGACAATTTCCACCAGGATTGCATAATGCATTGACAATGTTTGCTTCCGACACACCAGACCTTATGTACTGCAATCTGGAAAATGGTATGGACACCGATAAATACGTTGAGAATCTCAAGAAGAAATTAGAAGTGATCGATCCACAAAAGGACGAGATCATTATTCTTTCAGATCTGCCAGGAGGTTCTCCATTGACGAATGTGATTGCTGTTTTAGGAGAGATGGAAATGTTAGAACATTGTGTGATCTATACAGGAATGAATCTTCCATTAGCGATCAACGTAGTTATGACGAAAGATTCGACAACACTGGATAAACTTGATGAACTTGTTTTAGCCGATACACAGGCAAAACGTTTTGTATTAGAAACAGACGAAGACGATGAAATCTGATCAAAGGATCAGGAAGGAGAATATATATGGCAATTTCATTTATTCGAATCGATGACAGAATCATTCATGGACAGACGGTTACGCGCTGGGCAAATGAATATCCTTGCACAGGACTGATTGGTGTCAATGATGCAGCAGCAGGAAATAAACTTTTAGTATCCGCATTTAAAGGTGCAAGCTCAAAGAAGACATTCGTGTGGAACAAAGAACATTTTAAGAAAAATGCAGATAAAGTATTAACAAGCAAAGACCAGTACTTCCTAATCACAAAGAACTCTGTGGATATGGCGGAATTATTAGTAGATTTTAAATTTGCTACACCGATTAAAAAAGTTATCGTAGGACCATGCCCAGACCGTCCAGGTGCAGTCAAACTTGGAAATAACCAGTCCATCACACAGGATGAAGCAGAAGCTTTTGAAAGAATGTATCAGGCTGGATTTGAGATTGAATTTGCACTGGTAAAAGAGGCATCGATCGGAACATGGGAAAAATTCAGAGGTAAATTTGGATACTAAAGGATAACAGGTCACGAAAGGAGAGAGAAAATGAGCGTTTCAATTTGGCAAGCTACACTATTTGGAATTTTCGCCTGTCTGGCATCTTTGCCTGGTATGGGTGGAACTGTTGTTGGAAACTATACATTAGGTCGTCCATTAGTTGGAGGTTTGATCTGCGGACTGATCATGGGTGATGTTGCAACCGGAATCATTGCCGGAGCAGCAATCCAGATCGTATATATCGCACTGATCACGCCAGGTGGAGCAGTTGCAGCGGATGTAAGAGCGATTTCTTATATTGGGGTACCGCTGTCAATCATTGCGATCACAAACATAGGACTTACAGGAGCCAAAGCTACATCTATGGCAACAGCTCTTGGATCAACAGTAGGAACTCTTGGTACAGTTTTAATGTATGGAACAGCAACGATGAACCTGATCTGGCAGGCATATGGATGGAAGTGTCTGGAATCAGGAAAATTAAAGAAATTATATGCAGTTGATATGGGACTTCCATGGATCTCACATATTATTTGTTCCTTCATTCCGACATTTATCATTACATATTTAGGATCAGACATGATCAAAGTTATCCAGACTTACCTTCCAATGGATGGAGTTTTCATGATGACGATCTTAACACTTGGAAGCCTTCTTCCTTGCGTAGGTATTGCAATCTTATTAAAACAGGTAGCAAACCGTCCGATCGATATTCTGATCTTCATGTTTGGATTTACATTAGCAGCAGTTATGGGATGTAACCTTGTAGCAGCAGCGATCATCGGTGGATTCATGGCATGGATTTACTATCAGGTAAAAGCAAATGCAGCAAAACATGTTGCAGTGGCAGCCGATGATGACTTTGAAGAAGAGGAGGATATCTAATATGGCAGCGAAAAAATTATCTAAAAAAGCGTTAAACAAATCCTTCTGGTTATGGTTTCATGGACATTTAACATGTTTTACATATGAACATATGCAGACATTTGGATATATGTGTTCTATGTTACCGCTGATCGAAGAATTATATGACAGCAAAGAAGAACAGAAAGAAGCACTGACAACATATTCTAGTTTCTTTAATACAGAGCCACAGTTAGGTGGATCACTGGTAGTTGGAGTCACAGCTGGGCTTGAAGAAGCAAGAGCAAATGGAGAAGAAGTAGATGGTGACCTGATCAATGGTATCCGTGCCGGATTAATGGGACCATTAGCAGGAATTGGAGATTCCATCGTTGTAGGAACATTGATTCCATTATTATTAGGTATCGCACTTAGTATGTCAACAAATGGAAGTCCTTTAGGAGCTGTATTCTATATTGTAGCATGGAACTTAATTTCTGTACTTGGAATGCGTTTCTTATACTACAAAGGATATAATCTTGGAGAAAAAGCAGTTGCACTCGTCGTCGGTGAGAGCGCGATGGCCATACGAGAAGCGATCATCATGGTCGGAACAATCGTAATCGGTGCAGTAGCAGCAACATGGATCAACATTACAACATCACTTGTTATCGTTAAGAAAGCAGCCGGAACGGAAGGTATTACATTACAGAGTTCTTTAGATGGAATCTATCCTAAGATTTTAAATGTAGTATTTGTATTACTATGCTGGTGGTTAATGAGCAAGAAGAAAATGTCTCCACTTGCTACAATGGCAATCATGTTAGCAGTTGCATTCGTAGGTGTATTAGTTGGATTCTTTAACCCAGGATTAAGCTATTAATCATAAGTATAAAACCTCTGAATAAAAAGTGAAAATAGTTTCGGTGCGAAACATTGAATGGAAATTTAAATGTTTTGCATCGAGACTTTTTCACATATAAAATGAGATCATAAGGAGATAAAAAGTTATGGAAAAACAGCGGATACCAGCAGATTTTTTGATCGGAACTTCAAGCAGTGCATGGCAGATTGAAGGATGTGCAGGAAAGAAGGAAGGTCAGGAGAGCTGGGCAGAACTTTTTTACGATACCAATCCAGATATCTGGTATGATGATGTAGGACCGAAAAAAGCAAGTGATTTTTATCATCATTACAAAGAAGATATCAAAACAATGGCATCTTTTGGAATGACCGGATTCCGCTTTACGATCCAATGGGCAAGATTTATGAAAGATCCAATCGCAGGAATTGTAGACTATGATGCAGTGGAATATTACAGAGATGTCATCCATGAAATAAAGAAAAATGGAATGGAACCAGTTATATCACTGGAACATTGGGATATTCCAGCAATATTATTTGAAAAATATAATGGATGGGTTGGAAGAGAGACAGTATATCTTTATGAACAGTATGTAAAAGCAGTATTAAAAGAATTTCATAAGGAAGTGAAATTATGGTTTGCTTTCACAGAACCCAATATTCCAATCGATAATGGCTATATGGATGGAATCTGGTATCCATTTAAACACGCACCAAAAGAAGCATATCAGGCACATTTTCATAAGATCCTTGCTACGACAAAAGCAGTTAAAGCGATGGAACCATACAAAGAAGATGGATGCAGACTTGGAGTTATGTTACATATGACACCAATCTATGCAAGAAGTGGAGAAGCAAGAGATGTACAGGCAGCCTATTATGCAGATCTGTTTCAGGTAAGGATTTATCTAGATCCATATCTAAAGGGAGAATTTCCACAGGAATTATTAAGAAAATTAGAAGAACATAACTGTATGTTTGCGTATGAACAAGCTGACTTTGAAGACATCAAAAAATACCGTATTGATATGTTAGGAATTGATTATTATTTCCCAATTCGTGTCAAAGCAAGAGAAACAGCATACGACAAAGATGTATTCCATCCAGAATTCTACTATGAACCATGGGTGATGCCGGGCAGAAAATACAATGCCGACAGAGGATGGGAGATTTATGAAGAAGCAGTTGTAGATATCGGAATGCGAATCAAAGAAGACTACGACAACATTCCGTGGTTTATCAGTGAGAATGGAATCGGAATCGAAGGCGAAGACAGATATCGAAACAAAGAAGGATACATTGATGACGATTACCGTATTGATTTTCTAAAGGGACATTTACAGAGAGCCTTAAAAGTAAGAAATATGGGATCTAACTGTTTTGGATATTTTGTTTGGTCATTTGTTGATAATCTGTCAGCGATCAATGCATTCAAGAATCGATATGGATTATTGGAATTAGATCTTAAAACAGGAAACAGAATTCCAAAGAAATCCTTATATTGGTTCAAAGAATCATGAAAGACAGACAAGTATAGGAGGAAAAATGAAACATATCATTTTAGTAAGCCATGGACAATTTGCAAGCGGATTAAAAAGTGCGATTGGTGTTGTGATGGGAATGGCAGATGAAATTACAGCATTAGGATTAGAAGAAGGAATGGATATCAAAACGTTCAGAGAAAATTTCTTGAAATTTTGAATCAGATTCCAAAAGAAGATGAAATCATACTGTTATGTGATATTATTGGAGGCTCTCCATTTACAAGTTCCGCAGAATTATTAAGACAGGAAGGATTCTTAGAAAGAAGCTTGATCTTAACAGGAATGAATATGCCAGTACTTGTACAGTTATTATTACAAAAAGATGATTCCGCGCTTGAACAATTAAAATCGGAGGTCAAAGCAATCAGTGCAGGAACCATTCAGATTTTGAAGAAGAATCAGAAGACGAAGACGAGGAATTATAAGGTAGTATAAGAATAGAAAAACAGTTGTTATATGATAGATGTTACTCATATAACAACTTTTTTTATGAAATCCTTATTGGAAAAGTATAAAATTTTTGCTCCATAATGAATGTTTATGTGATAAAAGTTAGAAAAGTTGTAAAAAATCAATAAAAAAGGTTGGAAAAGTTGCAAAAACTATGTAAAATAAGGCTAGAAAAGTTGCAGAATAAACAAAAAAGAGGATGGAAAAAATAAAATCAGAGGTGATATGATGATCGATCGTGAGATGAAAACCACAATCAATAACTGGATTTTACAGGGAAAAGAGGCATTTCTATTAACTGGAGCAAGACAGATAGGAAAAACATATCTGATCAGAGAGTGTTTAAAAGAATCAAAATATGATTATGTAGAATTAAACTTTATAGAACGTCCAGAATTAGTAGAACTATTTGAGAATGCCACAAATGCACAAGATCTGTTAATGCGATTGAGCCTAATCACAGATAAACAGCTAAACAAGGGAAAGACAATCATCTTTTTTGATGAAATACAAGAATTTAAAGACATAGTGACAAGAATCAAATTTCTTGTAGAAGAAGGAAGTTTCAGATACATTATGAGTGGTTCACTTCTAGGTGTTGAACTAAACGACTTAAGATCAGCTCCAGTAGGCTATCTAAGAATCGAAGATATGTATCCATTAACAGTAAAAGAATTCATGAAAGCTGTTGGAATCAAAGAAAATATACTAGAAATGCTGGAAGAATGCTATAAGAAACAACAACAAGTCGATGAATTCGTACACAAGAAAATGCTGGATGTATTTTACCTTTATCTGATCGTAGGAGGAATGCCAGAAGCAGTTGCAGTATATACAGAAACAAACGACCTTGCAAGAGTAGCAGCAGTCCATCAAAAAATCATGAGACTATATAAAGCAGACTTTACAAAATATGAAACAACCTACAAACTGAAATTAAGAGAAATCTACGATTCCATGCCAGGACAGCTAGACAGCAAAAACAAAAGGTTCAAGATCAACACACTCGGAAAAGGGCTTAACTATGACCGGGTAGCAAATGATTTTCTATGGCTGAAAGATGCAGGCGTAGCAATTCCTGTATACAACATAAACGAACCAAAGCTGCCACTGATCATAAGTGAGAACAGAAATTTATTCAAACTATTCTTCTCAGACGTAGGAATCCTGACCAATCAGTATTCAGATCAGGTAAAAATAGCCATATTAAATAAAGAAAAATCAATCAACAACGGAGCACTCTTCGAAAATGTAGTAGCACAAGAACTATTAGCAAACGGATTTAATCTATACTACTTTAACAACAAAAAACAAGGAGAATTAGACTTCGTCATAGAACTAGATGGAAAAGTAACTCCTCTAGAAATAAAATCAGGAAAGATTACAAAAAACAACTGCGCTTTGGAAAATGTATTAAAAGAGAAAACTACGAAATAGAAAGAGCATATATCTTCTCAGAAGGAAACGTAGAAATAAAAGATCAGAAGATCTATATGCCAATTTACATGATAATGTTCTTGAAGAATACAGAATTAGAAAATACTATCTACAAGATAGATTTAAGTGGTTTATAAAAACTATTTCTATAAGCAACATTTCAATACCTCTAAATTAAAGAAAAATTCAACTATATACGGTTTCTGCCCATATATAGTTGAATTTTTCATCTACAGCCTAAAGGATAGCCATTAGTTATTTATAATAATCTTCCACAATAAATCTTGCCACACTATCCAAATCATTTTTCTCAATTACCATATCCGCCATCTCACGAATCTGCGGCAATCCATTTTCCGGTACATAACATCGATCAGATAATTCAAGCATCTCCACATCATTCACATTATCCCCAAATGCAACGATCTCATCAATGTCATACATCTCCTTCAATTTCAAAATTGCAGAAGCCTTCGATACAGATTCCTCACAAATTTCAATAAAATAATTTCCAGTATAAATATCCTTCGTGATCGTTGCCTTAATTCCATCAACAGAAGCGGAAAGATCAAGAATCCGTTTCGTTTTTCATAAGAACCATAACCAACAAAGAAAATTACCTTACATGAATCCGACATTTCAGATAAAGAAGCAAGATCTTTTTTGAATGTATGATACATCGGTCCACGCTTTTAATGTAAGCCTGATCAGCTTCATCAAAAAGTCCCTCATATAGAAGATACAATTCCTCATCGACTAATCCATAGATAAAAGAAGCAATCTCATTTTCATCAAGAATCTTTTTTAATTGAAGGACGCGATCAAAAGGAATATCGGAAATCACATCATAATGTCTTGTCTGGCAGTTATAAATACATCCGCCTGTATTTAAAATGACAGGAATCGAAAAATCAACGCCAGCAACTCTTTGATCAAAAGCAAATAAGTTTCTGGATGTTGCAATACTTACTTTTGCCCCGTCTTTTATTACTTTATTCAAGATATTACGGCTTCTATCACTGATATGACCATCAGAAGCCAGCAGTGTCCCGTCAAGATCTGAAATATATAAAAGTCTTTGTTTTCATAAAAATAAATCCTTTCTTACTTAATAACAAACTGTTTTTACTATATACAAAAGGAATTTCAGAAATAAAATGTTCGAAATCTCCTTACAGACAATATTATACCCCTCAAAACGAACACAGTAAACTATAAAAATTACTA
>ENA-OQIC01000804-OQIC01000804.1-human-gut-metagenome-genome-assembly--contig:-NODE-804-length-12705-cov-2.117745_pt1 | contig 12705 bp, 15 predicted proteins | sample MGYA00242572_ERZ504736 | MGnify/ENA primary metagenome ERZ504736 (study PRJEB26092, sample SAMD00036201) | human gut metagenome | host: Homo sapiens | study: EMG produced TPA metagenomics assembly of... | reverse complement strand
TTAAAAAAATTTTCCCTGCTGCCCCAAAACCGCATAAGTTTCCTGTAAAAACCGCTGTACCGTAGGTCTTTTACAAGATGCGGAGGTATCAATGGCAATGACCAGCTCCTCCAGCTTCTTTGCCTCTGTATATTCCAAAGGCTCTAAAAAAGGGAGATTTCCATAATGAGAAAGCCCGTACAAGTAGGAATATAATCAAAAGCTTCCATATCTAACTGTAACTCTTCTCTTTCCACTGTAAACCGTCTTAAAAATTTATTATAATTTCGCTTCCTTTCTTCCTGAAGCTCATACCACTCCTGTTTATATCCTCTCTGCGTACCTCTTTTTCCAAATCCATTTCCGCTGCCGTCCTCTCCTGATGCTTTTAAGGAAAGCGCCCAGTCAAGCAGCTTTTCTGTCTGTTCTTCTTTTACTTCTTTCCAAAGCGTGTGATTGTCCTGCTCAAAACACTTTTGCCAAAATTCTAGTTCACTTGGAGAAAATTTTTTCCTTTCCAGTCTTTCCTCTACTGCTTCTGCTGACAGCCCTTCCCCGTTTTCCCAGATTTGACTGCAAAATTCTTGGGCTGCCTTTGACATTTTCCCTGTAAGCTCCTCCTGTCCCAGCGCATCAATGGTATACTCTGTCACCATATCACAAGCCAAATGCCAAAAAGGCGAAGATTCTGTATTCTCCCTTACCTGTCTGTACAACAGATGAAACAGTGTATGAAGAAAAAAACGGTTTATTCCCTGTGCTCCCTTTTCCATATAGAGGTTCAGGAAAAGCTTCGGCTCATAGAAAAAAGTTTCTCCATCCGTCCCTGTTAAAGTATTTCTTTGAAAGCCTGTAAACACCATTTGAAAAATCCGATAAAGCCTCGGACTTTCACAGCAAAATTTTGTCAGGGCAAGCTCTTTTACCTCTTCCCATAAATATTCTTCTTTTGCTTCCATTTTAAAGCTCCCAGCTCTTTTCCTGAAATCCTCCCAAAGCTTCTTTTTCCTGCAACAAAAAAATCTGTGCTTCCTGATTGCCATATTGAACCGCTGTTTTCAAAAAAGAGTTGAGAAGATTTTCATCCGCCTCCTGTTCTTTAATAAAGCTCTGTCAGCTTTTTATTTTCTTTTTTTCTTAATCAGCAATTCCACTGCCGGACGAAACGCAGCTTTAAATATTCTCCATACAGGCGCTTTCTTTTATCCTCTTTTTTCAAATCAAAATATCGCATAAGCGCAATAGACAATTTTTTATCTGCCTGTTTTGTTTCCGAAAATACCTTGTCCAGCTGACGCTCTTCCTGCTCTGTAAGCTTTTTTTCCAATAGCTCCCAGATTTTTTTGTTGATTGCATTGTTCTTTTCTATATCTTCCTGATAAGAAAGAGATGTTGTATCCGGCGTATGCTCTCCGCACACATCCGCTCCCAATACAAAGCATTGCGAAAATAATTCGTGCAGCCACTCTTTTATTTCCTCAAAACTTACATCTCCCTGATCCCAGTTGGTTCTGGCCGCCTCTAAAGATAAAATATCTTTATCAAGAGACAAATACACCGGAACGTCTTGATTTCTCTCTAAAAATTCATGCCATTGGGATTTTCCTGCTTCATATCCTCCCTGCTAATAGGAGTAACCTTTTCTAAAATTTCCTTTTCACATTCCAAAAAAGCGGTTCTCGGCGGTCCGATTACGCAGACTTCTTTTATATATTTATTGGAAAGAATACACTCCCGCACCCAGCTTCCGCAGGAAAGCAGTCCCCAAAAGGAAGCTTCCTGCATATCTGTATGGTTATCAAATACCACAAGCAAAAACGGTCTGTCTATCTTTTCCGTCCAAAATTTACTTAAATAATGATAATTGCCGGAGTCCAGAAAATGAATACCTGAAAAATCAAGATTTTTTATCCGTTCTTTAATTTCCTCCTCTGCTTCCTCTGTACAATAGCAGTTGACTCCTGTCATCTTTGTAAAATCCATCCATGCGGCATCTTTTCCTTCATAAAAGTTTTCCTCTTTATAGACACCGGAAAAATCCATAATTACTGTCTTTGCGTTCATAAGCACCTCTTTATCCTGTCTCTGTATTTCTAACTTTCATTCTAACACGTTTCTAAATTTTTTCAACGTTTCCATATCTTTTCACTACCTGTTCGAAACACCATGGAAAATCAATTTTCTTCTTTCCCTCTGCTGTCAAAATATCCTCCGTATACCAGACTTCTCCGTCTACTTTGTAACGCAGTTCTCCTATTTTTTCTCCCTTTTTCACCGGAGCCGTCAGTTTCTTTTTCCCGTGATAACTGACTTCTATTTCCTCGCCTTCTTTCAGCAGGATTTTTTTCTCCTCTCCCTTTTCTCTGACAAGGGAAATTTTAGAATTTTTATCCAACTCTTTATTTCTGGCATTCTTTACAGGAATTTCTTTGGGACATTTTGAAAATTCTATTTCATCAAAGGAATGAAGGGAATACTCATTTAAACCATATTCCATCAATTTTCTGGTATCTGACCACTTATATCCTTTATTATTGGGCCAGCCACAGCCCAAAAGGGCTACAATTAGGGTTTTCCCGTCTCTTTGCAGCGCTCCCACATAGCAATACCCCGCCTGTGCCGTAAATCCTGTTTTTCCGCTGATTGCCCCTTCCATCATAGACAAAAAAGCGTTGTGATTTTGGCAGCTAAACTCCCGCTTTCCGTCTGCATCGGAAAAGCGGTAAGATGGTGTCTGGGTAATTTTCAAAAACTCTTCTTGCAGGGGATAAACAAACACAGTACCGCATAATCTGCGCTAAATTTTCGGCAGTTGTTTCATGAACCTTTTCTTCTCCCTCTCGTTCTTCCTTTGCATCCAGCCCATTGGGAGTAATAAACCAAGTGTCTTCACAGCCGATTTCCCTTGCTTTTTCATTCATCTTTTCTGCAAAGCCTTCTACGCTTCCTCCCACATGCTCTGCCAAAATTACTGCGGAGTCATTATGGCTTTCCAGCATCAGAGAATACAACAAATCCTTCACATAAAACTTCTCTCCCACCGAAGCTCCTAAATGTACCTTTGGCATCCTCGCCGCTTTCTCTGAAGCTTCTGCAATCTCCTCCAAACAGCCGCTTTCTAAAGTTAAAATGCAGGTCATAATCTTTGTGGTGCTCGCCATAGGACGTTTTTCCTCTCCGTTTTTCTCATACAGCACACGTCCTGACTCTCCGTCAATCAAAGCCGCAGAAAGCGCATATAAATTCTCCGGCTCGTCCCCCTTTCCTGCTACTAAAACGGGAAATGCAGACATACTTATGTAAAAAGCAAGAAAAAGAGACAAGATTTTTTTCCATTTATTTTTCTTCATTCTGATTTCTCCTTTTTACAATATATGTAGATATTAAAAAAAGATACCAGAAAGGTATCTCTATAAATTAAGCTGTAATTGAATTTCTTCTTCTGCCTCTGCTTTAAAATCTTCCATTTGAACAGGGTCAATCTCCGGCAGCGCATCCAGCCCCTGCACATCAAAATTGCGGAGAAATTCCTCCGTAGTACCAAGTAAAATCGGTCTTCCCGGCGCATCCAGACGCCCTACCTCCTGCACCAGTCCATATTCCATAAGCTTTGCTATGGCATGGTCGCATTTTACACCCCTGATTTTTTCTATTTCCAGCTTTGTAACAGGCTGTTTATAAGCAATGATGGAAAGAGTTTCCAGCATAACATCGGAAAGCACAGCCTTTTTCGGCTGCAAAGCCATCTTTACCAGATAATCATAATACTCTTCCTTTGTACACATCTGATACGCATTTTCAAGCTCGATAATTTTAATTCCACGGCCCTCTGCCTGATATTTCAGCATCATATTTCTGACAATTTTTCTTGTGGTCTCTATATCATGTCCGATGGTTTTTGCCAGTGTACTTAATTCTACCGACTCTCCCATGGCAAACAACAGCGCTTCTATTGCGCCTTCTATTTTATTCAGTTCCATTTTTTTCTCTCTCCAAACAGGATTTAATCTCTATCTCTGCAAAAATATGCTCCTGATAAATGGAAATCTTTCCCATTTTCATCAACTCCAGAATTGCCAGAAACGATACGATAATCTGTACTTTACTCGCCTGTCCTTCCAACAAATCACGAAAATTAAATCTGGAATGTGTTCTGGCATATTCTTCGATTTCTTCCATTTTCTCAGGCAGACTTACTTTCTTCTTTCTCAATTTACCGAATTTGTCTTCGGATTGGGTCAACCTTATCCTCCTGACGGCGGATGACACTCTGAAAAATTTCATTGAGTTTTTCCAAGGTAAGTCCGTCCAATAACTGACCGGTATCTACCGGCTCACGGTAAGACAGCACTTCTTTTGGGATAGTAGGAAGCTTGTATACCTTTTTTGATGCGGCTGCCATACGGTCTCGAAGCTCATAAGACATATATTTATACATCTTATATTCCAACAGCTGGCGCACCAATTCTTCTCTGGGGTCTTCTTCCTCCCCTTCCTCATTCACTTCTCTTGGCAGAAGCATTCTGCATTTAATGGAAATCAAGGTCGCAGCCATAACCATGAACTCACTCATAATGTTTAAATCTTCTCTCTCCATTGCACGAATGTAGTCCATGTACTGCTCTGTAATCTCTACAATGGGAATATCATAAATATTTACTTTATTTTTCTCAATCAGATGCAGGAGCAAATCCAACGGACCTTCAAACACCTGAAGCTTTACGGGAATTCCCATGTCTTCTACCTCTTTCTGCCTTTCTTTCCTCAGTCATTCTACACTATTTTCACAAAAAAGTCTACTTTTCAGAATTTTTCTTGGGACTGCACTCTACCATAATCAGCTCTCTGGGATTGAAAATACGCAGGGGAATGGTATGCTCTCCCAGGCCTCCGCTGACTATCAGATGTCTGTCTCCTTCTTGAAATGATCCCTTACAATACTTGGGAAAAATCCGAAAATCAGGCTGATAACACCGCCTAAAAACGGAAGCTGTACCATTCCTCCATGATAATGCCCTGAAAAAGTCACATCACTGCCCCATTCCAGATAGCTGTCTCCATACTTTGGGGTATGCGCCAGAAGTACCTGAAACTGATTTTTGGATGTTTTTCCTAAAAGCACTTCGATTTCCTCACTTTTCAGAAAATCTTTGCCTCCTTTTTTATAATATTGATAAGGAGGCAAAAGACCGGAAATTAAAATTTTCTCTCCTCCCATTTCCAACTCTCTTGTCTCATTTTCCAGAAATACGACACCCAATTCTCGTACTTCCTTTTCAAATTCCAGATAGCCCTCTCCATAAACCTCCGGTTTCCTTTTCATTCTCTGCTCATGATTGCCCAAAGCATAATAAACAGGAGCTATATGCACAGCTTCCTTTAAAAAAGCATAGGGTATCTGAAACGATGCCTTCTCTTTTCCCAGAACCAAATCACCGGCAATCAATATTGCATCCGGCGCCTGCTTCCTTAATTCTCCCAGAAGATTTTCATTCCCCTTCCCCAGCTCTACATTATGCAAATCACTGAGCACTGCCAAACGGATACTTTGTATTTTTAATTTATCTGACTGTATTTTATAAAAAGTTGTTTTAAATGTTTTCAATGTTCCTCACCCGATATTTTCTCTGTAACTCGGCTTATTATAGTATAAACCATAAGCACTTTCAACCTATTTTCTTTAAAAAGCTCTCCCACACCTTCTTTACACAGTCACTGTACTGTGCCTGTTTTGTTCCTTTGGTGCAGAGGATTTTCACACTTCCGATTTCTTTTCCGTCCAGATAATAATTGACAGTTCCTACGGTATCTCCTTTTTTCACCGGAGCTTTTAAGTCCTTTTTCAGCTTTATTTTCTTTTCTATATTTTCAAAAGAAGCGCCCTCTGTATCTAAATAGCGAAATTCTTTTTCGTAAGCACATGGGACTTTTTCCAAAACGCCACCCTCCACCGGAATTTGAGGAAGCTTTTCCTTTTGCTCATCTACATACAGCTTACAGCTTCCAAAGCCTAAATTCAGCATGGCTGCCGCATCTTTAAAGCGAACCTTATAATCCGGCGCAGTCATCACCACACTGATTAAAGTAATTCCCTCTCTCTGTGCTACCGCCGATACACAATATTTTGCCACGCTGGTACTTCCTGTCTTTAAGCCAACACACCCGTCATAGCTTCGAATAAGCTTATTGGTATTGGTAAGACCAAACTCACTGTTGCCTTTTTGCGTTACATGAGTGATATTTTCCATCCACACAGAAGAATATTCCAAAATTTTCGGATAACGGGTAATCAGCTCTCTGGACATAATTGCCACATCATGAGCGCTGGTATAATGATTATCCGACTCTGTAAGGCCACAGCAGTCTTCAAAATTCGTATTCTCCATACCCAGCCCTTTTGCCCTTTCGTTCATTCGCTTTACAAATTCTGTCTCACTTCCTGCAATGTGCTCTGCCATAGCCGCACTGGCATCATTACCGGAAGCAATGACAATACATTTTATCAGCGTTTCGACTGTCTGCTTTTCTCCTTCTTCCAAAAACACCTGCGAACCGCCCATGGATTTGGCATAGGCGCTGGTTACTACCTCGTCTTCCATATGTAGGTTTCCCTTTTCCAGCTCGTCAAAAATTAAAATCAAGGTCATGATTTTTGTAATACTGGCAGGCTTCACTCTGGTATCCATATCCTTTTCATAGATAATCTTCCCCGTGGACGCCTCCATCAGCACCCCATGAGGAGCTGTAATCAACTCCTCATTTTCTGCTTTTACCGTAAGGGGCGTCAGAAACAAAGAACAAAAAAGCAGAATACCTACAACGATTTTTGCTGTTGCTCTGTAAATCATACACAAGCTCCCAAAATTCCTCTTATAGCATTGTAAGCAGGAAAAAAGGAAAATATGACAAAAAGGAACTGCCTAATGCGACAGTTCCTTTTCTTTAAATATATTTCTGTATTTTTTCTTTTACGACTGAAATGCTATCCTTTTTTTGAAGATACATATTCCAAAGAAAATCACTTCCCAATAAAAACATCAAAATACCTGCCAGCCATTTTCCCGTATGAACAGAATATCTGCTCACAATAAACTCCACTCCTTTATGAAGAAACAGAAACAAACCTACGGTATAAAAGCCCCATGCAATGGTACTTTCCAAACAGAGAATACCTTTATAATTAAAGGGTTTATTGGAATAATCCCACCATACCTCTCCGAAGACCTTCATCATCAGTTTTGCAGTCAGGTATTCAAAAGCTGTGGGAACGAGACATCCGAAAAGATACAATAGATATATATTGTCACAAACAGGTCTTAACAAAAATATACAATCAATGCGCCAAAGCCGTAAATCGGACAGAAAGGTCCTCTTACAAAGCCTCTGTTTGTCAGTTTCCTGTTACAAATCGACATATAGACAGACTCCACCAGCCAACCCAGCATACTATAAATCAAAAACCACTGAATAATATAATACAGTTCAATTCCGAAAAAATTCCTTGTCCACATAAAAACTCCTCCTCTCCTGTATTTTTACTCTAAAGCATAGGAGCAAACAAGCGCAGAATACTCTGTAAGCCTCTGCGAAATACATTCTGTTCTTTACATGTGTTTAAGCTGACTTCCCTGCTGTTTCGAAAGGTATTCAGCATATCTTCTTTTACCTGCCCCACTGCCTGACATTGATACATCCACGCAGCACACTCAAAATGCAGATACAAGCTGCGATAATCCAGATTTATCGTACCCACTACCGCAATTTCATCATCACAGACAAAGCTCTTGGCATGGATAAAGCCCGGCGTATATTCATAAATTCTCACACCTGCTTCCAAAAGCTGTCGGTAATAAGAGCGGGTTAATAAAAATACCAGTTTTTTGTCCGGTATTCCCGGTGTAATAATCCTCACATCAATTCCTTTTTTCGATGCCAGACAAAGAGCGGTCATCATTTCATTGTCAATAATCAAATACGGCGTTGTAATATAAATATATTTTTTTGCCTGATTGATTACGTTCAAATATACATTTTCCCCTACAACCTCTCCATCTAAAGGAGAGTCTCCGTAAGGCTGCACAAAACCGTCATTTTCAAATTCCTCCGGATGATACACATAAGGTCCGTAAGCAGGCAAATGAGTTTTTGTTCTGGTGATTACAGACCACATCTGCAAAAACATTACCGTTAAATTCCATACACCTTCTCCGCAAAGGCGCACACCCGTATCCTTCCAATGACCGAAGCGCATCTGCTGGTTAATATATTCATCTGCCAGATTGATGCCTCCCGTATAACCTGTGTGTCCGTCAATTACCAATATTTTTCTATGGTCTCGGTTGTTTAACACAATGTTTAAAATCGGTCTTATGGGATTAAAGGCAGCACATTTAATTCCTTTTGCCTGAAGCTTCTTATAATAGCGGTATGGAAGTGTTGTCACACAGCCCATATCATCATAAATCAGCCTTACATCTACACCCTGCTTTACTTTTTCTTCGAGAATTTCCAAAATTTCATCCCACATTTTCCCTTCGTGTATAATAAAATACTCCAGAAAAATAAAATGCTCTGCTTTTTTCAAATCCTCCAGCATATCTACAAACATCTCATCGCCTACCGGATAATACTTGGTAGTAGTGTTTCTATGAACGGAAATCCGGCAAAATCTCTGATATACGCTGACTGGTTGGAAGCGCTCAGACTTTCCTTAGCCAAAGCCTTTCTCGTTCCCGCACTCTCTTTAAAATAGTTCTCAATCTCTTTTACTACTTCTTTTGACTCCTGTGTCATTTTCTTTGCAACACGGGATTGTCCGAAAAGAAGATAAATAATTACACCGAAAACAGGAACTGCCAATATCAGGATCGTCCACGCCAGCTTATAGGAGGGATTGATATCTTTATTTACAATCCACAATACCATAAGAAGACTCAGCAGACTAATCAAATTCATAATATGGCCGGAAAATGCTCCCAGCCCCCAAAGCATTGCAAAAATCCAGATTAACTGCAAAAGAACCGCTACTACTGTAACAAAAATCCGATTGGATATTAAATCGATAATCTTTTTCATAAAATTCCTTTTTCCCGTCTGTAATATGGTAAAAAAGCCTCTGGTAATTGTCCAGAGGCTTTTAACTGCACATTAATTATATTTACGTTTTCTAGCTGCTTCAGATTTTTTCTTACGACGAACACTTGGTTTTTCGTAATGCTCTCTTTTACGGATTTCCTGCTGAATACCTGCTTTTGCACAGCTACGCTTGAAACGACGTAAAGCGCTATCTAAAGTCTCGTTTTCTTTTACGATTACATTTGACATAAGCTCACACCTAACCTCCCTCCAGCTGTAAATTGTGCATAATACAACTGTCTGGGTATTTTTATTGCACAACTGATATTATATCAGATTTTTACAGTTCGTCAACTGTTTTAAATCATTTTTCTTAAAAAGTTTCATTATTTTATCTGGTCTGCCAAAATATTTGCTGCGGCTTCCAATGCTTCCGGCACTTTATCTGGGTTTTTACCCCCTGCCTGTGCCATATTCGGACGTCCGCCGCCGCCACCGCCTACGATAGCAGCCATTCCCTTAATCAGGTTTCCTGCGTGTGCCCCTGCTTTCTGTGCCTGTTCTGTTACCATAGCAAGAAGACTTACCTTACCGCCTGCAACACTTGCCAGAACAACTACACCTTCGCCCAACTTTTCTTTTAACTGGTCGCCCAAGTCACGAAGCCCGTTCATATCTACATCGGTAAGAGATACTGCCAAAAGCTTCACGCCTTTTACATCCTGTACCTGATTTAAGACATCGCCTACTGCTTCCTGTGCCATTTTTGCTTTCAGAGACTCATTTTCACTGTGAAGCGCTTTCACTTCTGCCTGAAGATGTGCAATCTTTTCTTCGATTTCTGAGGGAGAAGTTTTTAACATCGCTGCAATTTCAGCCTGTTTCTTCTCGATTTCTTTATAATAAGCAAACACTCCGTCTCCGGTAAGAGCTTCAATACGGCGTACACCTGCCGCAATACCGCTTTCAGAAATGATTTTAAATGTAGTAATCACACCTGTGTTGGAAACATGAGTACCTCCGCAAAGCTCTTTGGAGAAATCACCCATGGAAACCACACGAACTTCTTCGCCGTATTTCTCTCCGAATAAAGCCATTGCTCCCACTTTCTTTGCTTCCTCAATGCTCATAACCTCTGTCACAACAGGAAGTGCAGCCTGAATTTCTTTGTTTACAATTTCTTCCACTGCTGCTAATTCTTCTGCTGTCATGGACTGGAAGTGTGCAAAGTCAAAACGCAGTCTGTCCGGTGTCACAAGAGAACCCTTCTGTTCTACATGAGAGCCTAAAACAGTCTTTAATGCTTTTTGTAAAAGATGCGTTGCACTGTGGTTCTTACAGGAATTCATTCTGTATTTTTCACAAACCTGTAAGTCACCACATCACCTGTTTTCAGCATACCTTTTGTGAGAACACCTACATGACCTACTTTTCCGCCTCTTAAATTAATGGTATCTTCTACCTTAAATTCTGCATCTCCCAGAGTAATCACACCTTTATCGCCCTGCTGTCCGCCCATAGTAGCGTAAAATGGTGTCTGCTCTACAAAAACAGTACCTCTCTGGTCTTCTGTGAGAGCTTCTGTAATTTCATCCTCTGTTGTGAGAACTGTGATTTTAGAAGTACAGGTTAAAGAGTCATAGCCCACAAATTCTGTTGTAACATTTACATCAATTTCATCATATACCGTTGCATCTGCACCCATATAGTTGGTTGTGCTTCTTGCAATACGGGCTTTTTCTCTCTGCTCATCCATCGCAGCTTTAAAGCCTGCTTCATCAATGGTACAGCCTTTTTCTTCTAAAATTTCCTTTGTCAGGTCAAGAGGAAATCCATAAGTATCATAAAGCTTAAACGCAGCTTCTCCGGAAAGCTCTGTTTTTCCTTCTGCTTTCATGGCAGCTTCCATTTCAGACAAAATATTTAATCCCTGGTCAATGGTTTTGTTAAACTGCTCTTCTTCTTTTGTCAGAACCTGGAAAATAAAATCTTTCTTTTCTTCCAGCTCCGGATATCCGTCTTTAGAGCCTTCAATTACAACAGCGCTTAACTCTGCTAAGAATTTGCCTTCAATACCCAGAAGACGTCCGTGACGTGCCGCACGTCTGATTAAACGGCGAAGCACATAGCCTCTGCCTTCATTGGTAGGCATAATACCATCAGAAATCATAAAAGTTGCAGAACGGATATGGTCTGTAATCAGACGAATAGAAACGTCCTTTGCCGCATCTTTTTTATACTCTGTGTGTGCCAGCTCACATACTTTTGTTCGAAGAGCACATAAAGTATCAACGTCAAAGATGGAGTCAACATCCTGTACAACAGATGCCAGACGCTCTAATCCCATACCGGTATCGATGTTCTTCTGAACTAATTCGGTATAATTTCCCTCTCCGTCACTTTCAAACTGTGTAAATACATTGTTCCAGATTTCCATATATCGGTCACATTCACAGCCCACGGTACAGTCCGGACTGCCGCAGCCGTATTTTTCACCTCTGTCATAATAAATTTCAGAACATGGTCCGCATGGTCCTGCACCATGTTCCCAGAAGTTATCCGCTTTACCGAAACGGAAGATACGCTCTGCCGGAATTCCCATTTCTTTATTCCAGATTTCAAAAGCTTCCTCATCTTCTTCATAAATAGACGGGTAAAGACGCTGTGGATCCAGTCCTACTACTTCTGTAAGAAATTCCCATGACCACGCAATGGCTTCACGCTTAAAATAATCTCCAAAAGAGAAGTTACCAAGCATTTCAAAGAAAGTACCGTGGCGTGCTGTCTTTCCTACATTTTCAATATCTCCTGTACGAATACATTTCTGACAGGTTGTCACTCTGCGTCTTGGCGGAATTTCCGCACCTGTAAAATATGGCTTTAAAGGAGCCATTCCTGAGTTAATTAAAAGCAGGCTCTTATCATTTCTAGGAACCAGCGAAAAGCTTTTCATAGCTAAATGTTCTTTACTTTCAAAGAACTCTAAAAACATTTTTCTAAGTTCGTTTACTCCGTATTTTTGCACGTTTTTCCCTCCTAATGGTATATCTGATAAGATAATCATTGTTTTTTATGATAGCACAGTGCGAAAGGTATTTCAAGAAAAAATCACTTTGCTCTTTTTTGAGAAGTCTTTCTCTGTCTGTTTTTTGTATTTGCCGCCTCTTTCTGCCTTAACATCTGCTTTCTTTTCATACAGTCTAAATCTATCTCATAGATGGTATTCCCATCTTCCACTAATCTTGTTTTTCCTTTTTCCATAAGCAGCTCCTTTCTCTTTTATTTTATGCCTGCACGGAATTTTTGACATAGCCTCCCACAGCCCAACATATAATTTAGGGATTTCATTCTAGGAGTAATAATCTATGAATTCCCAATCATTACTGGACGAAATGGTAAATGAAGACTCTGTGCGGATTTTAAAAGCGGCAATTCCTTATCTGCCTTCCAAAGGACAGTCCTTTATCTGCATTTTTGCAAATTTCTGGAACTGCAAAACACCTTTAAGCTTTTACATTCTTCTGAAAATGCTATGCAGATCTGCGCCAAGCCTCAGGAAAAGACCGATCCCTTGGAAATGCTCTCTGCCTGCAGTAAGTATGCCACGGACCACTAAAGGAAAAACTGGAAAACATTACCAATACATTTTTA
>ENA-OQIC01000803-OQIC01000803.1-human-gut-metagenome-genome-assembly--contig:-NODE-803-length-12705-cov-2.425107_pt1 | contig 12705 bp, 18 predicted proteins | sample MGYA00242572_ERZ504736 | MGnify/ENA primary metagenome ERZ504736 (study PRJEB26092, sample SAMD00036201) | human gut metagenome | host: Homo sapiens | study: EMG produced TPA metagenomics assembly of... | reverse complement strand
GAAAATAATGGCAAATATCTGATGCTTCACAGGGTAAAAAACATAATGATATAAATGAGGGAAAGTGGATTGGAGTTGGCGGACATGCAGAGGGCCAGGAATCCCCGGAGGAATGTCTTTTGCGTGAGGTAAAAGAAGAAACAGGATTAACTCTGACGTCATATAAACTTCGAGGTCTGGTTACATTTATAAGCGATAAATGTGAACCGGAGCTTATGTGTGTATTTACAGCCAACGAATATATCGGTGAATTAACAGAATGCAATGAAGGAGAACTTTACTGGATAGATAAAGCTGTTGTGCCGACACTTCCCACATGGAAGGTGACAGAGTTTTTCTGGATTTGCTTCTTTCAGGAGATGAGCGATTTTTTTCTTTAAAATTGCAGTATGAAGGGGAAAGACTCGTAGATAAGCAAGTAAATTTATATTAACCGAATAAACTGCGAAGCAGTTATTCGGTATAGAGCCGCGTAGCGAAGCGGATGATTTTATCCGCTTGATTTTGGAGAGATAAAATGATGAATTGTTTGGCAGTAGGGCTGGGTGGTTTTGCAGGAGCAGTATTGCGGTACCTGATCGGGCTGATTCCCACAGGAGAAACCATGATTTTTCCGGTAAAAACCTTTTGTATCAATGTGATTGGATGTATTGTGATCGGAGCAATCACAGTACTGGCGGCGAAATTGTCTGTTCCACCAAGGATGATTTTGTTTCTGAAGGTGGGAGTCTGCGGTGGATTTACCACATTCTCAACCTTTGCACTGGAATCTTCGGATTTGATCCGGGATGGACATATGGGAATAGCTCTGTGTTATGTATTACTTAGTGTGTTGGTAGGCGTGCTGGCGATTTTTGCAGTGGAATATCTTACTGTAAGATAAGCTACTTCCTGATTCTGGAAAATAAAGATCCTTTTTCAGTATGCGCAATTACCTGCTGAATGGACATACGGAAATTTTTGGTGCAGAAATCGGAACCCTGATTTATGGTGCAGGAAAAGGTATTATCCGTTCTTTTCAGGATTTTGATCTGTGTGCGGAACCCTATATGAAACATCCGAAGAATACAATTTATTATTTCGGGGATATGGATTATGAGGGTATCGGTATATACGAAAATCTGGCAGAAAAATTTCGCAGCAGATGGAAAATTATTCCTTTTGTGCCGGCATATCAGGCTATGCTTGGAAAAGCAGAACAGATAACTGAACTTCCGGAGACAAAGGAGCATCAGAACAGAAATATCAGTACACAATTTTTCTCCTGTTTTGATGAAATAATGGTCAAAAAAATGGAAGCTGTTCTGGATAAGGACAGATATATACCCCAGGAAATTTTAAATACTGCAGATTTCTGATACAGATTCTGACACAGAGAGGCGGCTACATTACTGTTCACCCCGTTCGCAGTAACGAGGCTTCTTTTTATATTATGGATTATGGAGAATCTTATGATAAAAAATAATTGATTTTTAAGAGACAGTCTGTTAGAATATACCTGTGAAAAGGGAGTAGCTTGCCGGGTAGATTCGGTTCACTTCTTCGTCAGGACAGTTATTGAAACATATAACTCGGAAAGTGATGAAATTGCGAGACTTTTACTGTGAATGCAGTAGGAGTCTCTTTTTTTATACCTACTGCAAAATAAATGTATTCCCGGAATCTTTTTATATTTGGTTTTGTGAGTACGTAATAAAAGAAAGAGAGGTATAAATGATGTTTTACAGGTTATTATTTTGCTGGCAGGTTTTTTGTTTCTGGTGAAAGGTGCAGACTGGTTTGTGGAGGGTGCAGCCAGCATTGCGAAAAAGCTGGGAATTCCGCAGCTGATAATTGGATTGACCATCGTAGCAATGGGAACCAGCATGCCGGAGGCAGCAGTCAGTATTACTGCTGCAATGAATAAGAATGCAGGTATTACCATTGGAAATGTAGTCGGAAGCAATATCCTGAATATTCTGATCATTCTGGGAATTACAGCAGTAATTACGAATGTAGCGATTCAGAGATCCACGCTTCTTTATGAAATTCCGTTTATGACAGTGATAACAATTGTTCTGCTGATCTTTGGTATCACAGGTTCAGAGGTGACTTTTATTGAAGGTGTGATTTTCTGGATACTGTTTCTGATATATCTGGGATATCTGTTTGTGATGGCAAAGAAAGGGAACAATCAGGAAGAAGCAGAAGCAAAGGATAATCCGGTATGGAAATGTATGCTCCTGATGGTAATCGGTGGAATTCTGGTCGTAAAGGGCAGTGATTTTGCAGTCAGCGGAGCAACGGAGATTGCCCGTTATTTTGGCATGAGTGAGAGATTTATCGGGCTGACAATTGTTGCACTGGGAACATCTCTTCCGGAACTTGTCACATCAGTAACAGCAGCCAGAAGAGGAAATGCAGGAATTGCCATTGGAAATATAGTCGGAAGCAATATTTTCAATATTTTGTTTGTTATCGGTACAACAGCACTCATCTGTACTGTGCCGTTTGAGAGTAAATTTATTATTGATACTGTAATTGCAGTTCTGTGTGGAGCAATACTCTGGATTGGTACATTCAGACATAAAGAATTAAGAAAACCCTGTGGTGTGGTTATGCTGTTGTGTTATGTTGCATACTTCCTGTATTTATGTCTGGTATAGCAAATGATTGTTTTTTACAACCTTCGCAGGGGATTTATCTGACGCAGGACTTCGCGCTATGATGGACTGGATTGTTTGCAGTAATTTATGGAATTGCTATAGTTAGAATAAGAAATGGAATAAAGTATATTATGGATAATTATGAAAAACAGGTATATATAGGAAGAGAGTTGTTTTTAAAATATGATCAGGATAAGCTGATAAAAAAATATGGTTTGAAACACGATGAAGAATACCTGTATTTGAAATATATCGGAACAGAATATCGGATCAATCGCAGAAACGGTGCTATTGAATATGCCACAGGCGAAGAATGGACGGACTGCAGAGAATATACAGTTGTTATGACAATCTATGATTTTCTCTGCTGTTCCGGGCAGGAGATACTGCCTTCTCTTACCGGGCAGTGGCAGCCTGTGGGCAGGTTTGTAACTGCCGGGAGCAGTCCGTCAACAGATCCTTTTGTGGAAAAGTATGCAAGAGCATTTTCCGGCAAAGTGGAAGAGGTAAAGCAGGCCTGTACCTGTCTGGGCGGAAAGCAGAGGGAGCGTCTGGCAGGGCAGATCTGACATTTGAAATGCCTGTTCTTCCGCATTTCTCTGTGTTGCTTCAGTTCTGGGATGGAGATGAAGAATTCCCGCCAAAGATCTTATTGTTGTGGGATAAAGTATCGTTATCATATCTTCATTTTGAGACGACCTATTATCTTCAGGGAGATCTTCTGAAGGCTATACTGCAGATAATCGGCTGAAATCAAGGTAGGGATATCCTATGATTCCGGTATCCAGAAGGTAAAAGAAATTCTGGAGGAGATTCCCCATAATGATGAGGATACCAAGGAGGACAAGGGGATGGTGAGGTTTGTTGACGAATTAGGTGAGAACGCGGTGATCATGGGACTTCGTGTGTGGGTAGCGACAGATAAATACTGGTCTGTTAAATGGCGTCTGAATCAGTTGATCAAAGAGGCATTTGATGCCAATGGAATAGAAATCCCCTATAACCAGGTACATGTCAAAGAAGAGAGCAGAATATGAAGATTTCAGTAGTTGGAAGCATCAGGAAACTATGATTTTTGAAATTGAAAATTTCAGACAAAATTGTATAATAAATTTAAAGTGACTTGTAATGTTTTTGGGAGGAAATCATGATTCGTGTAAAAGATATTGCAAATATGGTCGGAGTAAGTCCTACTACAGTGTCAAATGTTATTCACGGAAATACAAAGAGGGTATCGCAGGAAACAGCACAGAAAATCAGCAGTATACTTGATGAGGTGGGGTATATTCCTAATATGGGTGCCCGGCTTTTGTCACAGAATACTTCTCATATTATTGGATTGGTAATAGGTTTTGATTATCTTCATGGTGAAAACGCCATGCAGGATCCATTTGTCAGTACATTTGTTGGACAAATTTCCAGTGAAATTGAAAATGCCGGTTACTATATGATGATTATCAGAGGTGATGATTGCCGGAAAGTTGCTGAGGTGACTTCGCGATGGAATGTAGATGGTCTTATTGTCCTGGGATGGACCGAAAAGAGCCATAAAACATTAAAAAAAATGCTGAAAAACCAACAGTTGCTATTGATACATATGTGAGTGACCCTGAACTGGTGGTAAATGTGGGGACGGATGATTTTGATGGAGCCTATCAGCTTGGAAAGTATTGGGCAGATCATGGATTCAGGAAAACACTGTTTCTGACAGAAAATACTGCAGAGATGGATCAGTGTCGATTTGCCGGATTTCAAAGAGCGATGACAGAGGCATTTGGAGAGTGCAAAAAGGAAGAAAGATTAATCTTGCTTTCGGCGAGAAAAGAAGTACGCAGATTACAATATGATGAACTGCTCCCCAGGTTCAGGGAGGCGGGATCACTCGCATTTATTTCTGATTATCTCGCTATAGATGCTGTCGATTATTTTATTGATAAGGGAGTCAGGGTACCTGAGGATATATCGATAACAGGGTTTGATGATACCTTTTATGCAGAACTTATTCGCCCCAGGTTAACTACGGTTCACCAGAATATTGGGTTAAAGCTTCAACTGCCATGCAATTATTGCTGAGACTGATAAACCGAGAGAAATTGCCGGAGGAAGAGAGAAATATAAAGATCGCCGTACAGTTGGTTGTAAGAGAGTCAGTAAGAAAAAGAGAATAGAAATAACAAAAGGAATCAGATCTGGGGAGATTTGGTTCCTTTTTAGTTATGTTTCACAAAAGCAGTTGCAATGTATTGTGTATTGTTGTAGTTTTGCGGAAAACCTATTGAATTATTGTGAAAAAGTATTTATAATACAAATTACATTAAAGGTTTAGCGCAAAACCAAAGAAATATAGAGGAGGAAAAATTGATGAAAACAAAAAAAGTGATTTCCATTGGGTTAGCAGCTATGATGAGTTTTACTGCTCTTACCTGTTCTGCAGCTACTGCATATGCCGAAGAAAAGAAAGATGAGGTTGCAGGAGGAAAAGATGTAACTATCAGTATTATGGGAAGAAAGGTAGAAATACATGATGCAATGTTAGAAGCTGCCGACCGTTACATGGAATTACATCCTAATGTTACAGTTGTAATGGAAACAGTCGGCGGTGGTGATGATTATGACGGTACTCTTAAAACCAGATTAAATGGTGGAAATATGCCAACCATTTTTACTCTTCAGGGTCCTCTGAATTGGGATGAGTGGGGAGAGAATATGGAAGATCTTTCAGATCAGCCATGGGTACCTTACATGACAGAGGCAGCAGCAGAAGGATCCACTAATGCAGAGGGCAAGGTTTTGGGACTTCCTTATTCAATGGAAGGATATGGATATATATATAATAAGAAAATATTTGAGGCAGCAGGAATTGACGGGGAAAGTCTTAAAACGTATGAAGAAATAGATACAGCTTTTTCCAAATTAAAAACCATGATTGATAATGGAGACTTAAAGGATGAGTTCCCGGATCTGGAAGCTGTTATGGATTTTCCGGTAAAAGAAAACTGGATTACCGGATGTCATACGATTAATACCGGATTAAACCAGGAATTCCCGGATGAAAATGCAGCCTACGAGGCAAAGGAACTGAAATTCACAAATGCAGAGGAATTGAAGCAGATTATCGATTTTCAGGTGAAGTATACAGCTGCAGCAGATAATCCGGTTGAACTTCTTTCTGGCGATTATTCACAGAGCGTTGGCGGAGGTCTTGCAATTGAAAGAATTGCAGTTTTGCAGCAGGGTAACTGGATCAATACAGAAATGGCAGATGTAAATCCGGAAGTTGCAGATAATCTTGGAATTATTCCTATACCTTTAGGTGATGTGGTCAGTGGAAAACTGGCAGTAGGTGTGCCTTGCTGCTACAATGTATACAGCGGTGCTTCGGATGCAGAGAAAGAAGCTGCAAAGGATTTTTTAAACTGGTTATTTCAGTCTGATGAAGGAAAAGATATGGTTGTTCATAAGATGATGTCCGTTCCTGCTTTCTCAAATTACGATGGTGTGGAACCGGAAGACGCACTTGGAAAAGTTGTAAAAAAATATTTGGATGAAGGCAACACAACATCATGGATATTTAATGCTTTTCCGGCTGGCTTTGGTGATGTCTTTGGAAACGGTGTACAGGCTTATGTTTCAGGTGAAAAACATGGGACGAAGTTGTAAGCGACTGTAAAGATGCCTGGTCAAATGCCAGAAGTAAGTAAAATAATGGGATGCCGTTATAGTAAATGACGGCATCCTTTTGGAATAGGAGTAGATATAATATGAAAAAATCTAAGTCAGGGTTTTGGATTTGCGTGCTTCCTGCCCTCATCTGTTTTGCTATGGTAGTTCTGATTCCGGCAATTACAGGTTTATTATATTCTTTTACGGATTGGAATGGAATGAATAAACCTGTCAGTTTGCCGGACTTGAGAATTACAGGGGACTTATCAGTGATAAAGTGTTCTGGCGGGATTTTCTTTATACGGCAGAATTTTCTGTTGTAGCAGTTATTCTGGTTAATCTTCTTGGATTTGCACTTGCACTGCTAGTCACACAGAAATTCGGGGAGCTAATTTGTTTCGTACTGTGTTCTTTATGCCCAACTTGATTGGAGGTATCCTTCTTGGATTTGCATGGCAGTTTGTGTTTACACAGGGGTTCAATTACTTAGGAAAATCACTAAATATTTCATGGCTTCAGGGATGGTTGTCTACACCATTTACATCTACCGTTGGATTAATGATTGTAGTTGTCTGGCAGCAGGCGGGATATATGATGATCGTGTATATAGCACAGCTGCAGAGTATTCCTGATAATCTGATTGAGGCTGCAGAAATTGATGGTGCAGGAAGACTGCAGCGTTTAAAAAATTTGATATTGCCATTATGTATGCCGGCATTTACAATTGGTTTCTTTCTGACACTTTCAGGTACCTTCAGACTTTATGACCAGAACCTGGCTTTAACAAACGGTGGACCTTATGGCTCTACACAGATGGTATGTATGAATATTTACCGTACTGCATTTGGAGAAAATGATCTGGGCCGCGCACAGGCAAAGGCGCTGATTTTTGTTATTGTCATTGCAATTGTATCGTTGACGCAGTTGTATTGCAGTAAAAAGATGGAGGTGGAAATGTAATGTGGGCAAAACGTATAGAAAAAATATTTATGCAATTGCTGGGAGTAATACTCTCCATTGCGTTTTTGTTTCCAATTTATGTTCTGGCGATTAATTCATTCAAACCTTTGCGGGATATTTATAAAAATGCTATTAATTTTCCGGAAACATGGTCTGTTGAAAATTATATAAAGGCGTTTGACAGGTTGAATTTTTTTAATTCATTTACGAATTCTCTAAAGATAACAGGACTAACGGTTGTTATTATCATTTTTATTTCTTCACTTGCAGCCTGGGCACTGGTAAGATATAAAACCAGGGCGAGTAATGTTATTTTTATGATTTTTGCCTCTGCAATGCTGATTCCGTTTCAATGTGTTATGCTTCCGCTTATTCGGAATATGGGACAACTTCATTTATTAAACACTCCGGGTTTGATTTTTATGTATCAGGGATTTGGATGCTCTATGGCAATTATCCTGTTTCATGGATTTATTAAAAATATTCCACTGGAATTAGAAGAAGCTGCTACAATTGATGGATGCGGAATGTTCAGAAGATTTTTCTGCATAGTTCTGCCTTTGTTAAAGCCAATCATTGTGACAGTGGCAATTTTAAATGTAATGTCAACCTGGAACGACTATCTTCTTCCATCTCTTGTAATCAATAAGGAAGGGATTCAGACATTGCCATTAAAAACATTTTTATTTTTTGGACAATTCGCAAAGAAATGGGATTTAGCTACGGCAGGATTAGTTTTGTGTATGATACCAATTATTATTTTTATTTGTGTTGTCAGAAGTATATTGTTAAAGGCGTAACAGAAGGAGCAGTGAAAGGATAAAAATGAGTGTGAAAATGAGTGTGAAAAATCAGTGGTGGAAAAAAAGTGTGGTATACCAGATTTATCCAAGAAGTTTTATGGATAGCAACGGAGATGGGATTGGTGATATAACGGTATTGTTGAGAAGCTTGATTATTTAAAAGAACTTGGAGTGGATGTACTGTGGCTTTCTCCTGTTTATAAATCTCCTAATGACGACAATGGGTATGACATTTCTGATTATCAGGATATTATGGATGATTTTGGAACAATGTCAGATTTTGACAGAATGTTGCAGGAAGCACATAAGCGAGGTCTGAAAATCATGATGGATCTTGTTGTGAATCATACATCAGATGAACATCCATGGTTTGTGGAAAGCAGAAAATCCAAAGATAATCCATACAGGGATTATTATATTTGGAAAGACCCTGTGAATGGAAAGGAACCAAATAACTGGGGAGCGTGCTTTGGAGGCTCTGTCTGGGAATTTGACGAACATACAGGAATGTATTACCTGCATTTGTTCTCAAAGAAACAGCCTGATCTTAATTGGGAAAATGAGGAGGTTCGTCATAAAATATATGATATGATGACTGGTGGTGCGAAAAAGGAATCGACGGATTCCGTATGGACGTTATCAGCCTGCTTTCGAAAGTACAGACATTTCCAGACGGGGAGTGCAAAGGCGGTTTGTACGGAGACAGTGACCCTTACATCTGCAGTGGACCAAGAATACATGAATTTCTCAGAGAAATGAATAAGGAAGTATTGTCAAAATACGATTTGATTACTGTAGGAGAAACAGCTGGTGTCACTATTGAACAGGCAAAAAAATATGCAAATCTTGATGGGTCAGAATTAAACATGGTGTTTCAGTTTGAACACGCTTTTCTGGCAAATGGACCTTATGGTAAGTGGACAGATAATCCGGTACCGTTGTTGGAGTTGAAGCAGGTGATGAGCAAGTGGCAGACGGCACTGGAAGGAAAGGCATGGAACAGCCTGTATTGGGACAATCATGATCAGCCAGGGCAGTTTCCAGATACGGAAATGACAGTTCTGAGTTTCGTGAGATTTCAGCAAAAATGCTGGCTACCTGTCTTCATATGATGCAGGGAACACCATATATTTATCAAGGTGAAGAACTGGGAATGACCAATATCTATTTTGACAGTATTGATGATTATAAGGATATTGAATGTATAGATAATTACCGTGAATTAACAGAATCGGGTTTGATAAGTAAGGAAGACATGATTCGTTATCTGGGATTAAGAGGTCGTGATAATGCAAGAACACCTATGCAATGGAGTGATTCCCCCAATGCCGGATTTACTGTGGGTACACCATGGATTAAGGTAAATCCGAATTATAAGGAAATCAATGCGGAATCACAGATTTCCGATAAATCGTCTGTGTTTCATTATTATAAAAAATTGATTCAACTGAGGAAAGAATACGATATTATCATAGATGGGCATTACAATCTTCTACTTCCTGAAGATGAACGCATCTTTGCATATGAACGAATATTAGGTGGACAAAAACTGTTAGTAATATGTAATTTTACACAGGAAGAAGCAGAGTGTACTTTGGCAAACATAAATGAGGGAACTGTACTTATTTCCAATTATGAGAACCATAAACCGCATATGATGCAGCCATATGAAGCAATTGCGGTTCTCTATGGGGAGTAAGTGTTAAACATCGAGAGATTGGATATCTTATGAATTTGTAGTATCAGTGCGAGTGATTAAAAGGCTGTCGTAAAAGGCAGTCTTTTTTATATGATAAAACATGAAAGACAGAAATTTATAGATTTTGGACAGATTATTTTATGGGCAATATGCGGTAGTAATGTTATGATAAACACACTTAAATATGCAAGGTGAACAATAACTTCTTGGAATTCTGAGCCTTGATTTTCACAATGTCATTAACTTAAGGAATCTTTTACATTTTGAAGTGTAAGAGGTTCCTTTTTTCTGCGATTTTGCTGCATAATAAAAATAGATAATAGGTGTCTTTTCCATAGGGCAGGTGATTTTATGAAAAACTCTCAAAAGCGTACCTGTTGTGATATCAGTTTGATCCATCAGGATGAATTCCACGATTTTTGCAAAATGGAAAGCCGGCCTCTTTTACGAGAAACCGAAAAATGCCTTTGACAGATTTTCTGTTTACAATGATTAACCGAAGGGGGATTACTTTGAGTCTGGAATTACGGAATTATATGAAAACTGCACATCCGGGAACCGAAATATCAAACCCCGGCTATTTAAAACAACGTATGAAGCTGAACCCACTGGCTTTTTATGAGCTTTACCGCCATCATAACAGAAACTTTTACGCAGACCCCGGTTTCTCTACTTTTCAAGGCTATCTGGTTTTAGCGGCAGATGGTTCAGGAGTCAATATCCCCACTACCAAGGAAAACCTGGAAGAATTTGGCACTTCCAACAGAAAAGGAACAAAACCACAGGCTTCCATAGGTCTTGGATGTCTATATGATGTCATGAACCGCATGATTTTGGAGAGCGACTGCTGTAAATGTAAGTTTGATGAAATGCGTCTTGCAGAAGGACAGATTGACCGTTTGCCTGAAACGATGGGCACTACACCTTTTTTGGTCGTCATGGACAGGGGATACCCGTCTACCGCGGCTTTTATACGGATGATGGAAAAAGGCATTTTATTCCTTGCACGTCTTAAATCCAGTGATTATAAAAAAGAGCAGGCTGCTATGGTGGCACCAGATGCCTGGGTGGATATCTGTTTGGACAAGAGCCGGATCAGACATTACCAGGGGACGGATATTGGGCGGAGAATGGCGGAACTTGGGCATGTTACCCTACGTATGGTAAAAGTGCCGCTGCCAGACAATAAGGAAGAAATACTTATCACAAATCTGCCGTCCGAAACCTTTGACCACCTGAAGATCGCAGAATTGTACCTGATGAGATGGAATAAGGAAGGATACTTCAGCCAAAGTTCTGGCCTCTTTTACGATAACAGTTCTGTTATATGCAGGAATTACAGGAAGTGCATGGGGATTATGCAAAATCGTGTATGACTTAAAGGGAGGATACAATCTGACAGGAGTAGTCATTTCGGGAAGTATGTGGAAGACAGTGGATAAAGTTCCATTTTTCAGTTATTTGTCAGTGCTTTTGATATTGGGGATGTTGGCATTTTTATCATTAAATGCCATTACATTGTGCATTTCAGCATATCAGGACAGTATGTTTGGAGCTGTAGTTGCAACTGCAATATGCTGGGCAATTCCATTGCTTGTACGGATTTTTTTTGGCGGACTTGTATGGATTTTGGTGGACTCGATGCCGATGTTTCTGATTATGCAGGTGAATCTGAATGATATATACAGTATTTGGCACGTTATAGCTGTGGGTGTGTTGGCAGTGTCTCTGACAAAAGGAATATTGCATTATAAAGTCAAACAGGTAGTGTAAGAAGAGACTTACTTGCTTCGGTTAAAATATCAAAATATAAATTTTTCTGTAACGTTTCTTCTGTCTGTGACTTAGTTATATAGAAAGACATCAGATAAAATAATGATACAGCAGACAGGAGGATTATTATGAAACGATATTTAGGAATATTCATTCTGACAGTTGTGGTTGGTTTATCAGGTTGTGCATCCGATACAGACAGTGATACCCAGGTGAGCAGCCGTGCATATTCAATGCAGATGCAACAAAATCAGAACCGTGTTCAGACATTCAATGGAAGAAGACAGATCAGGTCGTCAGATGGATCTATGTGGACGCCGCCGGCAGGGTCATATCAGGATAAAGATGGTTATATTCTGGATAAGGATGGCACCACGATCGGTCAGACAGGACCATTAAAAATCCCGAAAGATGCAGTAGGATAATAAAAATACAAGGAGCAGGAATGGAGAAATCAGAAATCGAAACAATTTACCGGAAGTATTTCCGTGATGTCTTTCTCTATATCCGGGCACTTTCCGAAAATGAAAGTCTGGCAGAGGAAATCACCCAGGAAACATTCCTGAAGGCAATGAATAATATTGAGAAATTTGACGGCCGGAAGGATATCCGCGCATGGTTATTTGTAATTGCGAAGAATACATATTTCCGCTATTGCAGACGAAACAAAATCTACGTGGGCGAAGAATTTTCAGAAATAATGCAGGATTCCATGCAGGATACATCACCGGCAGTACTGGATCAGATCGTGCAGGATGAGACAGTTCGGAATCTCAAACGATATGCAGAACTGATACCGGAACCCTACAGGGAAGTATTTCATCTGCGGATATATGGTGAACTCTCCTTTGACAGATCGGAAAATGCTATCAGAAAAGTGCAGGGTGGGCAAGAGTAACCTACCACCGTGCACGCCAGATGATAAGAGCACAGATAAGTCAGGAGGAAAAGTAACATGGGAAAAATAAACTGCAACGTGATACAGGATATTCTGCCATTATACATTGAAGATGCAGTAAGCGAAGACACAAAAGAACTCGTAGAAGAACATCTGCAAGACTGTGAAATCTGCCAGCGGGTATACCATGAGACAAAGACAGACCTTGAAAATGATATGAAAATCTCTGCGCAGACAAAAGAAAGTAGCAATGAAGCAAATGAC
>ENA-OQIC01000799-OQIC01000799.1-human-gut-metagenome-genome-assembly--contig:-NODE-799-length-12757-cov-2.454078_pt1 | contig 12757 bp, 17 predicted proteins | sample MGYA00242572_ERZ504736 | MGnify/ENA primary metagenome ERZ504736 (study PRJEB26092, sample SAMD00036201) | human gut metagenome | host: Homo sapiens | study: EMG produced TPA metagenomics assembly of... | reverse complement strand
CAGGGAAATACGCAGGAGCAGCTTTTAGACAGTATGGAGCTGGAAAAAATGCAGGAAGCGGTAAACGAGCTTTTAGGGGAAGAGACTTTTTCTGTAAAAGAAAGCATCAAAAAGGCACTTTCAGGGGAAGAACCTTTTTCCGCAGAGCATTTTGGGGAAATCGGAAAAGCATTTTTATATCAACAGCTTTTGCCGGATAAGAAAATTCTGGTTCAGGTTATCCTTCTGGTATTGGCTGCTTCTCTGTTTTCTAATTTTACAGGAATGTTCGGAAAAGGAGAAACGGGAGGAATCAGTTTTTACATGGTATATCTTTTTTTGCTTACCATACTCATGAAAAGCTTTGGACAGATGAGTCGGATCATTTCTTCCGGTTTAGAGGATTTTGTGTTTTTTATGAAAGCATTGATGCCCTCCTATTTTCTGGCAGTGACAGCAGCCGGAGGTGTGGCAAGCGCCATGATTTTTTATAACATGGTGCTGGCTGTAATTTACGTTATTCAGGTTATTTTATTAAAGCTGGTAGTACCGGGGATACATCTGTTTGTTTTGTTTCAGCTGGTAAATTATCTTCATAAAGAAGATATTCTGTCTAAAATGGCAGAGTTTTTTAAAACAATTTTAGAGTGGACTCTACATACCTGTGTGGCAGTTCTTGTGGGGATGCAGGTTATTCAGAACATGATATCTCCGGCTGTGGACTCTTTAAAACGAGATGTCATAGGAAAAACAGCCACCGCCATTCCGGCAGTAGGGAACGCCATTGACGGCGTAACAGAGGTGGCGCTTGGAACGGCTGTGCTTATTCGAAACTGTATTGGCGTAGTGGGAATTTTGGTTTTACTCCTTTTAGGACTTCCTCCTATTATTCGTCTGGGAGTAACCACCTTGATCTATAAGCTTTTGGCAGCCGTTGTCCAGCCCGTGGCAGACAAACGAATGACAGGCTGCCTCTCCACCATGGGAGAGGGCTGCAGATTACTTTTGAGAGTATTATTAACAGTAGAGTTGTTACTACTCATTACCATTGCTATTTTATCCGTTTCATTTGTTTCTCATTAATTGTATAAAAATATTTGCTCAGATGCAACGACATGTTCTTTTGCAAACAATTGGAACATTTTGCGATTTTTCGAGCATCTATAAGCGGCGTAGAAAAATAAGAAAATGGACAGTTTGCAGGGGAATATGGAGTCAGCATCTGTTAAAAACTTTTTATTACATTTGTTTGAGAAAGAAAGGAGAAAATCTATGCTCTCACAACTATATTCCTGGCTTCAAAACGTAGTCTGCTATTTTTTTCTGCTGACCGTAGTTATGAATTTACTCCCCGATGATAGCTACAAGAAATATATTCGTTATTACATGGGCTTGCTGCTTATCCTTACATTTTTATCTCCTATTTTTCAGATTACCGATATGGGACAAAAACTGGAGTCTTATATAGAGAGCTTCGAGGGGTTTGAAACAGAAGCGCAAGAGTGGGAAGAAAAAGCAGAGGCATGGGAGCAAAGCTGGGAGAAGGAGACAGAAATTTTAAGAGGGCAGGAGGTAGAACCATGAAGCTTTTACAGGGAATGATGAAAAAAGAAAAATTGGTTGTCATTCTTCTCCTTGGACTTCTTTTGCTCATTGCAGCTCTTCCCGTAAAGGAAAGGGAAGTGCCGCAAATGCTGTCGGAGGAAGAAAACGGCACAGAACAGGAAAAAGAACAAAAGGACTGGCAGCAGCAGATGGAAGAACAGCTGGAAAAGGTATTGGAAAAGGTAAAGGGGGTAGGAGAAGCAGAAGTTATTCTCACCTGTGAAGGCACAGAGAAAAATCTGGTGGAAAAGGATGAACAGGATACCGTTTATACAAAGGATGCAAAGGGTAATCAAATCCCCTATCTTACATCACAGGAATATCCCAAAGTGCTTGGTGTCGTGGTGGTGGCAGAGGGAGGTGATAATCCCGTAATTATTCGCAACATTCAGGAGGCAGTACAGGTATTATTTCAGGTGGAAGCCCATAAAATTAAAGTAATGAAAATGAATTAGAGGAGAATGTCACATGAAAAAAATCTTCAAAAAAAATCAGGTCATTATTACAGCTCTGGCAATTATGATTGCTGTGGCAGGGTACATCAATTACTCAGACAATCATCTGGGAATTGACAAAACGCTGAAGAAGGCAAGTACGAAAACCTCGCAAAAGGATGAAGAGGAAACACAGGAAACCGATGCCATCGTAGAAGAAATCGAAAGTCTGGATTATGACATCACAGACGAAACTGCCATGGCAGAAGAAAATCAGAAGGCGGCAGAAGAAGAAAAAGAAACGGAAACACCGGGAGAAGCAGTGCTGACAGGTGCATCCGGCTTTGTGGCAGAAGCAAAGGTCAGCAGAGAACAGGTGCGCTCTGCCAATAAAGAAACACTGCTGGAAATCATCAACAATGAAAATTTAGGTGAGGAACAGAAGCAGGAGGCTGTCAATTCCATGGTAAACATGACTAATCTTGCAGAGCAGGAGGAAGCCGCAGAGCTGTTGCTTGACGCGCAGGGCTTTCAGAATGTGGTGGTAAATTTGACAGGTGACAGCGCAGATGTTATTGTGCCGAAGGAATATATGGAAGATGCCAACAGAGCTCAGATTGAGGATATTGTAAAGAGGAAAACAAATGTAGCGGCAGAAAAGATTGTGATTACTCCTTTGGACGGCGGAACCGGGGAAAATGAATAAATCCCCTTGACACATATTTCCCCGTATACTAAAATAGCGTCAGTGTGCTATATGAAATGAAGGAGGGCCTAAGGTGGCTGACTATACGAAAGAAATTACAAAAAGACGTACATTTGCAATTATTTCTCACCCCGATGCAGGTAAAACAACTCTTACCGAGAAGTTTCTGCTTTACGGAGGTGCGATTAATCTGGCAGGAAGCGTAAAAGGAAAAGCAACTGCCCGCCATGCAGTTTCTGACTGGATGGAAATAGAAAAGGAGAGAGGTATTTCTGTTACTTCCTCTGTGTTGCAGTTTAATTATGATGGTTATTGTATCAATATTTTGGATACACCGGGACATCAGGACTTCTCAGAGGATACTTATCGTACTTTGATGGCGGCAGACTCTGCCGTAATGGTTATTGACGCATCAAAGGGTGTGGAAGCGCAGACCAGAAAGCTTTTCAAGGTTTGTGCCATGCGAAATATTCCTATCTTTACATTTATTAACAAGCTGGACAGAGATGCCAACGATACCTTTGATTTATTAGACGAAATCGAAAAGGAACTGGGAATTCCCACATGCCCCATTAACTGGCCTATTGGTTCAGGAAAGAAATTCAGAGGTGTGTATGACAGGGAAACAGGAAAGGTTTTGACTTTCTCAGATACCATGAAAGGTACAAAAGAAGGTCTGGAAGAAGAAATTGCTTTAGATGAACCACGTATTGATGAAGTTTTGGATGCAGATCAGAAGGAACAGCTTTTAGAAGAAATTGAGCTTTTAGACGGAGCAAGCGCTGAGTTTGATCAGGAGCTTGTGGATCAGGGAAAACTCTCTCCTGTGTGCTTTGGATCTGCTCTTACTAACTTTGGTGTGGAAACTTTCTTAAAACATTTCTTGAAAATGACTTCTACACCGTTGCCAAGAAAAGCAGATATTGGAGAGGTAGATCCTCTGACAGAAGATTTTTCTGCTTTTGTATTTAAAATACAGGCAAATATGAATAAAAATCACAGAGACAGAATTGCGTTTATGCGCATTTGCTCTGGCAAGTTTGAAGCATCAAAAGAAGTGTTCCATGTACAGGGGAACAAAAAAATGCGTCTTTCTCAGCCACAGCAGATGATGGCACAGGACAGACACGTAGTAGATGAGGCTTATGCAGGGGATATTATTGGTGTCTTTGACCCGGGAATTTTCTCTATTGGAGATACGGTATGTACACCAGGAAAGAAGTTTCAGTATGAAGGTATTCCTACTTTTGCTCCGGAACATTTTGCACGTGTGCGTCTGTTAGACAGCATGAAGCGTAAGCAGTTTGTGAAAGGAATTAACCAGATTGCACAGGAAGGCGCTATTCAGATTTTTCAGGAAATCATGGGCGGTATGGAAGAAATTATCGTAGGTGTTGTAGGTGTTCTTCAGTTTGACGTATTAAAATATCGTCTGGAGAATGAGTACAATGTAGACATCCGTTTGGAAGCCCTGCCTTATGAACATATCCGTTGGATTGAAAATAAAGAAGAAGTGGATGTGAAGCGTCTCACAGGTACTTCCGACATGAAGAAGGTTATGGATATGAAGGGAAATCCGCTTTTGCTGTTTATCAACAGCTGGAGTATCGGAATGACCTTGGACAGAAACGAAGGTCTGAAATTGGCAGAGTTTTCCAGAAATTAGAAAGAAAAAAGATGCAGAAGGTGTTTTTGCGGGAAAAGCAAAAAACCACTTTTAATTTTTTCAGGGTTTTGGTATAATAAGAAGCAGGATATTTCCTATTAGGAGGTTAAATCAGAATGGAAGATAGAAACAGATATAAAATACATGATAACGGCTCTCTTGGGGAAGTACAGATTGCAGACGAAGTAGTGGCGATTATTGCAGGACTGGCAGCAACAGAGGTAGAAGGTGTCGGCTCCATGGCAGGAAACATTACAAATGAGCTTGTTGGAAAGCTGGGCATGAAGGTGCTTTCAAAAGGTGTAAAGGTAGATGTTTTAGAAGATGTAGTATGCGTAGATATTGCTCTTAATATCGAATATGGCTTTAATATTTTAGAAACAAGCAAAAAAGTACAGGAAAGAGTAAAGGCTGCCATTGAAAATATGACAGGTCTTACTGTTTCTGATGTAAACGTGCGCATTGCAAGCGTAGAGATTGAAAAGACAAAATAGTTCATTGACAAGTTCACAGCTAAAAGAGAAGAGAGGTAAGGTGTCTTTTTTAGGGCACCTTATTTTTGCTATAAGAGAATTTAAAAAGGATACGTACAGGAGGAAGAAATATGGGAAGACGAGAAATGAGAGAACACATTTTCAAACTTCTTTTTTTAGGAGAATTTAATGAAACAGAGGAAATGCCGGAACAGATACAGTTGTATTTTGAAGGACTTTCTGACTTACAGCCCACAGAACAGGCTTATATGGAAAATAAATATACTCTGGTAAAAGAGCATTTAGAGGAAATTGATGTTTTGTTAAATGAGAAATCAGCAGGCTGGAAGACAAAGAGAATGAGCAAGGTAGACTTAAATATTCTTCGTCTGGCTGTTTATGAAATGAAATATGATGAAGACGTACCGGTTAAGGTAGCCATCAATGAAGCCGTTGAAATCAGTAAAAGCTTTGGCGGAGACGACTCTGCTTCTTTCGTAAACGGAATACTGGGTAAAATAGCAAGGGAAGATTTATGAACAGTATCTATCCGTAGGGCAGGTAAACAATTATATAAAAAATATGTTTCAGCAGGATTTTCTGTTGAATAAAGTAAGTATAAAAGGTGAAGTATCAAATTGTAAGTATCATACCTCCGGACATATTTACTTTTCATTAAAAGATGAGACAGGAGCTCTTGCCTGCGTCATGTTTGCAGGACAGAGAAAGGGTCTGGCATTTCCCATGAAAAACGGCGATAAAGTCGTAGTAAGCGGAAGCGTCAGTGTATATGAAAGAGATGGAAAATATCAGCTTTACGCCAAAGAGATTACTTTAGAAGGCGCAGGACTTTTATACGAGCGTTTTCTGGCATTAAAAGCAGAGCTGGAAGAGATGGGAATGTTTGCAAAGGAATACAAACAGCCCATTCCGGCTTATGCAAAAACCGTGGGGATTGTTACGGCGCCCACAGGAGCGGCCATACAGGATATCCGCAATGTGGCCGGAAGACGAAATCCTTATGTTCAGCTTATTTTGTATCCGGCGCTGGTACAGGGAGACGGTGCAAAGGAAAGTATTATTGAAGGAATTGAAAAGCTGGATGCTTACGGCGTCGATGTGATGCTTGTAGGCCGTGGCGGTGGTTCTGTGGAAGATTTGTGGGCGTTTAACGAGGAGGAAGTGGCGAGAGCAATTTTTAACTGTAAAACTCCCATAATATCAGCAGTGGGACATGAAACAGATACCACGATTGCGGACTTTGTGGCAGATTTGCGTGCGCCTACACCTTCGGCAGCCGCAGAGCTGGCTGTGGCAGATATCCGAGGCGTTTTTCAGTCTCTTGAAAATTATCGCCAGAAGCTTTCAAGAAATCTGGAAAATAAAATTCAGCTTTTACAGCAGCAGATAAAATATTATGAAAATCGTCTGCTGTATGGAAGTCCGGAGTTTCAGATAAGGGAAAAGCGTACACGCCTGTTGGATTTGGAGAACAGAATACAGAGTGCGATGGAAGCACAGATTTTCCATGCCAGACAAAACTTGAACATTTATATTGAACGAATGAAGGGCTGTCACCTCTTGAAAAATTAAATCAGGGCTTTTCTTATGTGGAAAATCAAACAGGATCTGCCGTTACCGGTATTTCTCAGGTGAAGGTGGGAGAAGAACTGAAAATTCAGGTGACAGACGGAACGATTATAACAAAAGTAACCGATGTGAAAAAAGAAAAGAGAGGAGCATAGAGATTGACGGAGAAACTGACAGAAGAAAGAACCATTGAGGAAGGCTTGCAGGAGCTGGATAAAATTGTAGAAAAGCTGGAAAGCAGAGAAATCTCTCTGGAGGACTCCTTTGTCATGTACCAAAAAGGAATGGAAGTCTTAAAGCAGTGCAGCCAAAAAATCGATATGGTTGAGAAAAAAATGCTCCAGATGAATAAAGATGGTGATTTAAGTGAATTTTAAAACAGAACTTCAGGAAAGAACAGACTTTGCAGAGGCTGTGATTGAGAAATATCTGCCTGAAGAGCATGGATTTTCAGGGAGAATGGCAGAAGCTGTAAATTACAGCATGCGAGCAGGAGGAAAGCGTTTAAGACCTGTATTTATGAGAGAAGCTTATCAGATTTTGGGAGGAGAAGGGGAAATCATCGAGCCTTTTATGGCAGCCTTGGAAATGGTTCATACCCATTCTTTAATTCATGATGATTTGCCTGCCCTTGACAATGATGAATTCAGACGGGGAAAGCAAACCACCCATATTGTCTTTGGAGAAGCAGCGGCAATTTTAGCAGGGGATGCTCTGTTAAATTATGCTTATGAAACAGCTTTTTCTGCCTTTGATATGGCAAAGGATGAGGCAGAGCTTCAGCTTGTGGCAAAAGCATTAAAGGTTTTGGCACAGAAAACAGGAATAAAAGGAATGCTGGGCGGACAGGGAGTTGACGTGGAAAATGACGGAAAACCTCTGGAAAAACAGCTTTTGGATTATATATATGAAAATAAAACTTCAGCTTTAATCGAGGCCGCACTGATGGTTGGCGGTATTCTTGCAGGGGCTACGGATATTGAAAAGCTGGAGCAAATCGGCAGTAAAATCGGTATTGCTTTTCAGATACAAGATGATATTTTAGACGTTATCAGCAGTGCAGAGGAGCTTGGCAAGCCGATTGGAAGTGATGAAAAAAATAATAAGACCACGTATGTGACCTTAGAAGGCATTGAAAAAGCGGGGAATGAGGTGCAAAAGCTTACAGATGAAGCCGTTGGGCTTCTTCGTGAGCTTACAGATGAAAAGAGTTTTCTGGAAGAACTGTTTCAGTCTTTATGTGCCCGCAGAAAATAGAGGTGCATTACGAATGATTTTAGAAATATAAAAAAGAGAACGACATTAAAAAAGTCCCATTAGAAGATATGGAGCAGCTTGCACAGGAAATTCGGGAATTTCTTTTAGAGCATGTAAGTAAGACCGGCGGGCATCTGGCATCTAATTTAGGTGTGGTGGAGCTTACTATGGCGCTGCATTATGTGTTTTGTTTGCCGGAGGACAAGCTTATCTGGGATGTGGGACACCAATCCTATACTCACAAAATTTTAACAGGGCGAAAAGAAGGCTTTGACGGACTTCGTACCTTAGGCGGTATGAGCGGATTTCCCAAAAGATGCGAAAGTCCCTGTGACGCTTTTGACACGGGACATAGCTCAACCTCCATATCGGCAGGTGTGGGATATGTGCGGGCAAGGGATTTAAAGCAGGAAAATTACCATGTGGTATCCATTATCGGAGATGGAGCGCTTACAGGAGGAATGGCTTATGAAGCTTTGAACAATGCTTCTGTGCTGAAAAAGAATTTTATTGTTGTATTAAATGACAATGAAATGTCCATTTCCGAAAACGTGGGAGGAATTTCCAGCTATTTAAGTAATCTTCGTACAGCAGAAGGATATCAGGAATTTAAAACAGGGTAAAAACAGTCTGAGTAAGATACCGGGAATTGGTCCTGCAACGATTAAGCGTCTGCATAAAACAAAGGACAGTATTAAACGTCTGGTAATACCGGGAATGTTTTTTGAAGATATGGGGATTACCTATTTAGGACCTGTAAATGGACATGACTGCTCCAAGCTTATTCAGACCTTTCAGGAAGCAAAGAAGATTTCAGGTCCGGTACTGGTGCATGTAAAAACAGAAAAAGGCAGGGGATACGAACCTGCCATGCGTCATCCTGCCCGTTTTCATGGAACAGCAGCCTTTGATCTGGAAAACGGTCTTCCGCTCAGCAGCGGAGGAAAGGCAAATTATACAGACATTTTTTCTACGGTTATGCGAAAATTCGGTGACCGGGATGAGCGTGTTGTGGCAGTTACGGCAGCCATGCCGGATGGAACGGGCTTAAAGCGTTTTCGCAATATGTTTCCGGAGCGCTTCTTTGATGTGGGAATTGCGGAAGAGCATGCGGTGACTTTTGCAGCAGGTCTTGCTTTAGGCGGCATGATACCGGTGGTGGCAATTTATTCCTCTTTTTGCAAAGAGCAGTAGACCAGATGATTGAGGATGTGTGTCTGCAAAATCTCCATGTGATTTTTGCGGTAGACAGAGCAGGTCTGGTAGGCAGTGACGGAGAAACACATCAGGGATGCTTTGATTTGACGTATTTATCCATGATACCCAACATGACGGTTATGGCTCCGAAAAACAAATGGGAGCTTTCGGATATGATGAAATTTGCAGTGAATTATGACGGACCGATTGCAATTCGATATCCCAGAGGAGAGGCTTATGACGGGCTGGAGGAATACAGAGCCCCTGTTTTAAAAGGGCGCAGTGAAATGATTTACGAGGGAAATTCCATTGCATTGCTTCCAATCGGAAGTATGGTAAAAACAGCATGTCAGGTTTATGAAATGCTGAAAGCAGAGGGAGAAACGCCGACTCTTGTAAACGCCAGATTTGTAAAGCCTCTGGATGAAAAAATGCTGGACAGACTGGCAAAGGAACATTCCCTGCTTGTAACTATGGAAGAAAATGTACAAAAGGGCGGTTTTGGAAGCGCAGTGATTGATTATATGCACAGACACCATCCGCAGGTTCGGGTGTTGAATATTGCGCTTCCGGATCGGTTTATCGAACATGGAAATCCTGAAAAGTTAAAAGAAAAAGCAGGAATTGATGCAGTTTCGGTTTATAAAAAAATCAAGGAGGCAAAATAAATGAAGGAACGTCTTGATGTCCTGCTTGTAAAAAGAGGGCTGGCAGTTTCCAGAGAAAAGGCAAAAGCTGTCATTATGGCAGGAAACGTATATGTAGATAATCAGAAAGAAGATAAAGCAGGAACTATGTTTCAGGAAACTGTGAATATTGAGATTCGCGGAAATACTTTAAAATATGTCAGTCGTGGTGGATTGAAACTGGAAAAAGCAATGAGCATTTGGAGTTGCCTTGGAAAATAAGGTTTGTATGGATGTAGCTCTTCCACAGGAGGATTTACAGACTGTATGCTGCAAAACGGCGCTGTAAAAGTTTATGCCATTGACGTGGGACACGGACAGTTGGATTGGAAGCTTCGAAACGACCCCCGTGTTGTATGTATGGAGAAAACCAATATCCGCTATGTGGTGCCGGAGGACTTACAGGAAGCGGCAGATTTTTCTTCTATTGACGTATCTTTTATTTCTCTTACAAAGGTTTTGCTGCCTGTATATCATCTGTTAAAGGAAGATGGAGAAGTGGTTTGTCTGATTAAACCGCAGTTTGAGGCCGGCAGAGAAAAGGTAGGAAAAAAAGGTGTGGTAAGAGAGCCGAAGGTACATGAAGAGGTTATCGAAAAGGTAATGGAATATGCCAAAAGCATCGGTTATGCCACATTGCACTTAGAATATTCTCCGATTAAAGGGCCGGAGGGAAATATTGAATATCTTCTTCACTTGAAAAAGAAGGTAGATAATCTTCCAGAAGACACCCTGCTGGATGTAAAGGAAACGGTGGCAAACGCACATAAAGAACTGGATAAGTAGAGATGGATAAATTTTATATTATTGCAAACAGTGAAAAGGACGAGGGTCTGAAGGTATCGGAAAGAGTTGCGAAATATCTGGAAAGTAAGGGGAAAAGCTGTACCATTCGTCCGGCAAGCTTTGGAAATCGAGATCCCTTTACTCATTATACGGATATCCGTGCCATACCGGATGATGTGGAATGTGTGATTGTGCTGGGAGGAGACGGTACTTTATTGCAGGCTGCCAGAGATGTGGTAAGCCGTCAAATTCCGCTTTTGGGAATAAATTTGGGAACACTGGGCTATCTTGCAGAGATTGATAAGGACTCTATTGAGCCTGCGCTTAATCATTTGATTGCAGATGCGTATACCATTGAGCGAAGGATGATGTTAAGCGGAAAGGTATATCATCGGGGAAAAATGGTAGCAGAGGATGTGGCTTTAAACGACATTGTAATAGGAAGAGAAGGACCTTTGCGTGTTATTCGTTTTAATAATTATGTAAATGGGGAATTTTTAAATTCCTATACGGCAGACGGGATTATTATCTCCACCGCAACAGGCTCTACCGGATACAGCCTTTCCGCAGGCGGTCCTATTGTATCTCCGGAAACCAACATTATGATTATGACACCGGTTGCCCTCATACCTTAAATACCAGAAGTATTATTTTCCTGCGGAGGATGAGATTACCGTGGAAGTGACGGAGGGTGCACAGAAAAACGGAGAGGGAAAAGCAGTGGCATCCTTTGACGGAGACACCAATATTTCCATGAATGTAGGCGACAGAATTGTCATCAAGCGTTCTGTCAGTGATACAAAGATTATAAAAATCAGTAATATCAGTTTTTTAGAGGTGCTTCGTACAAAAATGAAAAATTAGGAGGTGATGAACATGAAAATCGCCAGACAGTCAAAAATTGTAGAGCTAATTAACGAATATGATATCGAGACACAGGAAGAGCTTGCTGCCAGATTAAATGCTGCGGGCTTTAAGGTAACACAGGCAACGGTTTCCAGAGATATCAGAGAAATGAAGCTGATGAAAATGGCAAGACAGGACGGAGGCTCAAAATATGGGCTGGTGTCTTCTCCGAACACAGCAGACAGCGAAAAGTACATACGTGTGTTAAGAGACGCTTATTTGTCAATGGATATTGCCCAGAATATTCTGGTTATTAAAACTACGGCAGGAATGGCAAATGCGGCAGCAGCGGCTTTGGACCATATCAGCTTTCAGGAAATCGTAGGAAGTCTTGCAGGAGACGATACCATAGCCTGCTTTTGCAAAAATGAAGGACAGGCAATGACACTGATGAATAAGATTAAAAAGGTCATTCATGTATATGAATAGAAAAATGGAGTATTCTGAGAATGTTAGTACATTTACATGTAAAAAATCTTGCGCTGATTGAAGAAGCAGAGGTTGATTTTGAAGAAGGACTGAATATTTTAACCGGAGAAACAGGAGCCGGAAAGTCTATTTTGATTGGTTCTGTAAATCTTGCTTTAGGTCAGAAAATGTCAAGAGAAATGATACGTGAGGGGGCAGACTATGCTTATGTGGAGCTGGTATTTCAGGTAAACCCCGATACAGAAGAAAAATTGAAAAAGCTGGAGGTCTTTCCGGAGGAGGGACAGGTGATTATTTCCCGCCGTTTTACAGAGAACAGAAGTATCAGTAAAATAAACGGAGAGACAACAACTGTTTCCGGAATACGGAAAATTTCAGAGCTTTTATTGGATATTCATGGACAGCATGAACATCAGTCTCTTTTGTACGCAGACAAACAGATGGAAATTCTGGATGCTTACGGACAGGCTGAGATTGAAAATGAAAAACAAAAAGTAAAAGAGCTCTATAAGGAGTACCGCAGTATAAAGCAGGAATTAGAGTCTTATCAGTTAGACGAAGAGCAGAGAAGACGGGAAATCAACTTTTTAGAGTATGAAATACAGGAAATCGAAGATGCTCAGCTAAAAGACGGAGAAGATGAGGAATTATCTTCCTCTTATCGAAAGCTTTTAAACGGTAAAAAGATTACCGAAAATTTAGGCGAGGTCTATCAGTTACAGGGTATGAAGAAGGCGGCGCAGGACAGATAAGCAGAGCCCTGCAAAAGCTTTCCCAGATTGCTTCTTTTGACGAAAATCTGGAAGGACTTTTTTCTTCTCTTACCGATGTAGACAGTCTTTTAAATGATTTTAACAGAGAAGCTTCTTCTTACATGGCAGAATTTACATTCTCTGAGGAGGAATTTTTTGAAATCGAAAAAAGACTGGATATTATCAATGGATTAAAGGCAAAATACGGACATACCATACAGGAAATTTTCGATTATCAGGCAGAGCAGGAGGAAAAGCTGGAAAAGCTTTTGAATTTTGAAGAAAGAAAAG
>ENA-OQIC01000798-OQIC01000798.1-human-gut-metagenome-genome-assembly--contig:-NODE-798-length-12770-cov-2.741754_pt1 | contig 12770 bp, 18 predicted proteins | sample MGYA00242572_ERZ504736 | MGnify/ENA primary metagenome ERZ504736 (study PRJEB26092, sample SAMD00036201) | human gut metagenome | host: Homo sapiens | study: EMG produced TPA metagenomics assembly of... | reverse complement strand
GACCTTGACTGCTAAAAATCACAGCCCTCCGGCGAGGAGCCTTCGGAGAACGCAATGCACCAACCTCTGGGTGGTGTATAATTGCGCCCTTAGTAAACTAAGGGGTTTCCGGCTTCTCCCGTTCCAGCAGTTTTTTCAATAGTTCCTGCGTGTCCTGCCTGTGAAAAATGAGTTTCAACAACAGCATGACATCATCATCTGTCAGGCGTTCCGGTTCTTGCAGAAAACTTTCCAGCATACCGCCACGTGTACAGAGCCGGTGCGTTCGTTCTTTTCGGGTAAGCTGCTTCAGCTGATGCTGCAATGCCTTTTCATCATTGATGGCTTTCCGCAGTTTCTTTTCGCTTTTTTCCAACTCCCGATTGAGTTTTTCCAGCTTTGATGTATCAGGCAAGGGCAGCGTCCTCCTTTCCCGGTATCAGCACATAAATCCTGTTTGGTTCTCCAATGCCCTGACGCACCCGCATGATAAGTCCGGCAGTTTCCAGTTCATTCAGAGAACGCTTGACCGTCATGGAGCTGCGGGACAGGACTGCGGCAATGGCTGTGACAGGGAAGCAGACAAAGAGGATTCCGTTCTCGTCCTCCTGCCCTTTGGAGAGCATAGCGTCCAGCATCCGGCAGTACATGACCTTTGCGGTGCTGCTGACTGGAAATCCTGTCAACGCTCTGGGAAAAGGCATACAGGGCGGCAATGGTGTGTCTATCGTCATAAATTCAAAATTCATTCTGTGTGTTCCTCCTTTTTCTTTGCTCGTTTGGATAAATAACAGGGGCAGTCAATCACAACCGCCCGGAAGCTCTGCTTGCACCCATGCTGGCATTTCCGGCATAATTCGTTGTAAGTGACACGCCCCCGGTCATTGAGGTAAAAGGAAAGCTCATACTTCCTCTTTTTGCTCATTCTCGGCATATTGCGCTTCCTCCCGTTTTAGTGTATGGTTTCGGGGCGATTTTCGGTAAAATTACAGCCATAGAGCCGCTTAAAATCTCCCGAAGTATCAGCGATAGGTAGACTGTCCCCCTATCAGATTGTTGTGTTTCGGTATCATTTCGGTGTCAGTTCGCCAGTTCTCCCCGGTGTCGTTCCTCCCCTGAATCTCACAGCGGCGTATCGCTCCCTTTGGTACGCTCGTTTTGGTCAGGGTTCCTCCATATCCCTGCCAAAAGTCATGGCGCTACATCGCCGGGGAAGCATATCCCACACAGGCTGGTCATTCGATTGGAATAATCCATCGATGAACTACCTGTATCATAGAACATTTTTGTGCCCTGTGCCGTATGTCCACAAAGTAGGAATTCGGGGTAAAAATCAGAAATTTCCACGATTGCGGAATTGATATGGTATAATCAATTCAACGGTTATAAATGTCGTTAGAAAGGGGGAACTGCTTCAATGAACGGAGCTACTACAATACAGGAACGGCTAAAAGATTTACGATTAAACAAAGGATTAAAACTGGAAGAACTGGCTGAGCAAACGGGTATTTCAAAATCGGCTCTTGGCAGTTATGAAAAAGACGACTATAAGGAAATCAATCATGGCAACCTTATCCTGCTGGCAGATTTTTATGGGGTGTCCCTCGATTATCTCTTTTGCCGGACAGAGAACCGGGCGGAGATCAACACGCCATTAAGGGAGCTGCATTTGAGTGATGAGATGGTAGCACTTCTGAAAAGCGGTCGGATTAACAACCGTCTGCTGTGCGAACTTGCCACCCATAAGGACTTTATCAAGTTTCTTGCGGACATTGAGATTTATGTGGATGGGATTGCCACCATGCAGATTCAAAACCTCAACGCCCTTGTCGATACCGTCCGGCATGAAATCATTGAACGGTATCGCCCCGGCGAAGATGACCCCCATTTGAAAGTGTTGCAAGCCGCCCATATCAGTGATGATGAATATTTCAGTCACATGGTACGGGATGACCTCAACCTGATTATCCGGGATATTCGGGAAGCCCATAAAAAGGACAGCGAGAGTGCACCTCAGACCACCGTTGCCGATGAACTGAAAGAAAATCTGGAAGCGGTTGAAAATTTCAAGGGCAGCCGTGATGAAAAGCTGGTTGTCCTTTACTGTAAGCAGCTTGGTATCAACTATAAAAATCTGTCAGATGAAGAATTTCGCTGGCTGATTCGGATTCTCAAAAAATCAAAGAAAATGGGAACGCCTATCAGCCAGAGGAAAAACGATAAAGAAAAACCGCTGTTGCATGGTTTGTTGGCTTCCATGTAGCAGCGGTTTTTGCTGGGATTATTCAGTTGAATTTTTAGCACGACAAACTGGAATTTGTCAAAGAGGATTATTCCAATATTCCACAGTATTTCTATTTACATCATAAAAAGTAATATTACCCGCATTTATAGGCAAGACAATCGCAAAAGGTTTATTGCGGTCAATATCAACCACTTGAATTGTGTTGCCATCATCTATTTCAAGTTGTTGCACCTGCTGTTGATTCATAGAAATAAATGCTCGTTCATTATATCCCTCTACAGTAAACTCCACAATTCCTCTTTGAATCCCCGAAAGAGTTCCACCTCCACGGAAAAAATATCCGAAGGAAAGTCCTGGACGATTGACATAGACGGAAAAAGAATGGTCACTCAAATCCTGAGGGTAAGAAATATATGCAGCCATCGTGCTGGAAACGCTTCCATCGACCGTCCAATCATCCTTAATCTTCTGCGACGAACGAATATCTGCCTCCAGCTTAGATGAAGTCACGCCGATCTCATTGTTCGTATAAAGAAAACAAACAAATAAAATACAAGCAAGAACAACCCCTATCACAATTTTAAGAAATATTTTTTTCCTTTATTATTTTTCATTTTTTAAACTATTTAATACTAATGTCTTTTATAATAGCTTTTCATATATTATATAATCAATCTTTATAAGTCCTTTTATAAATTTCTTTTCTACCATTTCGATAAATTCCTGTTTAATATTTTTAATTCCATAAACAATAGTTTCAATAGGATAATATTCTTCAACTATATCTTGATATTCTTTTGCTTTCTCAATATCTATATTTCCATACATTCTTAATATATCTTCTCCAAATTTGTTCCTATTTCTTCTTCACTATCTTCAAGTAAGTATATAAAATCACAATATTCATCTATAATTCCAGAATCTCCAAAATCAATTATTCCAGTTAATCTATTATTGCCATCTAACAATAGATGATTACAACTAAAATCATTATGGCATAAACACTTTTTACCCTCAAAAACTGTTGTTGCATTTAGTCTTTCCATAAAACTTTCTATATAATCTTTTTCTATATCAGTTAAATCATTATAAATAGTTTCACGCAACAATATATACTCTTCTAATACATTTTGTTTATTATCAATAGTACATTCACTAATATCTGTATAATCTAAACCGTGCATTTGTCTTAAAAAACTGGCAATATCTCGTTTTAACAAATTTTGTTCTTCTTCTGACATAGTAGAATAAATTTCTGGTGTTAAAAAAGTTCCTTTAATTTCTTTATAACCTAGTATAGATAATTCATCACTAATATACGAATATTCAATATTAGGAATTTTTACATTAGTTTCTAAATTTGTATTTAAAAAATTATATATTGCTTTTTCTTTTGCATAACCTTTTTTCTTATTAGTACTAAATTTTGTTTTAAAAATGTATTCATTATTAACTAAATATGCCACACTATCATAACCACTACCGATTATTTCAATACTATCTACTTTGAAATTATCAAAGTAATGCTCAATTAAATATTTCATTGCCTTAACATTTGTGGCATTATCATCATATCTATATTCCATTAAATAACAATCTTCTTTTTTGCCCTCGTGTAATTCATGTTCTGGCAAATCTTCAATAATTCTAAAACCAGATTTTTGGTATGCCCTTATTGCTCTTGGATTATTTTTATGAGGGTCTAAAATAACTGCATTAGCATTTCTTTCTTTTTTCAAAAATTCAAAAATCAATTTAATATATCTTGTACCAATTCCTTTACTCCAATAATTTGGCTCTCCTATAAATTGATCCATACCATAGACTATCTCATCAGTTTTTGGATAATGATAATCAGTATATAACTCATCATACATTTTATATATTTGTCCATATCCAATAGGAACATTGTTATATTCAATAATTACTCTAAAAACTTCATCTTCCCAAGGCTCTGTATAATGTTTTTTTAATGATTCTAATGTATATTTTTTATCTCTACCACCATAAAATTCTAATACTCTTTCATCAGTTAACCATTTTAACATCAAAGGAAAATCATCATCTATTAAAGTTCTTATACATATTTCATTTTCAACTATATTCATTTATTTATCACCTTTTTCATAATCATATACATATACTATTTCATCTTTATAATCATTTTTACCACCTAATTTTTCATATACATGGCAAGCTCTAGGATTACCTTTATCAGTTATTAAAAACATTTCAGAACAACCAATCTCTTTAGAATATTCCTTAATAAAAGATAATAATTTTGAACCATAACCTTTGTCTTGATAGTTAGGTAACATTCCTATTGAGTGTAAATAAAACATTGTTTTTCCATCAGGTCTTAAAAGTGTATAGCAATATGCAAATCCTATAATTTTATTATTTTCTTTAGCTATAAACCCAAATGAACTGGTATCATTAAGAAATCCTTTTAAATTATCAATATCAAAAACCATATTATCATCAATTAAAACTTCTTCCATAAACTTTTTTTTCACGCTATCAAAACTCCTTGTCAACTTTCGATTTGTCATAATCATTCTACCATACCGTTATGAATAAATCATCTCTTGCAAAATAATTTCTTCTGCCCGGTTGTGAATGTTATTGCAACGCTGCACCCATTCCATTTGATGGGTACGCTTCAATTCCTCGGTCACACCATCGGCAGCCTTCATCTGCTCCATGATGGTGTCTAACCGTTCCTGTGCCTGTTCGTTCAGGTCTGCAAGATATGTCCATAACTCCCCGGTCAGTGTCAATGTGTTCAATCTGGCTGGGTGGGCTTCTCTTAAATATTCCCGGTGCATCCGTCCGTACTTTCCGATAGGGCGGTGTTCCTCCGGCAGCTTCAAATCTGGGATATAGTAATCTCCGACAAGGATATAATCAATTCCGTTTTCCGTTATTCTTGGTTTCAATTCGCTCATGTTCCTTACCTCCTGTGGAAGCAGGCTCGTCTGGTACTAACTCAATCACATCGGTAATCTCACAATTCAGCGTTTCGCAGATACGGGCCAATGTATCCATGCTGATGTGCTTTCCCTCTTTGCTCATGTTGGCAATCATATTCGTTGTCATACCGGCGGCAAGCCTTAAATCTTCTTTTCTCATATCACGCTCTAACAGTGTATGCCAGAGTGGTTTATAGCTGATGTGCATATTGTTTTCCTGCCTTTTTATCCATACCACCGGGGCGGCTGCCCCGGCAGGAACTTTTCTCTTATTATAACACCAATCTTGTGTAATCACAATTTATTTTTGTATCCTGCCGCTGATACCGTCTGGATTGTGCTTTTCCTTTCTTTTTGTTCCCTTTAATTAGCCATAAACTGCTTAATGCCTTGACTTTTTGCACCTGGGTTATCATTTCCATATCCCTCTAAGAGATTGATAACGCCCCAAATGCCTAAGCCTGCGCCCAGTGCGATAACAAGAGTCTGTAATACGTCGATAGCAGAGTTAAAAAATTCCATAAAGCTCCTTTCTGCCGCAAATGCGGCTTGCCCCTAAAAGGGCATAAAAAACGGCGGTCAGTTTTCAAACTGCCGCGGTCATAAGCCCGCCGGATTTCGGCGGTTTCCCCGCGCTGCCTATGTGTCTGCCGCGCGGCGGTATTCAGTTTTTAAGTGTGGGCGTTATGGATTTTCCAGTAGGGGCACGTATCATGTAAGTTGTTTTTTTCTTTGTTACTGCGTCAATTCCTCCTTTCGTTGCTGCTCATACAGGGCTTCACACCGTTTTACAAATCGCCGGATAGTTGCCTGTCGCTGTTGCTCCCGTCGTTCGGCAATGAAAACAAGCCCGTTTATGGCTTCTGTAATTTTCTTATCCTGTTTCTTTCGGATACGTCTATTCATGGTCGGTGTCCTCCTGCAAATCTGCTTCGCTGATTTCGTAATAGTCAAAGGGTTCGTCCGGCTTTACAAGGGCGGGTCTGCGCCGTAGATGTTTCTCCATATCAAAGGTATTTTTCTTGTCATAGTCGGACAGGTATTTATAGTTGGGGTGCTTTGTAATGTCGTACTTATCAGAGAAGAACGGGCGCACCCCTCGTAGCTGTAAGATACATTTCCCGCCGTCCATGACCGCAATTTCATCTTCCGTCATAAGCTGCTTTCCTAACTTCTGATAGTTCAGCCCATGCGATACCTCCCGCCCCCGGTTCTCGGAAGTGTTGAAGCTGTCAATGGTTTCTTTCCCCAAGATTTCCGACATTTCTTTGAGGGTGGTTTTCTCCTTGCCGCCCAAGAAAAGGGTGGTGTCGCAGTTGCCGACTATGGTATCGGCGTTGTCCTTATAGATTGCCTTTAACTGGCTTTGCGACTGTAAGATAATCGACGCGGAGATTTCCCGGCTTCGTATGGTGGCTATGAGCTTTTCAAACTTCGGTATCTGCCCGATATTTGCAAACTCGTCTAACAGACAGCGCACATGGACGGGCAGCCTGCCGCCGTATTCATCATCTGCCTTGTCGCAAAGGAGATTGAAAAGCTGCGTGTAAAGGATTGATACCACAAAGTTAAAAGTGTCGTCGGTGTCGCTGATAATGACAAACAGGGCGGTCTTGCGGTCGCCTATGGTATCAAGCTCCATTTCGTCGGTTTCCATAAGTCGCGCAGCTCCTTAATGTCAAAGGGGGCAAGCCGCGCGCCGCAGGAAATGAGGATAGAGCTTCTTGTCTTTCCCGCAGACAGCAGGAATTTCTTATACTGCCGGACAGCAAAGTGTTCCGGGTCTTTTCCCTCCAACCGTTCAAACATGAGGTCAACGGGGGACTGAAATTCCGGGTCGTCCTCGCGGGCTTCACTGGCATTTATCATTTCAAGCAGCGTCGTGAAGTTCTTTTCTTCCTCCGGGGCTTCGTACCAAATGTAGCCGATAAGGGCGCAGTAAAAGAGCCGTTCCGATTGTTTCGATAGGTAAGCCTTTGAAGTTATCTCCGGCTTTTCCCCCGACTAGCACCGGACATGCGATATTTCACCGCATCCGGCGCCCCATCGATTGTTTTTATTCAGACATTTAAACAGTCTCCAAATAAAAGTGATTTTATATTATTGCTAACAGACCAGCCCGCTCTCGCAAGCTGTTTATTTTTCCAAGCATCTTTTTGGTAACATTAAGTGATTTCAAATAGGCTTTTAATTCTGCCTGTGGCAGTTTTTCTAATAGAATCAGGTATTTCTTATGGATTAGAGTCATGTTCTTATATCTTTCAAATCCTCCCATATACTTAGGAGTTTTCAACCATGCAACTATATCTGTCGCATTTGTGAACTCGTCCCCGCTGATAGCACATTTCCCTTTTTGCGCAGAAAACAATGAAAGTTTGCAGTCATGGTATTCTGTGCTATGACGATTGGACGTGTCTTCTCTCAATCCTTTCAGAACAAATGGGTTCAATTGCAGATTGGAGTGAATTATTGCTCTTCCATCAGCAGTGTAGCTACATACCGCCGACCTTTTCGCCATTGGTATTTTGTTTTTAATGTATGCTATCGGATAAATCATTTGGTCAATTCCAGCTACATATCGTATCATCTTGGAATTCCCAAACCTTTCTTTTTCTGCTTCGGTAGCTGTCCCACCTTCACGCAGAAGCATACATCCTGTTTCTGTATTAAGCCTGTTGGTTAAGACTGTCATGATTCTTCTGTGGAAATCCCTGCAATCTAAACTGATGCAAGTTGCAAGCTGATAATAATTCTGTATTCCAAGTACCATAGAGTTGAACAACTGGATTTCAGCCAGACAGCTCCTTTTCTCTCTAGGTTTGGCGATATTCTTTGCCTGCTCTACCAATTTTTCTCTTTCAATCTCAACCTTTTTGTCACAGATAGCTGATTGCACCACATATTTGTGATGTTTTAATCTAACCCTTATCTTGAATCCCAGAAACTCAGACCATCTCTTTCGAGTGTTGACAATCCTTGTTTTTTCGGGAGACACTTCAAGTCTCAACCTGTCCTCAATCCATTTTGTTACCGCTTCTTTTGTTCTAACAGCGTCCTCTTTAGTTCGGCAAAAGATTCTAAAATCATCCGCATACCTGATGATATGCATTTCTTTCATATCTGTATTTTTCATCAGCCTGTATCCGTGGCTTTTGTCAAATACTTTTGTTTTACCGATAATTCTTTCTCGCCCTCTGCTTATAGCAATAGGATTTTCTTCCCATTGACTTGACACCCACCAGTCCAACTCATTTAGTACGATATTAGCTAATAGCGGAGAAATAATTCCGCCCTGAGGTGTACCTTTATCAGGTATGACTGTTGAATTATCTGGCATTCTTATCGGTGCTGTCAGAATTCTTTTAATTATAAAAATCAGCGACTTATCGTGTATTCCCAAAGCCCATATCTGCCGTATGAGTTTACTGTGATTGACATTATCAAAGAAGCCTTTGATGTCAAACTCTATTACATAATGAAGATTCATCATTTGCAGCATGGTGTACGTTCTGTTTATGGCGTGTTCTACCGAACGGTTAGGGCGAAAGCATAGCTATTGTTACTGAACTTTGCTTCACATATAGGCTCTAATATCTGTTTGATACATTGCTGAATCAGCCTGTCCCATATGCAGGGAATTCCTAACGGACGTGTTTTTCCGTTTGGTTTTGGAATGTCTTTACGTCTTACAGGTTTGGGTCTGTATCCGTGTTCACTTCCTGTGACAATAAATCTTACTTTTTGAATCACCTCATCGGGAGTCCTACCTCCGATGTCTGTAATGTTTTTGTTGTCTGTTCCTGCCGTGTAACTTCCTTTGTTTGCTTTAATATTTCGATATGCAAGCAGAATGTTGTCTTTGCTCAGTATAAAATCCAAGAGATTATTAAATACCTCGCCATTTTGACTCTTTTGATATAATTCATCAAAAATTTCCTGCATTCCGTAATATTCAGCATGTCGCAGGTCGTCTACACATAATGTTTTACTTTTCTTTGGCATAAGGCATCACCTCCTATCGAAAGTGACCCTTTTGGTCTTACTCGAAATCCTTATCTAAGGACTGAATAATGCCTGTGTTTTACAACCGACTAGAGACCATTCCTCCTACTCTCATTACAAGAGTTATCAACGGTTCGACCTCAACCTTTCAGCATCAGTTAATCTGCTTATTATTCTTCGTCAGAAAATCCCTCAGTTGGGACCCGATACCTTTCCTTGTTCCGATAATTCTATCTGTACATATATATCCTTAGGCTTCTTGCTATAGTCCTGCCAGCTTGGATGTGCCTGTAACACAACATGGTTGTTCGTAGGGTCAATTTCTACTTAACCACACTGGCTGCGCTTTAACGCACCCATGCATTTCTGCATGGTCTTCTTTTAGAACCGTACATTCGCAGATTCGTCAGCCTGTCCGCCATGACAAGCATTCTAACCATAGATATTTTATAGACCCTCGGCTTATAGGTAACACACCCCACCTCTGGGGCGCTTTCGGAAGTTTTACCAACTTCTACGGTTGCTCTCAGCCTTTGTCACGGAGCTTCTAACCCTAACCTTTACAGTTAACGCTAGTCCGTCAAGGTAGGCATTTCAGGGCGTTACCCCATCATTCTACCTATCGAATTATCAGTTCATAGACTGATTATTAAATTAAATCAAACCTATGCGCAGGCTTTTTACCGCCTACGAACAAGTCGCACTTACCCAAAAATCCTCCCCGGCTTTTTCCCCGTCCCCTTTGGTGTTGGCAATCAAGGTATTTACCAGTTTCAAAATGTCTTTTTCGCTGCGGAGATAGGCAAAGGGATTGTAGCGCATGGATTTCTTAAAATTGATTGTGTTCAGCACCTTTATCCGGTAGCCGCCCCGCTGTAAGAGCTTCCCGCACTCGACTAAAACCGTTCCTTTCGGGTCGGTTACAACGTATGAGCTGTGCATTTGCATTAAATTCGGCTTCACAAAAAATCTTGTCTTGCCGCTGCCACTTCCCCCGATAACAAGGATATTTTTATTCCTTGCATATTTTGGCTGCTTCGGACGGCTGTTCATGGTAAACCGTTCCGTCTGTGTCAGCAGCACGTTATTTTGAAATACCGGGTCGGTGTAGGGCTTTATATCTTCGGCTGTTCCCCAACGGGCAGAGCCGTATTCCACACCTTTGCGGTATTTCTTCGCGTTCTTGCCTTTGACATAGACAATCAGCCGGATAAGTACCGCGCCGAAAAGCCCTATCAGTAAATCCATAGGGGCAAGGCTCGGAAGCGGGGGTGCAAAAGCCATAGAAAAACCCTCCCCAAGCGACAGCAGCTTGCCGGAAAGGTCAGCCCCCGGCGCAAGGCGTACCGCCTGCCCGACTTTATCAAAGAGATACACAAAGAGCAGATAGGGAATGTTGGGAAGTATCAGCTTTTCCAGTTGATAGTGTTCATCTTGCAATCCCCCTGTCTTTGTTTTTGACTTTCTCCCGCTGTGCGTTCAAAGCCGCCGCCTTTTCTTTGAGGGAAACAATCAGCTTACGGATAGAGGGCTTTTGTTCCTGCGTCAGCTTCTTTGCGGAAAACTCCTTGAAAGCTGCCGTCAGTGCGTCCGCGTCCCGTCCCTTGAAAAATACAAGATAGCGGGGCGGGGTTTCGGTGCTGTCTTTTTTTAGGGCAAAGTCAATCCCGTATTTCTTCGCCGTACTCTCAAAGGCTTTGATATTGTCCTTTGTGATTTCAATGTTGGAAACGCCCGCGTTCTGCTTCATAAGCTGCTTTAGGGTTTGCTTGCCATGCGGGATTTTCTGTTTGTCATGCTGCTTTTTCATCTGTGCAAGCAGGGCTTTCATAGCCTTTTGGAGCTGCTGCGCCGTCAGCTTCCCGGTCTTGATGTAAAGGGCTATGGTCTTTTCGTTGGTTTCCTCCTGCAATGGGTTTCCTCCTTTCGTGTTCTATGGTGGTATGCCCGCCGCCGGAAAATGGGGCGGGCATGAAAAAGAGCGTCCGTATTCACGTCGCCCTGTTAAATCCGTACCCGCAGCCCGGAAAGGTCTGCCGCCCGAATACCCACAAGATACCAGTTGTCCCCGTACTCCATACGGGTTGGCTTCCATTTGCCCCGCACAAAAACCTCCATGCAGTCGCCGCAATATAAGCCCCCGTAGTAGTCGTTTACATCAAAGCGAATGTCGTAGCGGTCAGCAGTTTCATCAAAAATCAAAGCTCCTGTTTTCTGTGTCATCATAAAATCCTCCTTTGGGTTGGTTTACAGCTTTCGCCCTCGTTGCAGGTGTAATCGGGTATGCCCTTGCTTCTTGCCGACTGGATAGTGCGCCCGCCGTACATATCGTGAGATACAAGGGACGTGTAATAGCTGCCAATCGTAGACGGGGCATTGAAAAGGGCAGCTTTCATGTACTGCTTGATGTTGCGGATTTTGGTGGTGTTTTCCTGCATACAGTCCAGTACAAAGCGGATATGTTCGCTGTTCAGCTTCATAAATTTTGCTTTTACAAGCTCTGCCGGGTGGTCGTCCCCGGCGATACGGATTGTCCTTCGTTTGGTGCAGACGGTTTCAAGGATAAGGGCAAGGATTTCCTCTATCCTGTCCCGGTCAAGGTGTCTGTCCTGTATCAGATAGTCGTACTCGATATTGTCCTTGATGATTTCCTCATACACGCTGTATGCGTCTGTCGCTTCCTTTCGCTTCCGTTCCGGCGGCTGTGCCGCGTCCTCTAAGGGAGAGGGATTTAGGGAATGGAAAGGAATGGAATGGGTACTTGATATATCTGTATTTAATTTTTCTTTGTTTGGTAAGTTAGTCTTTAATAGTTCTTTATTTAATTGCGTTGGATTTTCCAACGTAGGTTTTTCCAACATAGGCTTTTCCAATGTTGGATTATCCAATGTTGATTTTCCAATGTAGGTAAATCCAACATAGGCGGCTGCTCATAGATAACATACGTTGTACCGCGTAAGCGTCCTTTCTCATCACGTTCCCTTGACCGCTGTATATATCCGGCATTTTCCAGTTCCCGTACTGCTTCCCGGATAGCGTCAATCTTTTCCCGGTTGATAAGGGACAGCCCTGCAAGGGTGTAGTCCCAATCTTCGGGAAGTGAGAGCATTTGCGACAACAAGCCCTTTGCCTTTAGGGAAAGTTCCTTGTTGCGTAAATGGTGGTTGCTCATAACCGTATAACCTTTGTTCTTTTCCACGCGGAAAACTGCCATAGCTTTATCTCTCCTTTGGTTGGATTTGTTACGCAGTAGAAACGCGGTTTTGAGGGAAAAGGTATCAACCCTTGTCTTTCTCATTTCCGCGCTCTAAGAGCCGCATAAATCAAGCTTTGTTTGCCCTTACTGCGTAACATGAGGGTAAAAAATAGCGGCGTTCCATGTTTCCCGGTTGGGATAAGGTAACGTCGCTCATGCGAATAATGTTCAATTTTATTTATATCGTGGCAAGGCAATCAATAATTTTGATAGGTAGTAAATAAGTAGTAAATTTTTTCTGTTAGCTTCAAAAAGTCAAGGAATATCAAGGGTTTCCGCGCTTGATTAGTGTACTGCCGTGGCAAATAAATAGTAC
>ENA-OQIC01000797-OQIC01000797.1-human-gut-metagenome-genome-assembly--contig:-NODE-797-length-12773-cov-1.361221_pt1 | contig 12773 bp, 16 predicted proteins | sample MGYA00242572_ERZ504736 | MGnify/ENA primary metagenome ERZ504736 (study PRJEB26092, sample SAMD00036201) | human gut metagenome | host: Homo sapiens | study: EMG produced TPA metagenomics assembly of... | reverse complement strand
CGCCATTTCATATACTGCCGGCATGGTGTGCTCAAATCTCAGGAAAAACCGCATCCTGGGCGTAAGCTCTTCATAGTACCTGCGGTACTGTGGATTGAATATCTCCTCAAACTGCTTGGTGTTTACCATTGTCTGGTAATAAGTCCTGCGGGCAGCGCTCTCTGCCGCTTCCTTAAACCTGCCCCCTGTGGCCCTGTCAAACTGCTCATAGGTGCGCTTCATACGATCACAATAAGCCCTCTGCTTTCCCTGGTAATCCCCGTTCTTTCCCTCCACGGTCCAGGAGCCTGCCACGCCCACCCGGTAGGCGCTCATGGCCTCGTCAAAATAATACCCGTATCCATTTGCCGCCGCAATCAGCTGGATGGGCGTATCCCCCACAGGACAGTCCACATAGTAATCCGGCAGCTCCCTCACCAGACGGGCCGGAAATGCCATGGACGACATGGCGTATCCCGAAGGCTTGTCGATGATTTCCTCCGGCGGCAGTACGCGGCTCTCCCGGTACGGCCTCATCTGTCCCTCTGTCAGCGCCCTTCCCACCAAATCTATTTTGGCGCTGTGGATGCACAAGGTACAGTCAGGGTGGGCTTCCATGTAATCCACCTGCTTCTGAAGCTTATCCGGTGACAGGAAATAGTCGTCCCCGTCACACATAAAAATGTACTTTCCCCTGGCCCTGGGGAAGTTAAAGGCTCCGCTGATGTTGTCAATTCCCTGTGAATACTGGTTTTCTGTCTGAATTAACGGCTTCACCTGGTCCGGATACCTGGCCGCATATTCCCGGATAATGCTGCTGGTCCCGTCCGTGGATGCATCATCGTGAACCAGTATCTCAAATGCAAAATCTGTCTTCTGCATCAGAAAGCTGTCCAGGGCTGTTCTGATATAATTTGCATGGTTGAATGTAACACAGTTGATGCTGGCCATAATAGCTGTATCTGCGGTCTGAGGCCCGGTTCCGCCTTCACTCTGTCTCCCATATCCTGTCACACCTCCCTGTCACTCTACCTTGGTGATATATTCTTCGTATTTCCTGGCAATATACATGCTCTTGATACGGTCGTCCCGCTCTATTTCCCTGCCCTCAAAGCAGCGCAGATGGTTTGTCACACAGTCATATCCCGCCAGGCAGGAAAACTCCACCCCGCCGGAAAACCTGGGGTTGCACTCCAGCATGTGGTAAACGCCGTCCCGGTCCTCTATAAATTCCATGTTTACGCATCCCCTGACTCCCAACAGCCCGGCAATGGCACGGCACCGTTCTTCCAGCTGCCGGTTCCTGAACACCAGCACTGAGGTTCCCGCGCCGTTTAAGGTCCGCAAAAGCTCCCTGCGGCAGACGGTTGCGCACGTGCCCTGCTCAGGACTTCGTACCACGTCCACCGTGACCACGTTTCCCTTTATCATGGGCTGGACAATATAACCTGCCGGATCGGTTTCCCCCAGGAACCCCTCCATCTCACGGCGGGAGCCCACAAACCTAAGGCCCTGGCTGCTCCTTCCGTTGCAGGGCTTGCACACAGCCGGGTAGCTGATTTCATCCAAATCCGCATCCTCCAGGCGCACAGTGGGAATCACGGTTCCCTCCATGTGCTCCTCCAGATAACGGTACAGCTCCATCTTGTCGCGGCACAGGCCGATACATGCCTTGTCCGACATACATAAGGCGGCATTTATTTCGCCGAATTCGCGGCGGTGCAGGTTGAACACATCGATCTCCGCGTCCGTCAGCGGGATGACAGCCTTTGCCCCTTCCTTCCGGCAAATGGACAACATAGTCTCAATATAATGGTCTGTATCCGATGCATAGGGAACCTGATAAAACGCATCCACATTCCCGGCGTCCGCAATCCACTCACCGGGATACACGTCGCAGCCTATGACCCGCATACCATTTTCCCTGCATTTCTTGATGACGATATCAGCCGAAAACGACCCTATGGCTGTCACAACCACTGTCCTCATTTTTCGCTCCTCCTGCTTACTCTCCACTTGTTATCCCTCATTCTGATTGATTGATTCCTGACAGCTTCCATCCTGTTTACTTTCTTCCGGGCAGCCTGTCCACTGCCAGGCCCCTGATATACCGGAACACTTCCAGGCCCAGAACCCAGGATGCCAGCATGTACACAACCGCGCCAAAGAGAATCTGCATTCCCAGGCCCAGCCATCCCCCAGGAACATATCTTCCCGCAGCCATGACAGCCGCAGCCATAAGGATTGAGACTGCCACCGACGGAATGATATCCTTCCACTGCTCCAATATGCTGTAGTTAAGCAGGCGTTTATTGGGCCATGCGTTGATGAAGGTGCACAGGAAATCCGCGGCCGCCTTAAGTGCCACCAGCACCAGAGGATTATAGCGTATGCCTACTACCAGCACCGCCAGGCCCACCATCTTTTTGACAATTTCCAATTTAAGGAATATATCGCTGCGCCCCATTGCATTCAGCGCCTGAAGGTTGGCAATGTGAATGGGCCAGAAAGAATAGGCAATGCACATGATTTGCAGAAACGGAACACAGGGCAGCCATTTTTCTCCCAGCAGCAGCAGCACCATGGGCCGGGCCACGGCTATGAGACCTGCCATCATGGGCAGCACCAGATAGGAGCTGACGGTGATAGCCCTTCGCAGCATGGACTTTACACGCTCCGGCTCGTCCTGGCTGGCTGACAGCACAGGCAGCATAACGGACTGGATGGCGGCTCCCAGGTTGCTGACAATCAGTTTGGGAACTGCTCTCCGCGGTTGTAGTTTCCCAGCATGGATTCATTGTAAATCCTTCCTATCACCAATCCGTATATATTGTTATAAACCGTATCCAGAAGGGAGGCGCACAGCAGCTTCCATCCAAAGGCAAACATGGTCTTAATCCGCAGAATACTGAACAAAAGGCGGGGTTTCCAGCTGATGCTCATAAACAGAATCAGCATGTAGAAAAAGTAGTATGCAATCTGCTGCCATACCAGGGCCCATACCCCCAGTCCCCTGTAGGCCAGGAAAATGCTGATTGCACCCGATATCATGGATGCCGCAAAGGAGGATATGAACAGGCCCTTAAACGCCATATTTCTGGACACATAGGCATTCTGTATGGAGATTACCCCTCCCGGAAACAGGACCACGGCCAGCACCCGCACAAGGGCAGTCATCTCCTGGTTATTGTAAAAGTATGCGATGCCGGGCGCTGAAAGATACAATACCAGGTAGATGACTGCGGATACAGCCATGCTAAAGAAGAAAACCGAAGAAAAATCCGTGTCATCTACCTTCCGCTTCTGAATCAGCGCGGTGCTGAAGCCATTTTGCACCAGTACATTGGCAATGGTGACAAATATGAGAATCACGCCTACCACACCGTATTCTTCCGGCGAGAGCAGACGCGCCAGTATGATGGAAACCAGGAACTGGACACCCTGGGCGCTCCATTTTCCATTAACTTCCAAAACAGGCCGTTTAAGACCTTTGTCGTTGTCTGTTTTTCATTCAATGCCTGTTTTCCTTCCTTTCTTCATGGAACCGCGGACAGACCGGCACCTCAGGGCACACCTTTGAAACAGGCTCCCGGTCAGTCCCCAATGAACAGCATCTGCCCAGTGTACGCACCAGCGTGTTCTTGGTAAAGCCGTACTTCACAATCAGTCCCATTTTTCCCAGCCGGCCGCAGCGGGGCAGTCTTATGAAAGCCTCCAGTGTTTCCTGCTGTTCCCGGTTCAGACGGCTGTAAAACATATGGTAAAAGCTGTCCGCCTGACCAAACATCCTCCTGTAATTCTCTCTGGCGCTGCTTCCGTCCTTTACCCGTGTCCTGACAGAATCCAGGCTGTCTCCCTTCTCAGCTCCCAGGGTATTGCCGCCATGCTGCCTGTAATAGTACAGGGGCCTGTCCACCCATCCTATCTCTCCAAAGCAGGACGCGATAAGGGCCAGCCATGCATCGTGCATAAGACAGACCCCGGGAATTTCCTTTAGATACGGCAGCATACCGCGGCTGAGCATGACGGCGCCTCCGGTCACATTGTTCTGTACCAGAAGCTGGGGCAGGCGGGTGCGTTCCGGGGAAATCTTCTGATATCGGAAGAAGCTGTCCGCTATGGGCCGCAGCTCCTCATCCGTCACGGTCAGGTCTGAATGCACCAAAAGGGGCAGCCTGCTATGGCCTGGTTCTCCTTCCATCTCTTTCATCTTATCTGACAGCATCCGCGCCTTTTGAGGCAGCCAGACATCGTCCTGGTCGCTCAGCATAAAATAATCCGCCCTGGCCAGAGGCCCCAGACGCTCCAGCTGGTTTTCCGTCACCTCATACTCTGAAAGCAGGCTCAAGGCCCGGGCAGCGCTCCGTATCATGGTCTGCATCCGGACTATGGTCTGCATCCGGATTATGGTCTGCATCCGGATTATGGTCTGCATCCGCCATCAGCTTAAGGAGCTTCAGGAAATGGGCAGCCGCTCCCCCGGAAGGCTTTCTCCTGAAAAGCACCAGTATCCTGTCCCGGTGTCTTTCCTCATATTCCTTCAGCAATTCCCCGGAGCCGTCCGCGGAACAGTCATCCGACACCAGGATATGGATGTCCTTCTCATCCTGTGCCAGTATGGAATCCAGCTGCTGCTTTATATATCTGCTTCCGTTATAAGAAGCCACCAGTACCGTAATCATTTTGAGCGTTTCTTCCTTCCATTCATCCATGGCAGCCGTGTCTCAATCAGACGCACCACCCCAGGCTCCACTGCCAGCACCAGGCAAAAAGCAGGATATCCCAGGGCGTACTGCCTAATACTCCCGGATACATCATTCTGCCTGCCGCCACCTTAAAAAATGCAATGACCGGAACCAGATGGGTACACATGACAGTCAGGGAATGTGTTCCGTAATATGTAAAGAACGGCACAAGAACCCGGCTGAAAATCCGCCATTCCTTCCAGCTGCCTCCGCAGGCAGACACCCGCTCCCCAAACATCAGGATGGTGACAGAGGAAAACCAGGCGGTCAGAATCCAGGATACCGGATTTTCCATGGTCAGAAAATTAAAATCACACCCCGGAATCAAAACCGTCAGGACAATGCCCAAGCACATGAGCAGAAAGGCAGCCGCCAAACCAGCCCGGCCCTTTAAGTACATGGATGCCTTCTGCCACGCGTCACAGGCAAATGTACCCCCCAGGGCCAGCAGGAAGCCCACCAGGCCCTTGATATACACCATAATCGGCAGATGTATGACGCGCCACAGAGTGGTATCCTGTCTGGAACCATTGATATAGAGGATGAGGCACACACTGGCCGCCCCGGCCAGACAGGCTGCAATCCCCATTTTCCTGCGGCTGCCGTATATCATGTTAAACAGCAGCTCCGCTATGAACATACTGGGAAGGAACCACAGTGTCTCTAACCCCACCAATGTGCCCGTATAATAGATGTCGGACATAAGTACCAGGAAGGTATACTGCTGGGGCCACACCAGGAATATCCGAGAGAAAATAAACAGCACGCTGTAGCACACATACGGAATTCCCAGGGATATAAGTCTCTTTCCTGCCATCTCCCGGCTGGATATGCCTGTCCTTCCCTTCCCGTAACGGAGCGCATACCGCCACCCTGTATAGACATAAAAACAGCCAGCATAAAGAAGCCGTACCAGTCAGAGAGTATGCCTAGCTGGTCTCCACCAGACAATGGCTGGCTACCACTCCCAGCATTCCCATGCCCTTTGCCACATCCAGATAGACCTGGCGGTCCTGTGTCTTAGTCATCTGCCGTATATCCTTCCTGTCCTTTGTCCTGTCTTATCCGAAAATCTCCTCTGCCTTGTTCATGGCAGACTCGATTACCTTGTCCATATCGTAGTACTTATATTCTCCCAGACGGCCGCCAAACAGTACATGGGATTCGGCCCCCGCCAGTTCCTCATACTTCTGGTACAGCTCCTGGTTCTTCTGGTCATTCACCGGATAGTAGGGTTCCATGCCCTCCTGCCAGCTCACCGGATACTCCCTGGTAATCACTGTCTTTGGCTGTGTGCCGAACTCAAAATGCTTGTGCTCGATTACCCTGGTATAGGGCGTGTCGCGGTCCGTGTAATTCACCACCGCCACTCCCTGGTGGTTTTCCCGGTCCAGCACCTGGGACTCAAAACGCAGGCTGCGGTACTCCAGCTTGCCGAACCGGTAGCCGTAAAATGCGTCAATGGTGCCTGTGTATACCACGGTCTCTCCCAGGCTGTCATAGTGTTCCCTGTTTTCCAGGTAATCCGCCGAAGTCTCTATATCACAGCCCTCAAACAGCTTCTCCACTATGACATTATATCCCCCTATGGGAATTCCTGATAGGATCATTGAAATAATTGTTGTCATAGATATACCGCACAGGTATACGTTTGATGATAAAGGCCGGAAGCTCCTTGCAGTCCCTGCCCCACTGCTTTTCCGTATACCCCTTAATTAATTTCTCGTACAATTCCCTTCCCACCAGACGGATGGCCTGTTCCTCCAGGTTCTTCGGCTCGCCAGTAATCTCCGCCCTCTGCTTCTCGATGATGGCCTTCGCCTCATCCGGTGTGGATATGCCCCACATGCGGCTGAAGGTATTCATATTAAACGGCATGTTGTACATCTGGCCTTTATAATTGGCCACCGGGCTGTTGGTATAGCGGTTAAACTCCGCCAGGGAATTCACAAATTCCCACACCTTACGGTTGCCCGTATGAAAGATATGGGCGCCGTACTTGTGCACATGGATGCCCTCAACGTCCTCACAGTACACGTTTCCGCCTATGTGGTTCCTCTTCTCCACCACCAGACAGCGCTTTTTGTTCTTTCTGGCGTACCAGGCAAACACACCTGCATACAGACCGCTTCCCACCAATATATAATCGTATTTTTTCATATCCGGATACGCTCCTTTGCTTCTCGCTCTCTTTGCTTTCACAATTGTACTATGTTTCACCGGAAATGTAAATGGATTATGTCCCCTGCCGCCCCCGCAAGGTCCCGGACCCGCAGGAAACCATGAAACATAAACGGACGTACACAAAAACACGGAACAAAGACAATGGCATCCCTCATTTATAAAGACTGGATGCCATGTCTTTGTTCCGCGTCCCGGTTAGCTGGTGGTCATGAATTGTTTCAGCGCATGAAACAGCTGGTGAAAATCAAATGGGTTTGTCTATGTGGTAATTCATTCCGCTGGTCAGTGCCTTTGCCACATCCTCGGCAAAGGCATTGGCAGTCAGGGCAATAATGGGGATGGTTCGGGCCTGGGGGTGGCTGCTTGCCCGGATCATGCGGGCTGCGGTGCAGCGTCCATCACCGGCATCTGCAGGTCCATGAGCACTGCCTCATATGTACCTGGTGCTGAGGAGGTGAAGCGCTCATATGCTTCCTGTCCGTTTTCTGCCCCATCCACTTCCAGGCCGTGTTCACAGAGTATGGCCCTGGCAATTTCCATGTTAAGGCATTGTCCTCCACCAGGAGAATCCGCCTTCCCGCCAGGGAAGCCACAGTCCATGTCATCATCCGGATGCAGTCTCTCATATCTCCTGCCCTTTCCTGTTCCTTTCCCTGGATTCTGAAATTCAGGGTGACTGTAAAACTGCTTCCCTCTCCCTCCCTGCTCTCGACATGTATGTCCCCCTGCATGGTGGACACTATGCCATGGGCAATGGACATGCCCAGGCCGGTTCCCTGCTGCTCCTGCACCACAGGCACGACGGCCCTGGAAAATGGTTCAAACACCTGCTTCATATATTCCTCTGACATGCCGATGCCGTTGTCCTCCACCACAAACCGGTAGCAGGCCCACCCCGCTTTCCCCATGGGACTTCCTCGGTCGTCACTCGGATGATTCCGTTGTCCGGCGTGTATTTCACCGCGTTGGTAATCAGGTTTAAAAGCACCTGCTTCACCCGGTTGGCGTCCCCTATAAGCGACTCATGGATCACACCCTTCCGGCTGAAGGTTATGTCATGGTTTTTCTCCATGGCAGTGGGCTTGATGATGGAATATATGTTATCCAGCATGGTTTCCAGATGAAAGGGTTCCTCCAAAAGTTCCAGCTTCCCCTTCTCGATTCTGGACATATCCAGTATCTCATTAATCAGGGACAGCAGATGGCTGCTGGAGATGCTGATTTTTCCAGGCAGTCCCTTACCCGCTCCGGCTGGTCTGTGTGGGATGCTGCAAGCGCCGTCATCCCTATGATTGCGTTCATGGGCGTGCGTATGTCATGGGACATCCGGGCCAGGAAATTACTTTTGGCCTCGTTGGCCATGGTGGCTGATTCGTATGCTGCAAACAGGCTTTTCTTATTCTCAGCTTCCTCCTCCAGCTCCTTGCGCTTCTGCTCATCAATGCCCATATTGGCGAAAATGACCTTGGTGACAACGCCGTCTGCGGTCTCCGCAATGCTGAACCTGGACCTCACCCATCTTATACCGTCCGGATATACCCGGCGGAAATCCACATCGTACACCGGCTGCTCCGGTGTAAGGTTCGTCCTCAGAAACTCCGGCTTCCAACCCGCCGCATCTTTTCCTGGTCCTCCTCATAGACATGACAGCGGACGAATTTCTCATAATACACAGCCATGGAACCCTTGGGAAATTCCTGGCGCCTGCGAATGATTTCCTCCTGCCAGATTGCCTCCTCTATATCGTGCTCCAAATCAAACAGATAGATGGAATAGTAGCACTGGCACAGGTTGGTCAGCACGCTCTCCCGCAGCTCCACCTCCTGCCTGGCATCAATATTCCGCCCTGTTATGAGAATCCGGTCGCCCAGTTCCATATGGATGGGAACCCCATAGTAACGGTAATAATGAAGCTTCCGGTCCCGGTCCCGGATTCTCAGAATGCCTCCAGGGATTCTGTGTCCCTGTAGCTGTCAGGAGAACAGATCTGTTCAAGCTTTTCTTTGTCCTCCCGGGGAAGGGACGGCATCACCTGGCTGAGTAATTCGCTGAGCATTCCCTTAGGCGCTATCTTCAGCCGATCTCCCATGTAATGGAGGCAGCTGTACTCCTGACTTGTTGGGTCCAGGCTCAGGACAAGAGTATAAATCGTGGATACAGCCACTCTGGCCGTTACCTCGTCCATCCGTTTCTCCACCTCACCGTCCTGTATGTCAAATGCCAGGATAGCTCTGGCTTTTAAGTCGGATTCAGGCGCAAACGGTATGGCCATAACCCGCTGCCAGCTTCCGCTTCGGATACGGTACAATTCCTCTATCTGCTTTTCCCCTGACAGGAACTGTTCCTGTATATATTCATATTCCGCAAACCGTTCAATCCTGTTTCTGAATTCCGGTCTGATGCAGGACCGTGAATATCCGCGGAGAAATTCCCTGAAATCCGTATATTTCGTCAGATTATCCTTTAAATCCTCCGCAGCCTTGATTATCTTATAGGAGCCGTCCCTTAAATCGCACAGCAGGATTCCCCTGTAGCGTCCGCTCAGGGTCTGGATGACCGCATCATATTCCTTCTGGAACATGATGGTATCCGTGATGTTCTGGTGGTATCCCCGCAGGCGGATTCCATCCTCCCATTCCTGATCCTTCATGCCGCCGCACCGCACGGATATAGGCCCCCACAGGGGATGGTTCCATTTATACTGGACTTCCTGCACCTCTGCCCGGGTACTGGCAATCGCCTTGGACACGGTCTCCTGCACAGCTCCTTTGTATTCATCCTGGATTCTGTTATACCATACCTGGTAGCACTCCTCCGGTGCCGGCGCAGCGTCCAGCCCCAGAAGTTCCAGCATGACACTGTCCGCGTGCATGACAGGCTCCCTGCCCTGACAGAGTATGATTTCCCACAGTCCTGTGCGGGTGCTGCGCAGAATGTCTGTCTTCCCTTTATCCGTAAGTAATCCTGCATAGAGGCCATTCCTTTCTCAGGCCGGAATTTTCTTCCGCCTCTGTGCGTCCCATTTCGCCGCCTTTCCTCTATTATACACAGAACCACCCTGACATGACAAGCAAATAACAAAACACAGTCCCTGCAATACCGCACCCGCGCCTCTTCTTATATCACAATGTCCTTATATATACCCTGCATTCATAAGGCTTCAGTTGTTCCAATGTCTGTCCGCAATCCGCTTCCCCGTAGTTGCCTATCAGCTGCCGGCAGCCTTCAAGCTCCGGTTTTTCTCCCAAATCCGCAGCAGAAGCCTTCATATTGGCCAGCACTACAAGTTCCTGACCCTGATAGGTGCGCCTGTACGCCAGCACCTGAGGATGTTCCCTGTATATGAATTCAATCTCCCCTTCTGATATGACTTTATATTCTTTCCTCAGGCAATCAGCCTCTTGTAATAATTCAATATGGAGACGGAATCCGCTGCCTCTGCCTGGGCATTGATATAAGAATGGTTCTCCGGTATGCCTATCCACGGCTCCCCCTGTGAAAATCCGGCATATCGGCTGCCGTCCCACTGCATGGCGTCCGGCCGTTATCTCTGGAACGGGCAGCCAGCACCTTCAGCGCTTCCTCCCCGGTGATTCCCTGCTCTGTCAGGATACGGTAATAGTTAATGCTTTCAACATCCCGGTACTGGGAAATATCCCCGTAATGCGGTTGGTCATTCCCAGCTCTTCCCCCTGGTACACATACGGCGTGCCGCGGAACATGTGGATGACCGTTGCCAGCATTTTGGCAGATTCCTTCCAGTATCGGCCGTCATCCCCGAACCGTGATATGGCTCTGGGCTGGTCGTGGTTGCACCAGAACACGGCATTCCAGCCGTTTTCCCGCTCCATGCCTTCCTGCCACTCCATGAACAGCTGTTTAAGCCGGACCAGGTCAGGCTCCGTCAGTTTCCACTTATCCCCGTCCCTGTAGTCCACCTTCAGGTGATGGAAGTTAAAGCACATGGATAACTCCCGGTCCTCCGGCCTGCTGTAGCGGATACAGTTATCAGGGTGGTGGAGGACATCTCTCCCACTGTCACCATGTCCTCTATGCCCGTATCCCGCACCAGCTCCTGGAGATACTCATGTACCCTGGGCCCGTCGGTATAGAAGCGGCGGCCATCCCCTTTGTGATCATCCTCAAAATATCCGGTTTGGATATCAGATTCACCACGTCGAACCGGAATCCCTTCACTCCCTTTGCCTTCCAGAACAGGATTACCTCCTTAAGCTCCTGACGCACCCTGGGATTATCCCAGTTTAAGTCGGCCTGGGTTACATCGAACAGGTGGAGATACCATTTTTTCAGGCGGGGTACATACTCCCAGGCATTTCCCCCGAATTTGGACTGCCAGTTGGTGGGGGCGCGTCCGGGCTCCCTTCCCTGAAGATATAATAATCCATGTACTCCGGATTGCCCTCAAGTGCCTTCTTAAACCATGGGTGTTCCGTGGATGTGTGGTTAAATACCATATCAAACATGCATCCCATGCCCCTTATGTCCGCTTCCCAGATCAGTTCCTCCACATCCTCCATGGTGCCGAATACAGGGTCAACTGCCCGGTAGTCAGCCACATCGTAACCGTTATCATTGAGTGGGGAGCTAAAAAACGGTGTCAGCCAGATATAATCAATTCCCAGCTCTTTTAAATAGTCCAGCCTGCTTATGACTCCGCGTATGTCGCCCAGGCCGTTTCCTGTTGTATCCTGAAAGGACTTGGTATAAATCTGGTAAACCGTACTGTCCTTAAAATGTCCCATAAATGGTTCCTCCTTCATATCTGCTCCGTCATATCTGCTCCGACAAATCTGCCCCGTTATATGACTCAATCTATCCTGGCCACCGCATCCGCCAAAGCCTTACCCTTCGTCCGGTCTGCCAGCTTATAGCTCCTGAATTTCCGGGATTGGTAAGGACCATGATGACCATGTCGCTGTGCCCTGCCCCGGCAATCTTCTCACGGTCAAATGCAATCAGTTCCTCTCCGGCTCTGACCCTGTCCCCGGGCTTTACAAAGGCCCTGAAACCATCTCCCTTCATATCCACTGTATCCAGCCTATGTGTAACAGCAGTTCCATGCCGTTATCCAGAACCAGTCCGCAGGCATGCAGGCTTTCTTCCATGACAACAGCCACCATGGCGTCAGCCGGCGCCCTCAAAACGCCGTCTTCCGGTTTAATGGCCACCCCGTCCCCCAGTGCCCTGGATGCAAACACCTGGTCAGGAACATCTTCCATGGGGATAACTTCACCGGATACATATGCTTTTAATTCCCTGATTGGCTGGCTTGCAGAGTCTTTCCTTTCCTCCCAGCTGGCTTCATGGCCGGACTCATTTTGGTTCTCCCGGCCGCCGCCTATCCCCTTCTTCCTTCCTATGGCATAGTCAGGCAGAACGGAATCAGGATTACCAGTCCCATGGCAGCCGCGAAGAGTCCCATGTACTGGGGCTGGATGGACAGGATGCCCGGTATGCCTCCCACACCAATGGCATTGGCCTTGATTCCGCTGACAACAGACAGCACCGCGCCCACTGCCGATCCGGCCATTCCGCAGATAAATGGAAAACCGTATTTCAGATTCACACCAAACATGGCTGGTTCTGTTACACCCAGGTAACAGGAAATGCAGGCGGGTACGGATACTTCCTTTGCCTTGGCGTCATTCTTCTGGAGAAGTATCATGGCCAGTACAGCGGAGCCTGGGCGATATTGGACAGGGCAATCATGGGCCACAGGTGGTGCCTCCAAAGTCAGCTATCAGCTGGAGGTCAATGGCATTGCTCATATGATGCAGTCCTGTGATTACAAGAGGTGCATAGAAAAAACCAAAAATACCGGCAAACACGCCTTAAAGGGGGATG
>ENA-OQIC01000793-OQIC01000793.1-human-gut-metagenome-genome-assembly--contig:-NODE-793-length-12800-cov-1.816539_pt1 | contig 12800 bp, 19 predicted proteins | sample MGYA00242572_ERZ504736 | MGnify/ENA primary metagenome ERZ504736 (study PRJEB26092, sample SAMD00036201) | human gut metagenome | host: Homo sapiens | study: EMG produced TPA metagenomics assembly of... | reverse complement strand
AGTACCCATTTGTAATAAGTGAAGAAATATTCGATTCGCTTCTTCCAGCTCATCGAAGCTACTTTTTCCCTCTCTAACTGCCACTTCTCTTTCCTTGTCAGATCAGACTCATGTTTCTTTTGCATCATTCATTTCCCTGCCTTACCTTATTTCAGAACATAATTCAAAGCAAGTTCGAATGTCTGTTTCATGCCGTCTTTGTGTGTTCTCTCATATCCATGTGAAGCATATACTCCTTGTCCGATCAATGCATATCTTACATCCTTACCAGATCTAAGCGCTGCTCCTGCGTCGGATCCATAAGATGGATAAATATCAACTGCATAATCGATTCCATGTTCCTTTGCCACTTCGATCAGCTCATTTGTCATTTCAAAATGATATGCTCCGGAACTGTCTTTTGCACAGATGGATACTTGTTTTTCCGTACATGCCAGATGATCCCCGACACATCCCATATCCACTGCCAGAAGATCTTCAATCTCCTCTGGGATTCCTGCTGACGCCCCATGTCCAATCTCTTCAAATGTCGTAAAGAACAGCTGTACATTTCTCTTCAGACATCCCGGATGCTCGCTCACATATTTTGCGATTCCAAGAAGAACTCCCGAAGAAGCCTTATCATCCAGAAAACGGCTCTTAATATATCCTTTTTCTGTCACTTGAAATCTTGGTTCTACCGCAAGAAAATCTCCGGCACAAATGCCCAATTTTTCTACGTCTTCCTTGGAAGTGACATCTTCATCAAGAACTACTTCCAGATTTGTAAATTTACGCTCTGCGTTGACATCTGGATTTACATGCACAGAAGCATTCTCAAGCTGGATTGTTCCCTCATACACCGCACCACTTCTTGTAATGACACGCACATTTTCTGTCTCAATATTATTTGGGTTCAATGTCCCATTGGAAATTGCAAGACGTCCATTCCCTTTAATATAATGTACAAATGCGCCTAACGTATCTACATGTGCAAGCATCATCAACGGATTCCCCTCTCCGCCAAGATTTGCAATTACACCGCCTTTTCTCAGCGTACGAACTTCAAACCCCATCGCCTGTATTGTATCTACAAGATATTTCTGTACATTGTAATGATAACCTGTCGGGCTGTCGATCCCGATCACTTTCTCAGTCTGTTCCACGATGTATTCGTGATATTCATGATTCTGATGTGCCATAATAAAATCCCTCCATTATTTTTACAATACAAGTATTATAACAAATGGGAAGAGCATTGACTAGAGTTGTTTGAAAATATCCTTCTATTCATTTTTACTTCCTCTATATGCTGGCAGACAAAAAATATTCCAAACATTTAGAAACGCAGCTTTCTGTTCTACGCTTCCAAATTATTCGGAATATCTTTTTTATTTTTTAATATGACTTGCAACCATCATCGCAATCTTAAATGTAAGTGCATCATCAAACACACGCACATCCAGCCCTGTCGATTTCTGAATCTTTTCCAAACGGTACACAAGTGTATTTCTGTGAATATATAATTGCCTTGCTGTCTCCGATACGTTCAGATTATTATCAAAGAACTTATACACGGTAACCAAAGTCTCCTCATCAAACTGCTCAAAAGCGTCTCCGTTAAATACTTCCTGCAGAAACATCTCGCACAGTGAGACCGGAAGCTGGTGGATCAGCCTCCCAATTCCAAGCTCATTGTATGCCAGTATAGTTCGTTCACTGTAAAAAATTCTTCCCACATCCAGCGCCATCGCAGCCTCTTTATAAGACTTAGAAACATCTTTTAACTCTTCCACCACAGTTCCATAGGCAACACGCACTTTCATCATCGCCTCAGCGCTCAATGTATCAGTGATTGTCTTTGCAATATCATTGATTTCCTTATACCCGTCTGTCACCTCGAGATGTTTGATAAAAATAATATGCCCTTCATCCACCGCCGTAATGAAATCCTTTGTTCCCGTCGCATAGAGCCCGCGCATTGTCTCCATAACAATGTTGTCTCCTTCTTTTTTAGGCTCAATCAGAAAAACAACTCTCCGTTCCTCGATTGCAATTCCGAGCTTCTTTGCTCTATTATAAATATCTACCAGAAGAAAATTGTCAAGAAGAAGATTTTGCAGAAAATTATTCTTATCCATCCGTTCATGGTAAGCCATAATCAAATTTCTGATCTGACTTACACACAGCCGGCCGATCACCTTTATGTCATCCCAAACTCCATGGATCATCAGAACATATTCCAATTCACTCATATGGTTCAAGATTGGAAAAAATGCTGCCTTCTCCTCAACCGCCTCTGAGAGTTCTTCCGCGTCTTCCTCCATCTGCTCTTTCCATTTGGAAAGATAGATTTTGACTTGCTCCTTGGCGCTCTCATCTGCCCTGACGTTTTCACAGCAATCATTCCTTCTGCATTCCACAAAGATATTTCTGCTGCCACAATTTCTTTCATCTCATTGATCGTTCTCTGTAATATCTGTCTTGATAACAACTTGCCACTTCCTCTGTCGTTTCCTAATTATAATCTCTTTAATAATTCTTCACGTTCTTTTTCAAATCCAGGTTTTCCAAGAAGCGCAAACATATTTTTCTTGTAGCTTTCTACGCCCGGTTGGTCAAATGGATTCACTCCTAATAAATATCCGCTCACACCGCAGGCAAATTCAAAGAAATAGAATAACTGTCCGAGATAAAATTCATTCTGCTCCGGAATATGTACCATCAAGTTTGGAACATTTCCATCTGTATGAGCAAGAATTGTTCCATTCATCGCACTCTTATTGATAAAGTCCACAGACTTTCCTGCCAAATAATTTAATCCGTCAAGATCCACCGGCTCTTCGTTGATCAGAATCTCTTCTTTTGCAGTTTCCACATCTAAAACGGTCTCAAATAAAATTCGGCTTCCATCCTGAATGAACTGTCCCATAGAATGTAAGTCTGTTGTCAGGTCTACTGCTGCCGGGAAAATTCCTTTTTGGTCTTTTCCTTCGCTCTCCCGTAAAGTTGTTTCCACCACTCTGAAACATAGTGAAGGCTTGGCTCATAATTTGCTACGATTTCAACTGCTTTTCCTTTGCGAAGTAAAATATTACGGATTGCCGCATACTGTAACGCACTGTTTTCTGAGAACTCCGCTTCCAGAGCCTCTTTTCTTGCTGCCTGTGCACCTTCCATCAGCTTTTCAATATCAGCTCCACTAACTGCGATCGGAAGAAGACCTACTGCTGTCAGAACAGAGAAACGTCCTCCAACATCATCCGGAACAACAAATGTCTCATATCCTTCTTCTGTTGCAAGATTCTTTAAGGCTCCTCTCGCCTTATCTGTAGTTGCATAGATTCTCTTTCCTGCCTCTTCTTTTCCGTATTTCTTCTCAAGTAATTCCTTGAATACTCTAAATGCGATTGCCGGCTCTGTCGTTGTTCCTGATTTTGAAATCATATTGATCGAAAAATCTCTGTCTCCGATCACATCGATCAGATGTCTGATATAAGTACTGCTGATGCTGTTTCCGACATAATAAATCTCAGGTGTTTTGCGCATTTCCTTGGAAATCACATTATAAAAGCTGTGCCCTAAAAATTCATTTGCAGCTCTTGCTCCAAGGTAAGAACCACCGATTCCGATCACAAGAAGCACTTCTGAATCGCTCTGAATCTTTGCTGCCGCCTTCTGAATGCGCGCAAATTCTTCTTTATCATAATCTACCGGAAGATCGATCCAGCCAAGAAAATCATTTCCTGCCCCTGATTTGGACACTAATTTTTCTCTTGCAGCTACTGCCAGTTCACTCATATACTCTACTTCATGCGCATTGATAAATTTGCTCGCTTTTGAATAGTCAAATCTTACTTTATTTGCCATCGTTATCCTCTCCTTCTAAATATGCCTCATAATCATATTTATTTTATCAAATGGTCCTCTGTTTATCAAGCCAAAAACTCCTCTAAGATATCCCGGATCATTGCCTCCCGTTTCAGATCATTTTCCATTTTATCCATAACTTCCTCAGATTTTCTCTCTTCCTGCTGTGCTTCCGCAAATAATTCTTTCTCTTTTCCATCTCTGCTCTCCCGCATTTCCATTTGAGCTTGATCCACAGTCTGTTCTCCAGTCTTGGCCTGCGCCAGATTCTCATGCCGATTCCACTCCTCCGATGGGTTACCGTCTACCTGCTGAGCGGACTGCACTTCTTCCTTCTCTCCTTGCATTTCCTGCCTCGCTGCTTTTTGATACCGGTGTGCACATACATTTTGAAGATAATCCACCATGTAGACATGAAGCATTTCCACTTTATATTTTTCATCCGTTGCCTGACAAATCAAAAACAGAAGTACCATTTCAATCGCTCCAAACGCACCATACCGAAATGCCTGCTCTCCCATTCCATAAATACTGTAACTAAGCAATGCCCCTATGAGCCCCAAAATCCCGACAAATCTCATCGACTGCCGCTCCAGCTGCTGCCATGTATGCAGCCGCAAACCTACAGACCGATATTCATGGATAAATTTTTCTACAAATGCACCTACATTGTCCACCTTGTCACTGACCATACATGCATGTTCAAATTTTGCACGAACAAGCTTCATAAAACGATGACTGCTCTTTGACATATTTTCCGCAGCCTTCACCAAACTCCGAAGTGTCCCTTCCGAAACCAGTTTACTGAGTATCCCAATTCCTCCGATCACCCCCATTAGATAAAAATCATCTGTGTGTCTAACATTGTCTTGAACATAAAAGAGTCCCTCCTTCTTCTTTCTTCTCATTACTGATTCTGCGTTCATTATAGACCAGGAATGTCTGAAGAAAAAGAGGAGCGACTCTTGAATCGTTCATCAAAATTCGACAGAATCGTTTTTCTTTTCCCATTCTGCCTTTTGCTTTTTTCTTATAAACGTGGAAGCAGATTCTGTACAAGCCTTACAGAATGCTCGATTGCCTTCTGCTCAAATGCCGGATAGTCCATCTCCGCACTGTTGTCGGCTTTGTCCGAAATTGCTCGAAGAATGACACACGGAATTTTGTTCAAATATGCCGCATGCGCGATGGACGCACCTTCCATTTCCACACAATCTGCGCCAAATCGCTCAATAATTCTCTGCTTTACTTCCGATTCTGCGATAAACTGATCTCCACTGGCGATTCGCCCTGTAAATGTATGAATATCTGGATTTGCCTCTTCATTTGCTTCTTTCGCAAGCTTTGCAAGTCTTTCATCTGCCGGAAATGCCAGGACATCCATGTTTGGAACCTGACCAACCGGATCTCCAAATGTAGATGCATCCACATCATGTTGTACCGCATCTTTGGAAATCACAATATCACCAATATCAATGGCTGCATTTAAAGATCCTGCAATTCCCGTATTGATCAAAAGATCTACTCCAAATCTATCTACAAGAATCTGTGCACAGATTGCTGCATTTACCTTCCCGATTCCACTCCGCACAACAACAACTTCCTTGCCACAAAGCATTCCTTTGCAGAAAGTCATAGAAGCCTTCTCCACCACTTCACTAATCTCCATCTGCTCTTTCAGAATTGCTACTTCCTTTTCCATCGCACCGATAATTCCTATGATCATCTCTTTTCCTCCTGTTTGTATCATTTTGTTTCTCAATTATAGCAAAGATTTGCTCTAATACCTAGTGTCCTGGCACATTTATTTTCAGATGGGCATGTTATCTGGCGCAAATCCTTCAACAGACTGGTATTTTTTTGCCCTTTTGCTATAATAAAAAAGAAATATTGAATCTAAATGAAAGTGAGGTGCTATTATGGAATACAAAACACACGGTGTCTGTGCCAGAGAAATTAAATTTGACTTAGACGGAGATACTATCAAATCCGTAGAATTTGTTGGAGGCTGCTCCGGCAATACACAGGGAGTTGCCCGTCTCGTAGAAGGTATGAAGGTAGACGATGCCATCGCACGCATGGAAGGAATCCGTTGCGGCGCAAAATCTACATCCTGTCCAGACCAGCTTGCACAAGCATTAAAAGAAGCTACTGGAAAATAAAAAACAACAGAGACAAACATACAATCTTTCAAGTCTTCATGCAGTTTGTCTCTTTCTACTTTTACTCATTTTACAAAGGGACCATCTCAGTCTCTGCATCCCAATATGTAGTATTTACCTTATTATTTTGGTTTTTTAGTGTGGCGTTTTCTATTGGAAAATGACAGGTTTTTGCAGGTATGAAAATCATTCCCCAAACATACCGGATGCAGAGACTGAGATAGTCCCTTTGCCTTAACTCTATTCAGTTTTCTTATGACAAGTTTATAATTCCTTTGTGGATACGTAGATCCATAAATCACATACTAGTTACAAATTAGCCCATCCAAATTCCATTTGTGAAAGAATTTGCTATATCTGTGTTGGCGGAATGGATTCCTCTGGCGCGGTAATAATAACCTCTTGGAATTGTCAAATTCTTACTAGTGCTTACAGTATAGGTATTTACTGCTGATTCTCTCCAAGAATATACCTGACTCCAAGCTCCATTATTATATTGTTCCACAATAACAGCAACTTGTACTTTATCAACTACCATCTGAGCAACTGTATCTCCACCAGCAACTACCTTCCCTACTCCTGCATTTCCAATAACAGTCGAACCGTCTTGCAGATACCTACCTCTCATTTCTATGAAACCCTCTGCACTACTGTTTTTGTCAAACTTGAAACAGTATCTTGAGCCAACGCATTCCCTGGAATGCTTAATGTAGCCACAAGTATTCCTAATCCTAATAATATTTTTTCACTTTGTTCACCTCCCTACATATAAGTAAACAATCGAACACAATTAAAAACTTACGCGTTTTTAAGAAAAAAATAAATTTTTTATTATTTTTTCGAAATCAGCTCTATCCATATGCCCCATTAGTTTGTAAAAAACCTGTTTTTCTTCAAAAAAGGCAATATATTCTTTTTTATCTAAGACTACCAGTTCTTTAATTACTATTTTTTCTCTCCGTTATCCACCGTATACTCATCTATAACTTATCTTCACTATTAAGACTTCTTGAAAATCGTTTTTTTGTACATACATTTCATACTGAAATACTTTTGATCATACAAGTAAAAAAGTTTTGCTACACCTACATTAGTGTCTATCGAAAAACTATCAAACTCCATCCCCGCAGGCATATACTGTAACTGCACAGGCTCAATTCCTAATTCTTCTTTAATCTGTTCGTATGCCTCTTTCTCGCTCACATCTGTTGTCAGAATTCTATCTTCACCTTCTGTATCAACGGTCACTGTATTCTCATTCCCCAGCACCAGATCCGCAACTTTCAACCAGTATGGTCTGCCACCAAGACTTGTCATGCCAATCCCCAATACCAAAACCATCGTTGCGGCAACAACAAACACTGCCCTTTTTTTCTTGGAAAATGGAATCTTTTTCTCGCTTTCTTTGCTTTCTTCTTTTCCTCGGCCGCTCTCCACCTGAAGTAAGATTCCCGATCTTCTTTAGAAAGTTTCTCACAAAACTCTTCTATACTGATTCCAATCTCTTCTGACTCTTCACTAGGAGCATCTGTCCGATTCTTTTCATATTCTTTTATGCTTTTTGCCAATGCTTCCCGCAATGTGTCTGGCGCCTGAACTTCTTTTAAAGATTCATTTGAAAGAACTTCCTTTTCTATTTGTTCTGCCTCTTTTTCCATCTGCTTCTTCAAAAACTGCTTGAATTTTTCTTCCATCTGCCACCTCTCTTTCTCTCAAAAGGAATTTTATTTTTTTATCTCATTTATATACGGCAATAGAATTTTTTACATGCGCTTCTCTTTTCTCAACCTTCACTATTTTGTTTTTTCTTGACATTTTCTCAAATCTGTTTAATATGATTCTTAGATATAGAAAAGATTCGGAGGAACATCATGAAACGTATTATTCTTACCGGCGGAGGAACTGCCGGACATGTAACACCTAATATTGCCCTTCTTCCCCGTTTAAAGGAACTCGGGTATGATATTCAATACATCGGCTCTTATAATGGTATGGAAAAGGGCTGATCGAACCGCTTGGCATCCCATATCATGGAATTTCATCAGGAAAGCTCCGCAGATATTTCAGTTTGCAGAACTTTACAGACCCATTCCGTGTATTAAAAGGATTTGGCGAAGCAAAAAAACTGATCAAAGAACTACAGCCAGATGTCATTTTTTCCAAAGGCGGCTTTGTAACCGTTCCGGTTGTAATGGCTGGGAAAAATGTAAAGTCCCAACGATCATTCATGAATCTGATATGACCCCGGGACTGCAAATAAAATTTCGATTCCTGCCGCCACAAAAATCTGCTGTAACTTCCGGAGACATTAGAACACCTGCCAAAAGAAAAAGCGGTCTTCACCGGCTCTCCGATCCGACAGGAACTCCTCACGGGAAATGCTGATGCCGCATTAAAATTCTGTGGTCTTTCCGCAGGAAAACCAGTCATTCTAATCATTGGAGGAAGCCTCGGCTCCGTTGTCATCAACAATGCAGTCCGCGAGATTCTGCCTGATCTTCTCAAAGATTTTCATGTAATCCACCTCTGTGGAAAAGGCAAGGTAGACGATTCTCTCAAGTCCTTGGAAGGATATGTTCAGTTTGAATATATTAAATCCGAATTGAAAGATTTGTTTGCCCTGGCTGATGTAGTGATTTCTCGTGCGGGTGCCAATGCCATCTGTGAACTGCTCGCTCTGCATAAACCGAATCTCCTGATTCCACTTTCTGCAAATGCAAGTCGCGGAGACCAAATTTTGAACGCTCGCTCTTTTGAACGGCAAGGATTCAGCAAAGTTCTCGAGGAAGAGGAATTAAATAAATCCACCTTACTTGATTCTTTGCAGACATTGTTCCGCGACAAGGAATCTTATATCAAAGCGATGCGGCAATCCAATCAACAAAATTCCATTGACACAATTATTGAACTGATTGAATCCGTGTGCAAATAGTCGGATGCTTTCTAAAACGTCAGGGGCTGTCACAAAATATTTTCGTGACAGTCTCTTTTTAGATCAGCTTTTCAAATTCCTCTCTATTAATTCTTTGTAATCCACTTTCTTGCTCGGTAAAGCATCTGATACAGAGCATTTAGCTCTATTCTCATTTTCACTGCAATGTCTTCCTGCGGTACTTCATAAATATACGCCAGCACCACTGCCTGCCACCATCTCGGATTTTTCTGATATAGCTGAGTAAAGATTTCTTTCCGTAACAATGTATGCTTTTCTTCTTTTGTTTTTATAAACACATTCTCTTCTGTACTGCGGGCAGCTTCCCTCATATCACATAATTCTACGATATTCTCGTCTGTAAGCTCCCATTTTACCTTCTCCTTATAGTTCAACACATAATTTTTTTGCAGTTGTAATCAGCCATGACTTTATATTTCCTCTTTTTATTTGTTCAAACTGAATATATAACTGCATAAATGTATATTGAGAAGCTTCTTCTGCCACATAGTGATCTCCGGAGTAATTCAACGCTGTTTTGAAAACGAGATTTACATACTTGTCATATGCCGTATTAAAATCTATATTCTCACTTAATTTCTGACTCACTCAGGTACCCCGTTCTATCTTACTGTTCATTCAACTTTGATAAAATTTCCAATTTATCTTCCTCTGTAAGTGTTCCGACATTCCATCCCAGCCCGACATTGTCGTTTTTATATCTTGGAATCAGATGCATATGAAAATGAAAAACAGTTTGTCCTGCCAATTCTCCATTATTCTGCACAATATTATATCCCTCACATCCAAGTACTTCTGTCAGCTTTGTGATCATTCTTTTTGCAAGAACGAGCGCCTTGGCCGCGATCTCATCATCAAGATGATACAAATCTTTATAATGCTCCTTTGGCAAAATCAAAGCATGTCCTTTAGATGCCGGTCCAAGGTCTAAAATAACCCTGAAGTCCTCATCTTCATAAGTGTTGCCGATGGAATCTCTCCATTTGCTATTTTACAAAAAATACATTTTTCATCTCTCATTATTTTTCCTTCTTTCGTTTTTTCTATGTCATTCCTGTCTGACTTTTCCGACCTCTTTCTGTCGAACTTTGTCGTCGGAATATAGTTGAATCCATGTGACTACAATGTTACACTCGTCTCAGAGAGGTGATTTGTATGCTTAATACAACAGATTCACAAAAGCTAAAGGTTCTTGCAAAACAAAATCCTGAAATACAGATCTTGATTGAAAAACTCATGAAAGAATATGAGTTTATCCTTTCCAAAATGTCGCACGAAATCCGTAACCCACTGACACTTGTGTACAGTTCTCTTCAATTAATGGAGGCGCAACATCCACAACTTACAAAAATCCAGCACTGGTCAGATACACTTGAGGATGTCAAATATATCTGTGGACTCTTGGACGAACTTTCCTCCTATAATCATGGCGAACATTTGAACCTGTCTGTCTTTCCATTTTCGGTATTTCTCAGACACATCGCACTGTCCTTTGCACTTTCTCTTGAACAGACGAACATCCAATTTTGTTCTGAAATCGCAGACAATCTTCCGGATCTGATCGGAGACCAGCGAAAGCTTCAGGAAGTACTTTTAAATCTTCTTCAGAATGCCAAAGATGCCATCACAGAAAATGGTCTTATAAGACTAAAGGCCTTTTGCAATGACCATCACGTGATTGTCGAAATCACGGATGACGGATGCGGTCTTACTTCCGAACAGATTCCAACCATTTTTTCTCCATTTACCTCCTATAAGGCAAATGAACCGGACTTGGACTCGCAATCTGCAAACGGATCATTGACTCCCACCGAGGTACTCTGACCGTCTCCTCAAAGCCAGGATCGGGGGCTACCTTTACAGTTTCGCTTCCTCTTTAAGCTGACTGTCCCTGCCATTTGGATATTTCTTCTTATGATACAAGATAGCTGCCAGCAAAATTCCGCTGATAACTCCACCAATATGAGTCGAATTATCCACACCTTTACTTGTAAAGCCTAAGTAGAGACTACATAGAACCATAAATGCAAGTCCTCTGCTGCTGATGTTTCCAATCCGTCCTCTGTTTCGAAGCGCTACATAGAATAATGCCCCAATCACCCCAAAGATTGCCCCTGACGCCCCTGCAGAAATAGCATATTCCCCTGTCTGTATGTCCATCCACGCAGACAGCAGATTCCCTATAAGTCCACTTAACAGATAGACTGCCAGGTATTTCCATTTTCCGATTTCTAATTCCAGATTCCATCCGATCACACCCAATATGAACATATTGTTCATCAAATGCTCAAATCCAAGTGTAGAAACATACTTGTAAACAGGCGATAATATTCCCCATCCTCAAGCATGCTGTACATACATTGCCCCGTGATGAAACATGAAAATTCCATCTTCTGTCATTCCTTGAAAGGAAAGGACAAGAAATATTGTGATATTGATCACGATCATTGCTATTGTACAGACTGCTTTCTTTTCCTGTTTCACGCTTTACCACCATTTCATTTTATAAAGTCACATTAATTATTAGTATTAAGCAAAAATAAGTGTGTGTCAAGAACCTTTCCGGATTCTTTCCTAAGGACCATATATTCCAGCGGCTCCATCACAGCACCCCACATTCAGTTTCTTTTTTATTTTGCGTACAAAAAGAGTGAGCACATCAACCATAAACTGCTCACTCTTGTAACTATTCTTAAAATTATGCCAATGCAACAATTACTTCCACTTCACAGAGAACATTCTTTGGAAGTGTCTTCACTGCAACACAGGAACGAGCCGGTTTGCCTGTGAAATATTTCCGTAAACTTCATTAAACGCTGCAAAATCAGACATATCAGCAAGAAAACAAGTTGTCTTCATAACATCTGTATAGTTTGCTCCTGCCTCTTCCAGAACAGCACCGATATTTTTCATTACCTGCTCTGCCTGTTCTTGAATTGTTGTTCCTGCAATTTCACCTGTAGCAGGATCAATTGGAATCTGTCCTGAAGAAATCATCAGATTTCCAAATACCATTGCCTGAGAATATGGTCCGATTGCTGCCGGAGCCTTTTCTGTACTGATTACTTTTAACATAGTTAAACCCTCCTTCATTTCATAGAACTTATTTTCTAATTTTCATAATACCACTTAAGGAATGATTTCTCAACAAAAAATATCCATTTTGCAATAGCATCCGCTTTTAATATCCCTTCTCTTTGTCCAAATTTCACAAGCATCTCCTTCCTCCTAGACTGTATCGTCATCCCGAAACATCTCTAATTCGTCCCATTCTCCCCATTTTTTCTTTTTTGAAAAAATCTTTTTTGTATGCTTCTTCCATTCCACAAACCATCCATCCTTTTCCCGCAGCACTATATTTTCTCCGTCTTCCCAACCAGTTTCATCCAATATTCCCTCCCCTGTAACATACCCCTTCTGCTGTGATCTCAGCTGTTCCATCTGCTCTTTCCAGTCTGTTTCCATCAGCATTTGAATCTGTTTCATTGAATAATTTTCCTGCATGGAAATCTTATGCAGCTCATATGCCAGAAATACACATTCTTTCTCTTGATATTCTGCCCGGCTGACAAAATATTCTGCCAGATGCCGGAACTCGTTCGTCGTCTCTTTTGCATAACGCGGCAAAAAACAGAAAAAGAACACTCCCTTTTCATAATAAATAAACTCTGGATTAAGGATCACCTTGTTTTCACTTAAAAAATACTTTTTCATTTCCTTCATAACGGTCAGAAGCTGATATAAAAATGCTTTCAATTCCTCATACCCAATGGGAATCTTTTCATATTTTGTTTTCATTGAAACTTTACAACTGATATCGTAATAGTACTGACTGT
>ENA-OQIC01000792-OQIC01000792.1-human-gut-metagenome-genome-assembly--contig:-NODE-792-length-12835-cov-2.323104_pt1 | contig 12835 bp, 8 predicted proteins | sample MGYA00242572_ERZ504736 | MGnify/ENA primary metagenome ERZ504736 (study PRJEB26092, sample SAMD00036201) | human gut metagenome | host: Homo sapiens | study: EMG produced TPA metagenomics assembly of... | reverse complement strand
GTTTGATTATTATATTCAGCTCTTCTTCTACCCGCTTCAAGAAGTAGGATCGCTGGGATAAGCAGTACAGGCAAACATAAAATCCTGCCAAACAAGAATACCATTTTCATCTGCCAGATCATAGAAACGATCATCCTCATAAGTTCCTCCCCCATATACGTACCATATTCATATTGGCCTCTTTCATGTCCCGGAACAGGGTCTTATAACGCTCAGTGGTTATACAGGGAAGCAATGCATCATCAGGGATATAATTGGCTCCTTTGGCAAACATCGGATACCATTCACTTCAAAATAAAAAGATTCTCCCTCTTTATCTTTTTCGTTTACCACCCGTATCGTACGAAGTCCGATGCGATGCTGGCGCGAGGCAATTGTTTTACCGTCACATATCACTTGTGCTGAGAAATCATATAAATGAGGTTCTCCCCATCCATTGGGCATCCAACGTACAGGGTTCTGAATATCCAACGGAATATGAATCTTATTTAAACCCGGTTTTAACGTCACGTTCTTCTTTACTGTTACTTCTTTCCCTCCTTGCAATGAATAAGAGATCAAAACCTCAGCAGATTTTTCCTTCTCTGAAATGCTATTAATTTCCAATTCATTAGAAAGTTTTGCGACTTGATCTGTCAGGCTCAACTGTTTCACATGATAATCGGCAATAGTGGCAACATCATAAAAACGAAGAGTCACAGGACGCCAGATACCGCTTGTAACCATGCGGATTCCCCAGTCCCATCCATAACTATAAGGTGCTTTTCTAGTAAATACACTAAGACGCTTTTCGTGGTGATCATTATCAGCCGGATAATTAAATCCATTGGATGACCATTGTGGAAGAGTTTGTTTTATAGGAGAATGAAAATAGACATGCAGCAAATTCTCACCTTTACGTAACACCTGTTTAACAGGAACCGCATAACCCACAAACATATTATCTGATTTCAAAACCAAAGAACCGTTCAGATAAACGTCAGCATAGGTATCCAATCCCTCAAAGAAAAGCTGGGCGGCATCCCTCTTTAATTGTTCCTCTGTAACGACAAAACAAGTTTTATATTCCCAATCTTCGTCCTCCACCCACTGAATCTTTTTTTCATTGGTCCCATAGAACGGATCAGGTAGCAGTTTATGATGAATCAAATCCTGATGAACTGTGCCCGGAACAGTAGCTGGCAGCCATTTTTCTGTTCCTACCTGTGAAAACGACCAATCGTCATTCAGCATTAACACATCCGAAGTGTCTTGGTTTTGCCCATAGGCTAAACTGCAACAACATACAAGTCCATACAATAACTTTTTCATCATAAACTGCTCACTTTTTCAAGTTTATTTTCCCCAGTCCGTACGAACGTAGATGCCGGTAAACCGTCACCGTTGACTAGATTGGCACGGGTAAAAGGTTGCCAACCGTAACGCACGTGAAGAGGATTTTTCACTTCTTTACTATATACTTTAATTTGATTTCCTACGATTTTGGCTGTGGCCGGATAATAAATATCCTCTGTTTCTGCCACTTCGAATGTCTGTAACGGCTTTCCGTCCGATGCATGCATACCCTCGGCACAATCGAATGATACATAAGCAGCGCCATCACGAAACTCTACATTACGGAACATTGGTCCCGAAGGTGTAACATTCTTCTTTCCATAAGTTTGATTCAAAGCCCAATGAGCCAAACGCTCGCCTACCGGCTGCTTATGTTTGGGATGCACATCAAGTGAATCACCTAGTCACTCGATACCGCCATACCCGTATGAGGTATTTCATACATCATTCTACGCTGGCTATCACGGAACCAAGGCCATGACGGACGGTTGATACTTGACAACTGTACATAATAAAAAGGTAAATTCTCATTTTCCCAGTTTTTACGCCAGCTCTCAACCAAGAGCTTAAACAATTTCTCGTGTGCCTCACGATTATGTGCATTCGATTCACCCTGATACCAGATGATGCCTTTAATAGGATATTGCTCCAAAGGACGAATACCTGCCTCATATAAATAACAAGGTTCGTAAGGATGACGTTGCTGCTTATTAACAGCCTTTTTCACATTAAGAGCAGCGCGACCGCGCACCCAATCCTGAATAAAGTCATTTTGAGTCCAGTTACGTAATATAGCAGGGAACTTATACTCCAATGTACTGCGATCAACCCATGCTTCAGTAGGCGAACCACCGATCGCATTACAAATCAATCCTACAGGCACTTTCAGGCTATCCTGCAGCATTTTGCCAAAATAATAGGCCACAGCAGAAAATGAACCTGCTGTTGCAGGTGAACAAACCGTCCATTCGGTATCTTTATAATACTGCAAATGATTCAACGAATCCAATACGGATGTATCCCACTCCACTGCGTCCGTACGCCAGCGTGCCTTCATATCGAACAAACGAATCTGATCATTAGCAGCCTGCGGAATATCTCTTTTAGCCGTTTTACTCCAACTCAAATAAAATTCCATGTTAGATTGTCCGGAACAAAGCCACACTTCTCCAGCCAAAACATTATTGAATGTTTGTTTCTGTTTTCCGGCAGAGACAGTCAGTGTATATGGACCACCGGCCTTTAAAGGCTGAATGGTGACAGCCCAGTCTCCATTGGAAGCAGCCTTTGCAGTCAACTTCTGTTTAGCTATTGAAACAGTCACTTTTTCACCCGCATTTGCTTTGCCCCGGATAGCCAACGGCTCTCCGTGTTGAAGTACCATGTTATCAGTATACAACTCAGATAGATGTAACCCTCCAAAATCTCCTGTAATCGCCGAATATACCGTTTTTGCAAGAATACCGGCTCCCTCTACGTTAGGATGTACAGCATCCGGAAGAAGATAGGGGTAAGGATAAAGCGGTTCATGGAAATCCATTAACTGAACTCCTGCATATTTAGCTATCGTCTCAATACTTTGTTGAATTTCTCCATGCCAATCACGGGTACCTGACTCAAAACGAGGATGACGGTCAGCGATCGGTGTCAAACGGGCAATAATAATATGACATTTAGGATTAGCAACTCTGAAAGAATCAATCAACGCCAGATAATCTTTCACGAAACTGTCACGATAGTTCGGCCAATCACGTGGATCCGTATCATTAATACCCAAATGGATAACAACAATATCACCGGCAAAAGCAATTGCCTTTTTAAATTCTTCTTGCTGCATGTAAGGACGATGTCCCTTATTCAATAAGGTAGCTCCTGATTTCCCGAAATTTCCAACTTCGTAAGTCTCCCCTAGGAGTTGTTGCAACTGTGATGGGTAAGAGTCCGTTGCAGGATTCGGAAGAGTATATCCGTATGTAATACTATTCCCTACACAAGCCACTTTCACCCGCTTCTGTGCGGATAAAATGGTGCATACCATCAAGAACAGAGATAAGAATAGTATCTTTTTCATTTCTTATTTATATAAGGTTTAACAATATCAACCCATTTTAAGTAGCCTTTTCCCAGTAAATGTAAACCATCATTAGTATACTCAATATTCATTTTCCCGGTCTTCTCATCAACAAAATGAGAATAAAGATCGATATAGGTCACATTCTCTTTATCAGCAAGATACATCAGTCCTTCATTGATCTTTTTCACTTCCTGCCAGCGTGACGTATGTCCGCCAAACATCTTATAATGATCGGTTACCGGAAGTACACTTTGCAAATATAGCTTTGTTTTTGGAGAATCTTGTTTAATTTTTTGAGTAATCATACCAATACGGTTCACAATTGTATCTGCAGAAGTGCCCCGGCTTACATCATTTATGCCGATCAACAAGAATATTTTGGCGGGTTTTCCTTTCAAAATCGCATCCAGCCGATCATAAACACCCATACAGATATCACCACTGATTCCCCGATTCTTGACATGCTTATTATTCAATAATTCACTCCATTCTCCCCCGTTGGTAATGCTATTACCCAGAAAAATGATATCTTTTGAAGTCACAGGCAACTCCTCAAACAGAGTTGCACGTTGATAATAGAACGTAGAATATTTGCGTTCCTGTGCGTTGCCCGCCATTGAGGCGAGCAACAACATCATTAATAAAATTTTCTTCATTCGTTTTTATTTTTTCTCAATCACTTCGTTTTGTCGGGCGATAGATAAGTCCGTCCACTGCATTTTCTCCATCAGGAGTTACAAAAACTGTAGTAAACATCCACTTCACCAACCGCACCTCGGGCATATTGAATTTGCCAACCGGCAATTTCAGGAAAACTTTATTCCAGCCTTTATTCAGATGTACGGCGATAGGTGGACGTGCCACACAATTTTCATTTCCCAACGCTATTTCATTACTCTTTGTACGATGAGTAGCTGTCCATACAGGTGGCTGTATTTCTTCATTATTGATCCAGATACGGCTGCCTTTATAGTCCCATTTACCTTGTAACGGAGCCAGGTCCATTTCCGAACGACCATAATTCTGGAATTCAGCCCACAGCCCTACTTCCTGATCTTTCGGAGAGTAAACCCATGTATAGGCATAAGCCGTATGATTCTCTTGCGGATCTTTATAGAAAGTAGGTACCATTTTCCCCCATACATGACGAAGATAGATACCCGCACCAATGGCAGGGTGTACCCCATACTCTTTTCCTTCATATAAATAAGAATCCTTCAATTCCTGTTCCGGAGGAAAGACTTTATTCAAATCTCCACCATTAGGAAATGCATCAGTAATATTCCATTTTACATTCGTCTGTTTTACATAGGCGAACGGATATCCCTTAAATGTATGCTCTTTATGCCAAAGCATACGATTCTCAAAATCAGCAAATTCTTTAAACTCCGGAGAGTCTTCAGAAGGTAAGATAGTACCATTCTTATCAAAATATTCTGTACCTCCGCCTTTCCATGCACGTTCAGCAATAGCCAGCATATTAGGATAGAAATTATTCTCAAGTATAATATTGCGTTCGTTAGCTACGTAACGGTCATTCCAGATGGCAAGAATTGTCCCTGCAATATCGTCACTTCCTTGCTCAACATTATAAATACGGCTGTTATACAATGCAATGATATCGCCAAAAGTATCAAAATGATTGAGATAATGAAACTTAGAATCAATTGCGGGAATACCTTTTTGGGCTTTTCCACGATAACTCCACAAATGCGTCATATCAATCTCGCCAGGTTTATAATGCCATCCCGGATTCCACGAAATGACTTTCTTTCCTTTGGCACGGACATATTCGACCATTTCCGGAACAAACTTTGGATTGGTAAACCGAACTTCATCCGTACCAATATGAAGATAAGGTACATCAAAAGTCTCGCAAACTTCATCTACCAGCAATTTAAGAATTTTCATTCCTTCCGGGCTCTGCATATCATGACGGAATGTACGGACAAAAGCCTCACTATGCCCCGGCATATCAAATTCCGGAATTAAAAGTATATTATGCGCTTTACAAAAAGCGACTAAATCTTTCGCTTCTTCCAATGTATAGTATTTACCCGGCATACGAGTCGTGTTCACACTGTCATTCAACATCGGAAAAATTTTACTTTGCAATCTCCATGATTGATTTTCAGTCAGATGCCAATGAAAAACATTAATTTTAAATCGTGAAAGAACAGCAATTTCACGTTTCAATTCTTCAATCGACATATACGTACGCCCTACATCCTGCATAAAGCCGCGTATTCGGAAAGCAGGCCAGTCAACAATTGAACAACCGTTGAATGTTGCCTTTTTCTTTTGTACATCCTGTAGCTGGGCCAAAGTCTGCATAGCCCAATACACACCATGCTCCGTCACAGCCTCAACCGTAACTTTGCCATTATTTACCACCAGGCGATAAGCTTCGTCTGCGTTCAAAGGTACCTCTCTAACGAAGATACCAGTTTCACTTCAATACTTGCACGAGCTTTGTCATCAATCACTCCACCCCTATCAACAACAAAAGCTTCCCACTCTTGCCGAAGCACCGGAGTAGAAAGCTTTGTTCTGCCCAGCACAAAACTGGAACCTAAAGGGGTAAACTTTTGCGGTTCCGGGAGCAGGTGATATTCACCTGCCCGAACCGAAGAAATTGTGCATAAGTAAATAATGAAACTGATTAAGAAAATTTGTTTGTTTCTCATCGGTATTTATTTAGTTTATGGGGGAAATCTCTCATTTAATAATGTCTTTCAACTTCACAGCCTGGAATGTCATGTGCGCCACACTACTTTCATAAAGAATACCAATCGTCTCTTTATCAATCATAGAGAGGCAAGAATAACCCCAGTTATTGCCTTCATCCAACAACAGCTGATGTTCGGGTGACCAAGTCACACCGCCATCCAAACTTATTTTAATAGTAGTATTATAGCGTCCTTTTGTCGTATTAGGATTAGAGAAAATCAATAAATCCTTGCCCAACACATTATCTTTTGCTTTCACACTGATCAAACTAGCCATACAAACAGATTCCGGCAATGCCTTACGAGAAGATTCATGTTCCGTCCATGTTTTACCCAAATCTTTTGTAATAGCCACAGCGCGGCTTCCTCCACGATTATCACGCATATTCAACATCAACACTCCGGGTTCGACCTCAGCTACCTGGGCTTCTGTGGTGTTCGTACGTGCATAATTGTGCATCTTCCAGTTCTTGCCACCATCTTTACTGTACATAATACCGGCATTGGGCACACGTGTCGAATCGATAAACTGAGTTGGGAATACCAAAGTACCGTCACTCATAGTGATACCCCTACCCGGTCCCTGCAACAAGAAATACCAAGAAGGATCTTTCACCTGCTCTGTAATATTAATAGGTGCAGACCATGTTTTACCATCATCTGTACTTTTAGCTAAAACAAGTTGTGCTGTATGGTTCATATCCATACCCGGATGTGAACTCCACCATGCCCGCTGATTACCCATACCATGTGTCCAGGCAGCAACCACCCAAACATTATTTGTTTTTGTATCAACAAGAATAGAAGGGTCTCCTACCCCATTCTGACCGGCAGGCAAACCACCGAATTCTCCAAAAGCCAAAGGCAAACGCATTTTTTCCCAAGTTTTTCCACCATCTGTACTGCGGCTTAAACCAACATCAACATGCTCCTGCAAGTCAACACTACTGTTATAACGTACATCATAAACTCCCAGTAACGTACCTTTATTAGTAGTCACCAATCCCGGAATACGGAATGCGGCAGAATTATCGTCTCCGGCATGGCGCACTCCTACTCCCATACGGTGTTCTATCCCATTTTCTGAAACTACATCCAACAGGGCTTTTTTGCCATCCAAAGTAATTGAAGCGATATCCGCGGTCACCTTGCTGGTAAGCGAAGTGCCCGGCTTCATTTGCAAACTAATCCAGAAATAATTGATTCCGGGAAACAGTTTCTGATCTCCTTTCAGAACAACCTGATTACCGGGATTAGTCACCTCCGATTTTTTGATTGAATAAGACGGATTGGCGGCAAGTGTTTTCCCCGGAGTGTTACTGGAAATATATCCAACAGGAGCAAAACGTTTTTTACCACTATCCTGCAATGCTTCAGTACCTCCATAATAAAGCTTTATGGACTGAATTTCAGAAAGATTCACTCCTTCACCCAAGTTTAACACTACATCGTTCAGGGTCTGGCTCTCTTTAGCATCCAAACGGAGATAGAATAAGACATTATCCTGCCTTTCTATCAAAATAGGAATACGTGTTTCACGAACAAAAATGGTATCTGCTGCTTGAACTACCGGTATAGCACACAGAAAACAGAAAAGCGAAAATAGAATTACGGCTTTTTTCATGGTATCGACTAATTAATATTTATGTTATCGGGAGCAAAGATAGTATTTTTTATTATATAACGGTTATGTTAATTAAATATTTTATTATATACGGTCGATTTAATAAACAAGACACTATTCGACGCAAAGCACTAAACCATCGGAAATAAACATATTCAAAGCGGTCATTGAAGACTATCCCATCAATCAGGATTTGGATTGTATTTAAAACAAAGAGAGGGATGTTATCTCAAGCCAACATCCCTCTCCTTTATCTTATTTCGGTGATCTATTGAAAACTCAATTATTCTTCAGCCACTTCCCCAATCTTAGTTGACCAATAAGGATTCTGATACAATACAGATGTCTCTGCTTTTTCATCCGGAGACAGCAATTCCATCTCACGAACCGGCACAGGATTGAGATAATGTGCCTTCTGCCAGGTGTACCCATCGTATACATCATTATTGGTTTTCAAAATGGCATACGGACGCAGGTATTTAAAGGAGCGTGAAGAGATATTAGAACCTTCTTCACCAGAATCTTTAAATGTAACCTCAGCACCATTCTCATCTTTATTAGCCGATTTGTACATTTCATCCCAGAAATTACATCCTTCAGGGATATAATTTTTTGTCAACAGATGATCCATTGAACGCCAACGTACCAAATCATCCCAACGCATCCCTTCACCAATAAATTCGCAACGACGTTCACGGCGAATATTTAATAAGGTGGCGTCTACAACTTGTCCGCCCGAATATTTACCCCAATCTGTTTCCTGACTCAAATCGGTCGCATTGATTGTTTTTGTAAAATCAGGATCTACGCCTGCACGTTCACGAACGGCTCTCCAATATTGAGCTGCTTTACCTGTAACGTTACCATTCTTCATATAATAAGCTTCCAGATAATTCAGATAAGCCTCTACGCCACGATAAATAATACATCCGGTAGTCGACTCAGCTTTTCCCCATACATTCTGTGCCATATCAAAGCTGGCATATTTACGAATACGATATCCTGTCTGATCTCTCATCTCTTCACGGTTAGATACAGGATGCGGAGCAAACATTTTCACAGTGCCCGGTTCCTCGGTCGAATATACTGGTACAAAATTGCTTTCACCAAACATAAACAACTGAAGACGGTTATCGCGATTGGCCTTCACATCATCCAATGTAGCATCCCCCTTATAAGGTGCTGCGCTACTGGCCGCATACCAAGGCAGACCATCCTGCATCAAGAAGCTTTCAACATAGCTTTTCAACAAGCCATGATTAGAACCGGACGCAATCCATGCCGGGGTGCCATGCATGATAGAGAAACTACCGGTTTTTGCATACTGACGCCAGAACAACACTTCGTCATAGCCGCTTAAATCAACATTGGCATACATTTCAAAATAAGGATTCCATCCGGATGTAATAGAAGGACTAGCAGGATCTTCAACCTTTGTATTAGGGGTCAAAGTTATTTTATCTGCAACTTCTTCCGCTGCTTTCATGGCTTCTGTCAAGAAGAAGTCAACCTCAGCTTCTACATCCAATGAGAAATTTAGAATGTACTTTCTTTCCCGGCCAGTTATCATCTCCCGGTACACGCCTGTACCCTTGTGGTATCTTTCAAAAGAGGTTCATACAGTGCCACCCGGGATTTAATCAGCAAAGCTGTCTCACGATTCAAACGGGTATTATTTTTAAATCCCTTACTGTACATCATATTGGCAGCATCATCCAAATCTTTCAGGATAAAGCGGGCAACCAGATTACGAGGTTGGCGGACACCTTTTTCCATCAGCACCGTTTTGTCATCGGGCAAAACCTCTGTTACGATCGGAAAGTCACCGTAAGTACGCAATAAATTATAGTACACAAGAGCACGCATCAGATGCATTTCGCCAATATAATGACGAATATCGGCATCTGCTCCGGCAACCTCACCCGCTTCATATTTAGGCACAGCATTCTCAAAGAAGTAGTTGCAATAACGGATATTGCTGAAACTCCAGTTACCATCACTGGAAGGAACTTTCCAAAGCCCTTTTACATAGCGACTACTACGCCCTCCGGCCACCATATTATCCGTTCCACCATCGTTATTCGCTATACCTGCTCCATAACCACCATGCGAAGGAAAATAGTTTTGATACCTCGCTATGGAATAAGCGGCAAAGTGATCCACCGTTTGAAAGTAGACTTCCGGTGTGACAGAAGAAAGAGGTTCTCTATCAAGAAAGTCATTACAGGACGTGAGCGCCATTACCCCTCCCGCAACAAAACATGCTTGTACAAACAGATTTTTTATTTTAAGCTTCATAATACTTCAATTTAAAAATTAACGTTAACACCAACAGATATCACTCTTTGCAAAGGATACAACTTACCGGATCCTGTTCCGGCCAAACTTCCGGTAGCTTCCGGATCGAAAATCTTAGAAAGACTGGTTATAGTTGCACGTATCACCCGAAACATATACACGTACAGAAGATATTCCGGCTTTCTCTGTCCATACCCGAGGCAATGTATAACCCAACTGAACATTCTTCAAACGCAGATATGCCCCATTCTGTAAATAACGCGTCTGAACCTTGGTATTACGATCCCCACTAAAGTTGACGCGCGGATAATATGAATTCAAATTAGCACCTAACGGGTCACCCTCCGGACGGAAGAAATCCCAATGTTCGGCAAAGCCGGTAGACTGCCACTCATTTCCTTGTCCGTTGGCTCCCCAGAAATAACATCCGTCCAGCCATAGGTCACGTTTTCCGATCCCTCCGCATAAAAATGCTGAAATCGAATCCTTTCCAGGCAGCATCCAGTGTAATACCATATTTAAAACGAGGAGTCGAATTACCGATAATACGATAATCGCCCGTATCTCCTAATTTATTGGTTCCGTTACTGATTTTTCCGTCACCATCCAAATCGGCATACATAATATCACCGACACCCCAATTGGTTCCAACAGAAGATTGATCGACTTTTGCCAAATGAGCATCCATCTCTTCCTGTGATTTAGCAATACCGATTGTTGTCAATCCCCAAATATCGTTCAAATGTTCACCTTTATAATACGAACCTACATCATACGAGTCATTCGGATAGCGCAGAATCTTCTGTTGGTCATCAGAAAGTACAAATTTTGCTCCATAAGAAACTTCACCGATCCGATCTCTCCAATTTACCTCCAACTCAAAACCATACGATTTCATGTCCGAGTTGTTAATCTTCGGAACTGAAGTTCCCAACAAACTTGAAAGTTCGGGAGCCGGGCCGATCATATCATAAGTATAACGTACGAAATAGTCGAATGAACCGGATAAACGGTTATTGAAGAAAGACCAATCCAAACCGACATCCCAAGTCTCCACTGTCTCCCAAGTTTTCTTAGAGCTGACAATACCCGGATTTGTAGCATAGTTAGGACGTTCGCCATTTACTAGCCAACCGTAATTAGACCCTACAGGCATCGTTTGATAAAATGGATACCATGCATCATTGGTATTCGTATTACCCAGCTGCCCCCAAGAAGCTCTCAACTTTAAACTTCCCATATTGATTTTTTCAGCAAAGCTCTCCATGAATGGTTCGCGAGCAATATTCCAACCGGCAGAGAATGATGGGAAGAATCCCCAACGTTCTTTTCCTACGAAGCGGGAAGAACCATCATATCGACCATTAGCCTCAAACATATAACGGTCTTTATAACTCCAGTTAACACGCGCAAAGAAACCGGCTACTGAGTTGTCAGCATAACCACCATAAGCCTGCGGATCATCAGTTGCCGTATTAATAGTAGGTACCCCCGGGGTAATCAAAGTATTTTTTTCAGCCGTAATGTTTCTGGTTTTATATAACTCTGCATTAAAACCGGCCATCACTTTAAAATAATGTCCGTTATCAAACTGCTTGAAATAATCCGAATAAATATTTGTAGTATAATAATTTTCCTTCCAACTATATTCATTCACTCGAGAAGAACCTGCCGCATAAGAACCATATCCCATATCCCACACTGTATAATAAGGATCTCCGGCTACATTATAAGCATAAACAGGCAATACTTCCCAATGCTGATATTGAGTAGTGGTACGTACACTACCGTCAAGATTGATTTTCCAGTTTTTAATAGGTTCGAAAACCAGTTGCAACTGATTCGTATAAAAATCTTTCTGACTGTTTTGCTTTCCACCATTTTCCATCTGCTCCACTTCACCCTCATCCATAGGGAATCCATTCGGATCATAAGCCGGATGTACAGGCCATTTACGAGCTAAGTTATGGAAAAAGTTTCCGGTCAGATAAGAAGGACGCTCAAAATCCTCACGGTCCATTTAGTAGAATATGTCACCTTAAACCAATCAGTGACAGCCGTTGTAATCTTACCGTTCAGCGTGTAGCGTTGAAATTTGTCTTTTCCATGACGCATCAAACCTTTCTGATCCAGGAAACTTCCGCTGATCAGGTATTGAGTCTTATCCGTACCACCATTAATACTAAGATTATGCTCCTGAGATGGTGCCCAATGATCATAGAATTCTTCAAACCAATCCGTATCTCCATTCGCGTTAGCCCATTTTGCCAAATGCCTGCTCCATTATCAACAGTAGTAGCTTTCAGCGTTCCCTCTTGATAAGCTTTGATACGCTCCATTACAGCAGGGGCAAAAATGTCACCACCACCCTTATTGGCAGAAGCACGATTGAAGTACTGAGCAAAAGTGTAAGAATCCATAATATCCGGTACACCAATAGCGTCTGAGAAACGAGCACTACCGCTATATGACACATTGGTCTTACCGCTCTTACCACTCTTCGTTGTTACAAGAATTACACCGAATGAAGCTCTTGCACCATAAATAGAAGCGGATGCAGCATCCTTCAATACCGAAACAGATTCGATATCATTGGGATTGACAGTATTCAAATCCCCCTCAATGCCATCAATCAAAACCAGTGGGGATGAACCCGATCCATCACCAATCGTTCCGGCTCCACGAATATTCATGTTTAACGTTCCATCAAGGCGCCACCGTTATTACCAACAGTAAGGTTCAAGCCGGGAACAACACCCTGCAATGCTTGTGAAG
>ENA-OQIC01000790-OQIC01000790.1-human-gut-metagenome-genome-assembly--contig:-NODE-790-length-12854-cov-1.753280_pt1 | contig 12854 bp, 17 predicted proteins | sample MGYA00242572_ERZ504736 | MGnify/ENA primary metagenome ERZ504736 (study PRJEB26092, sample SAMD00036201) | human gut metagenome | host: Homo sapiens | study: EMG produced TPA metagenomics assembly of... | reverse complement strand
TCTGTCCTGTTTTCTTAAGAAGCTTCTCAATATCTGCTGGCATAGCACATTTTCTGCGCTTCTTCGATCACTGGACCAATTACTTCTACGTGATCTTCTCCGTCTTTGAGAATGAGTTTAGCACACTGATCTTTCTGAATTATGATTTTCCCTTAAGATTTTCTTTCTTTTCTGCTTTAATCCTTCATCAATCCGTTCGATCATTGGATGATTCAAGGTTCTTTTGATTTCCATGCCTTCATGAAGTTTCTTCATTTTCTGTCCATTTAAAACAACCTTGCTGCCTGCTTTAAATTCAGAGGGACTGGTAAGTTCTACTTTTTCTTCTGAATTGATACGGATCTGCAAAGCATCTCCTTTGTGGATATCTTCTTGGGCCGTAAAAGAAATCTTACCTTTCATAAGTTTGCTGATCTTCCCAACATATAACCCCTGATGATCTGGCCGTTTCATACTCATCATATCTTTTCCATGATATTCTTTATAATATCCGCCAGTAAATCCCCCACGGTTAAATACTTCCATCAAGATCTTCAGATCCTCGGATTCTACTTTATATGGTTTTTCTGAAAGATAAAGATCTACGTATTTGCGGTAGATTCTTGTGACTTCCCCGACATATCTTGAACCTTTCATGCGTCCTTCGATCTTTAAGGAATCCACTCCATGATCTAAAATCTCTGGTAAATGTTCAATGGTACATAAATCTTTCAAACTTAATGGATACGCATTCTTTGTATTCTTTGTCCCGTCAAGATAAAATGGCAAACGGCATGTTCCTGCACATCGTCCACGATTTCCACTTCTTCCACCTAACATACTACTCATAAAACACTGTCCTGAATAGCAGTAGCATAATGCTCCGTGAACAAAACATTCCATGTCAAGTCCTGTATCATCCTTAATCTCCTGAATCTCTTTCAAAGATAATTCCCTTGCTGGAACAACTCGTTTTGCACCCATTTTCTTTGCGATCCTTGCTCCATGAACCCTGTGATCGTCATCTGGGTGCTCGCATGAATCTCAAGTTTCGGAAAGTGTTTTCGGATCACGGATACAGCTCCCAAATCCTGTACAATCACCGCATCCAGTCCTTGCTCATAAAAAGGTTTTAAAAATCCCGGCAGTAATGGAAGTTCTTCTTCTTTCATCAGAGTATTGACTGTAAGAAATAATTTTTTACCATACAAATGTACGTAATCAATTGCTTCTAATAGTTCTTCCTTATTAAAATTCCCGGCATAAGCTCTGGCTCCAAACATCTCTCCACCTAAATAGACGGCATCCGCTCCATTTAGAATTGCTGCTTTTAGGCATTCCATGGAACCAGCTGGAGCTAATACTTCAATTTGTCTGTTCTTTGTTCTCATCTGTTATCTATCCTCTGGTATTGGTAAATGAAAATGCTCATATGCACTTCTTGTTACAACTCTTCCTCTTGGTGTTCTCTGAATCAATCCGTTCTGAATCAGATATGGCTCATACACATCTTCGATCGTTCCTGAATCTTCTCCGATCGCTGCTGCTAATGTATCAAGTCCGACTGGTCTTCCTTCAAATGTCTCCATCATCGTCTTTAATAAATTTCTATCTGTCTGATCCAGCCCGATCGTATCAACTTCTAAATGATTCAGTGCATCTCTTGCAATCTCTAATGTAATCTGTCCATCGTATTTACCTGTGCAAAATCTCGCACACGTTTCAATAAACGATTGGCAAGTCTTGGTGTCCCTCTGGATCTTCTTGCAATCTCTAATGCACCCTCTGGATCGATCCCAATCTCTAAGACTTCTGCAGACCGTTCAATGATCGTCTGTAACTCTTCACTGTTATAGAAATTCAAGCGGTTTACAACTCCAAATCGATCTCTTAACGGTGCTGTTAACATTCCAGCTCTTGTCGTTGCCCCGACTAATGTAAATCTTGCAGTTCCAGCCGAATTGATCTCGCAGCCTGTCCTTTTCCTACTAATATATCAATGGCATAGTCTTCCATTGCTGGATACAGAACTTCTTCTACCTGTCGATTTAAACGGTGAATCTCATCAATAAATAAGACATCTCCTTCCTGCAGATTATTAAGAATTGCCGCGATTTCTCCTGGTTTCTCGATCGCTGGTCCACTTGTTACTTTCAAATGTACACCCATTTCATTTGCTACGATCCTGCAAGTGTTGTCTTTCCTAATCCCGGGGGACCGTAAAACAGTACATGATCTAAAGATTCTCCCGACTTTTGGCTGCCTCAATAAAAATTTTTAAATTCTCTTTGACTTTTTCCTGTCCAATGTAATCACTTAACATTTGTGGGCGCAGATGATTTTCAATTTTGATATCTTCTTCCACAAGTTCTGTGGAAATCATTCTGTTTTGCATAATTACCCTCTATCTATATCATAATATTCTTCAATGCTTTTTTAAGAAGTTCTTCTGGGGTGAGATCTTTCGCATCTTCTACCTTGTTAACTGCGATCGCCGCTTCACTTTTTGAATATCCAAGACTTACTAATCCTTCAATCGTGATCATCACAGAATCACTGCTGTCTGCAGATGTATCAAAGATCTCTGCTCCCACACCATCTTCTTCTAATTCTTCAAAGCTTAACTTATCTTTTAATTCTAAGATCAATTTCTTTGCTCCCTTAGGTCCAGTCCCGGGGTCTTAGAAATTGTCTTGACGTCTTCACTGATCACTGCATCTTAAGTTCATAAACGGACAGCGTTGATAATACAGACAATCCTACCTTCGGTCCGATCCCATTGACTCCGATCAGAAGTTCAAATGCTTCTTTTTCTTCTTTTGATAAAAAGCCAAATAAACTGACATCATCTTCTCTTACATGCATATGGGTATAGATCTTGATTTCTTGTCCGATCTTAGGAAAAGATTCTCCTCTCATCGGAACCATCATCTGGTACCCAATCCCATGATTGTCCACAACCACCATCCCTGGTGACATATCTTCTAGTATTCCTTTTATATATGAAATCAATTTGGTTTCTCCTTATTCTGTCTTTTTCCATTCGTTTCGTATTATACCTTATCATGTCTTAACAGTCCAGTCTATTGGATCAGAATTCACAAATAATCCGTACGTATGTTCTTATCTTAAATGATCATATGATGGAGTGTCATACTCTGGTTTTCCATTCATTGCAAATCCGATCAAAAGCCGATATAATAAATCTGTGGATATGATTCTTGTTCACAGAAAGGATTTTTATGGAACATAACATACAACAATCTTTATTTTTGATATAGAAACAACTGGATTGAGTGCTGATATCTCAGCGATTACTGTGATCGGATGCTGTGATATGGATGGAAATGTAACACAATGGTTTAATGAAGACGGATTATCTCAGAAACAGATCTTAACTGATTTTCTTGCATTTATCCAACCTTATAATACACTGATTACATTTAATGGCAAAACCTTTGATCTTCCTTTTTTGACATCGAAGATCAAGGAGTTTAAGATCAATGCATCATTTGATCAGTATGAACATCTTGATCTTTATCAAATTTTAAAACCTTATAAAAATCTGTGGGGATTAAAGAATTTCCGGCAGAAGAATCTGGAAGAATATTTAGGAATTCAACGAATCGACAAAACTTTCTGGAAAAAAACTCATCAAAACTTATCAAGATTATCTTGAGAATGGAGAGATCAAGAATAAAGAATCGCTACTTTTACATAACCACAAAAATCTTATCGGTCTACATAAAATTTATTCATTGATGTCTTATCCCGCATTGCTTGATAAAGAATTTACTTTATCATCCTATTTTATTGAAAATGATCATTTTGTTGCTCATCTGAATCTTGATATACAGATTCCTGTCAGCTGCAATTACGAAAAGTCTGGCATATCTCTGACTCTTGATCATTCAAATGCTATACTTACATGTCCTTTGGAAAATGGTCATCTAAACATTACCTCAAAGATTATAAAAATTATTATTACCTCCCTATGGAAGATCTTGTGATCCATAAAAGTATGAAGTCATTTGTGGATACTACGAGTATCATTCGTGCCGATAAAAACAATTGTTATTCAAAATTTACTCCAGGAGATAGCTTCTTATCTGCAAAAACTGATGTTACCAATTATTGTGCTGACATTATTTATTACATTTTATCTGAAAATAAAGTAAAAAACATCCATCTGAACTTTAATTCTCGATGGATGTTTCTATTTTTAATCTCTTCCGATCTTTCGGATTTCACGATGTTGTAAAATTTCTTGTTTTAACACATCTACAGAGCGATTCACTACTAGTTCTTCTGGGAAATTCATCTCTTGTAATAAGACTTCCACATGATCAAACACGCCAACCGCGCTTGAAAATGCGCATCTGTCCCTGCGACTACCGGCACTTTCTTCTCTTCACACATCTGAAGCATGATCTGCAGATTCTGCCATGCTCCAACTCTTGATGACAAAGAATCCAAGGAACTGTTATTTATCTCTAGCAGTGTATGATTTTCTTTTGCCGCATCTACGATCATTTCATAATCAATCGGTATTCTGCTGTCATCTGGATGACTGATAATATCGATCATTGGATTCTCGATCGCTTTTACATAGGCATTCGTATTTTGCGTGACGGTTCCAACTTCATAACATGGAAGATGGATTCCCGCAATTCGGATATCCAATGTCTTCTCAATAATTTTCTCTTCCATACTTAAAGTTCCATCATGATCGATAATGTTGATCTCAGAGCCAAACATCAGATCGATCCCATACATCTTTCTTGGAATAATACGCATATTATGGAAATAAATCTCATCGCATGTTCCAGGAATTCCTTGTGCATGTTCTGTGATGCCTAGAAGTTTCAATCCTTTATCTGCCGCTGCTTTTGCCATCTCCTGTACTGTTGAATACGCATGTCCACTGGCTACTGTATGTGTGTGTAAATCTAATGTAAATTCCATTTTTCAAAACCTCGTTTTATCATCCACTTCTGATCTTTATGAAATTCTTGCGATCTGTTCTTTGACCTGTTCTAACATCTGCTGATATTTGGCAAGTTTGTCTTTTTCTTCCTGAACTTTCGCTTCAGGCGCTTTGCTTACGAATCTTTCATTTCCAAGCATTCCTTCGCAACGTTTGATCTCGCCATTTAAACGTTTTTCTTCTTTTGCAAGACGTTCTTTCTCTTTTGCAATGTCAACTAATTCTGCAAATGGCATGTAGATCACAGCTCCTGCGATCACACTTGATACTGCATCGTCTCCGATTCCGTCTTTGTTATCCTGAATGATAACTTCACTTGCATATCCAAGTGTAGCAAAGAAAACTTTCCCTTGTTCAAAAATATCTCTGATCTCCGCATCTTCAGATACCACGTAAACCTGTGCTTTCTTCTTTGGTGATACGTTCATCTCTGCACGAACATTACGGATTCCTCTGACTGCTTCTTTAATCGTCTCTACAGCCTTCTCATCAGCCTTGAAGTTCCATTCTTCTTTGAACTCTGGCCATTTTGCTAACATGATAGATTCTTCATCTGTTAAATTACAATAAATCTCTTCTGTGATAAATGGCATATATGGATGTAACAGTTTTAATGCTTCTGTTAAAACTGTATTTAATGTCCAAAGTGCTGCTGCCTTTGTCTGGTCTTCATCATTGTACAGACGAGGTTTTACCATCTCAATATACCAGTCACAGAATTCTTCCCATAAGAAGTCGTTTAGTTTCTGAACTGCGATACCAAGTTCGTATTTCTCCATGTTGTCTGTAACATCTTTGGCAAGTGTATTTAACTTAGATAAGATCCATTTGTCTGCACTTGTAAGATCTTCTAATGTAACATCAGAGAAATCAGCCTGCTCTAAGTTCATCATAATGAAACGAGATGCATTCCAGATCTTGTTTGCAAAGTTACGGCTTGCAATAACACGTTTTTCTGTGTAACGCATATCATTTCCAGGGGCATTTCCTGTGATCAGTGTAAATCTTAAGGCATCTGCACCATACTGTGCAATGACATCCAATGGATTGATACCATTTCCAAGGGATTTACTCATTTTACGTCCCTGTTCATCACGAACTAATCCATGGATCAGTACTGTGTCAAATGGACTCTTTCCTGTCTGTTCGTATCCTGAGAATACCATTCTGACTACCCAGAAGAAAATGATATCATATCCTGTTACCAGTGTATTTGTAGGATAGAAGTAATCTAATTCTTTTGTCTTCTCTGGCCATCCGAGTGTTGAGAAAGGCCACAATGCAGAACTGAACCATGTATCCAATGTATCTTCATCCTGTGTGAAATGCTTGCATCCACACTTAGGACATACTTCTGGTGTTTCTCTTGCTACGACAACTTCTCCACATTCATCACAGTAATATGCTGGAATTCTGTGTCCCCACCATAACTGTCTGGAAATACACCAGTCACGGATGTTCTCTAACCAATGAAGATATGTCTTTGTATAACGTTCTGGTACGAATTTCAGATCTCCGTTCTTCACAGCTTCGATCGCTGGTTTTGCAAGTTCTTCCATCTTCACAAACCACTGTGGCTTGATCATAGGCTCAACCGTTGTTCCGCAGCGGTCATGTGTTCCTACGTTATGTTCATGTTCTTTGATCTTAACTAAATATCCCTGTTCTTCCAAGTCAGCAACAATGGCCTTCCTTGCTTCATAGCGATCCATACCTTCGTATTTACCACCATTCTTGTTGATCGTTGCATCGTCATTTAAGATATTGATCTCTGGCAGATCGTGGCGTTTCCCAACTTCAAAGTCATTTGGATCATGTGCTGGTGTGATCTTAACGGCACCTGTTCCAAACTCACGGTCTACATATTCATCTGCTACAACTGGAATCTGACGATTGCATAATGGCAATTCTAACATCTTACCAACTAAATGTGTATATCTTTCATCATCTGGATGAACTGCAACTGCAGAGTCTCCTAATAATGTCTCTGGACGTGTAGTTGCGATTTCTACATATTCACCTTCGCTTCCAACAACTGGGTATTTAATATGCCAGAAATGCCCTGCCTGATCTTCGTATTCTACTTCCGCATCAGAGATAGATGTCTGGCAGACCGGACACCAGTTGATGATTCTTGATCCACGGTAAATATAGCCTTTTTCATATAATTTAATGAAACTTCTTTGACTGCTTCAGAACATCCTTCATCCATCGTGAATCTCTCACGATCCCAGTCACAGGAGGATCCAAGTTTCTTCATCTGTTCGATGATCGTTCCACCATATTCTTCTTTCCAATCCCAGGCACGTTCTAAGAACTTCTCTCTTCCAAGATCTTCCTTCTCGATTCCTTCTTCTTTCAGTGCATTGATGATCTTTACTTCTGTCGCAATACTTGCATGGTCTGTTCCTGGTATCCATAATGCATTATATCCTGCATACTTCTTAAACGGATCAGAATGTCCTGAAGTGTCTCATCTAACGCATGTCCCATATGAAGCTTTCCTGTGATATTTGGAGGTGGGATCACGATCGTATATGGTTGTTTTGTCTCATCTACTTCTGCATGGAAATACTTGTTATCCAGCCATTTCTGATACAGGCGTTCTTCAATCGCACCTGGATCATACGTTGTTTCTAATTCTTTCTTCATCTCTAAACTCCTTACTCTATAGTTTCAGAATCTGCTTGTTCACCGATTCCTTCTAAAATCTGCTCATGCCGGATCAATTCCTGATTGCATATATCTTTTCTATCATTCAATGTATTCAGGTAATCCTTTCGTTTGATCAGATCATATAAAACCTTTGGATGATACATCCAGATTCCTGGATTATCCCACTGGTTCTTTTCTAATAATCGTTCCAGATCATTGGATGCCTCAAGGATCGCATCGCTAAATCTTAATCTGGCTGACACTTTACCACAAAAATCAAATAATTTCCACTGTTCCGGTGAAATATATGAAAATACTTTTTCAAATTTCTCATAATAAAACTTAAGATCATTGCCAATCTCTCTTTTATCATCTTCTAACCGCTTTCCAGTATAACTCTTGTGTGTGACCATCATCTCTAATAATTTCAGCTGATCACCAGCTTTCCTCTGTGACTGAAATAAAATCACAAGAAGCAATAATATGATCACTGCTCCTGCACTCAACTGCCACAGATAATCTTTGGCATTCATCTCAAAATGATATAAATATCCAGCACTCACTCCGCATACCGCTGCTGCCATGCAAAGAAATGAAATAAACAGTGCCTTTTTATTTCTTCTCTTCTCCTGTACTGCCTTGATCTTCCCATTCATCATGGTCTCATCTTCATTCGCATGCACAAGTTCCTTCTCTAACTGTTTTTGTTCTCCTTCCAGAGAATTGATCGAATTGAGTCCTGCCTTTAATTCTTCTTCGCGTTCCCAAAGATCAAAAAACTCTTCATCACTGACTCTTCCTTCACAAACATCATAAAATTCTCTTGCAAATGTCCGATAATAAAGTCTTGCTTTGTCCTCTACCTCTGGTTTTACATCAAAATCTTTCTGATCAAGTTTCTTAAGATCATGGATCTGTTTCTCAATGCTTTCTAACTCTTCTTTATAAAGTTTTACAAATCGTTTTTCACTTAAGATCTCACTATCATTCGACAGGTCATCAGATAGTCTGCGCTTTGTATTCATCTTTCCACTTCCCTAAAGTTGTCTTAATCAGGCGGCGGGTTATATTTTCGTCTGCCTTCTTTCTATGATAATCTATTTTACCAAGTTTATCAAACTCTTCTTTTTGAAAAACTTCTTTTTCTCTTTCTTTTATGTTCTGATAGATCATCTTACATTGATCTTCATCAAAAGAAATCTTTCTTCCTGCTTCCAAAAATGCTTCCTCATCTCCTGCCAGATATGCTGCTGTAAAATACGCTTCCTGTATCTGTTTATCTTCTTTGATCCTTAATGCCATTGCAAAAGATTCTTTTGCCTCTTCAAAACAAAACATCCGGCTTTGGCATAATCCCATATGATATAGTACCTGAATCTGTTCCGCAGCATTTAATTTCCCTGAAACTGTTTCAAGTTTCTGGTAAGCGATCAATGCTCTTACATACAATTGATGCTTTAAATACATATCTGCCAGAAGTTTTTGCTTCTTTGCAGCAGAATAAAGATAAGTTGTGCGTAATTTTTGCTGAAACTGGATTTTCTCATCTGAAGTAAAGTAATTATAGTAATTTATCACTTCCTTGACTTGCTGTACCGCATCATCACTCTTGATCACAATATCCAGCTTCTCTTTTAAATAATTTTTTAATGGATATTCAAAACCTTCTGTCAAGAAAAATATCAAGTAATGTTCTAACAGCCAGCAAAATTCCTCATAACTTTGAAAGCTTCTCCCAATCTTTGCGATCTTATATGGAACTTTCGCTGGTTTTGTCTCACACAAAACGATCTTACTCATGATAATCACCTCTTTCCAGCTGTATGACCTGCTGCCACGTCTGATAGCTTGCCTGGCGAATCTGTCCAAACCCAAGATCTGTGATCTTGATCTTACACTGATCTGCTTTGATGTATTCTCCCTGAATTCTTAATTTATATACAAGATTTGGATCTTTCTTCATTCCGTCTAATGACATACAGATCGAAGCTTTCTTGATTCCAGAACGATTTCTGACTTCAAAGATCAATCCATTCACTCCTGATACAAAAATTTCAATCTCTCCACGGCTTTCTTCCATGGCTTTCCATCCATGATCAAAGGACAGAACATATCTCTTCCATGGTGATGCACGACCAGCCCGATCTGACTGATCGTAACATTTTGTGCAAACACAACCTCATCTCTGGAAACATGTTTATCATTTTCACATAAATACACTGCTCCACATGCAAACAAATGTTTGCTCATAAATACTCTTCTTCCAAGGCACAATGCTTTCGTAGACTGTTTAAACCAGCTTCCTTCAAAGCCCTCTCCACAAAGATAAACTGTAGCCGTCACACCTCTTACCAGTGCCTGTTTGATGATCTGTAAGAATGCGATATCTTTCTCTTCATTCGCCACCGCATCCTTGATCTGTTCCGTATAATCCCTGCTGTCAACTAAAACACGATCTTTTGTCTTGCGGATCTCATAGCAGATAAATCGTTTCTTGGTATAATCAAAAATCACTGAATTTCCACGCAACAGATTGTCTCCACGGAATCCCACAACTCCCAACGCTGCTTCTTCTTTGGTAAAAAATCTTACCCTTTCTTTTGTGATTCCTGCACGGATACACTGTTCTTCTGCTTGTTGTACGATCTGCGGCGCTGCTTCATCAAGAACAACTCCGATCGTTCCTTCCTTTTGTGCCTGTGCTGTCGAAATGACAAATTCCACTCTGGATCTGCCATAAGTGACAGGTTCTTCTTCCTTAATCTCTCCTTGATCTGACACACAAATATATGCCAGATCTCCTTCAAATGTATTGCCGTCTGCATATCTTATTCCTCTGTCATTGGTTTTATAAATTGCACCATCATTGTCTTTGCTGCATATTCCTCCATCATCATCTGGAGTTTTCCATCCTGCTGATGCCGGATCAGTTCATTTAGTTCATAAAAGCGGCTTCCCTTGCAGTACTTCAAATGATCTGTCACGACCACCTGGTCACGATATCTTCTTTCTTCTCCTTCTATGGTTACATAATGGTCATTTAATTCATGATCAAATATAGAAGCTGAGAATACATAATATCCAGGAAGCAGCTCTTTCATCACTTCCTCTTTCCATGCTGCACTTGTCCCATCCATAAAATGGAATATCACTGTCTGCCCACTCTTTGCACGAAATTCTATAAATGTTCTGGCACAAAGATACTTTGGAAGTTTTATCACATCCAGATATTGGAACAACACTGGAAGAACATGATCCGTCTGAACCACCTGATGATCTTTGATCTTCTCGATGCGTCCTTTACATCTGTCACTTAAATTCTCTTTTTTATCTTTATAATAATCAAGATAGAGCTGCTGATACATCCAGTCCATCTTTCCGATGTCGATCTTCTTTCCGATCAGTTCATAAAATTCCTCTGGAAGTATCTGATCTTGTTCATATGCAAAATTCACATATTCTACTAACATCGCATCAATCAATGCCGTATCTGTCTGTACCTGCTGAATATAAGTAGAAAATACCTTAAATTCTGTTCCATCCACACCATCTGCGATACAGGCTTTTAACACACTTTCCACAAAAATGCGGTCATACATACCACCTTTGTTTCCTGCTTCAAATATTGCCAGCATCTCTTCCTTGGTTCCGTGGAAATATCTTTGCAGATATGCAACGATCTCACTGTTTTCCTCTCCCCTGGAGAATGCATATTCACACATCTCAACCAACAGTTCTGAGCGTCTGGCACTTAATGTTGTCAGTGCATATAAGCAGATCGTACACAATTGCTGCTTATCCAAAAACTGATATCCGTATTGTTCGATTCCTTTCAAAGCCTCATTATACAATTCCCCTGCTATGAAATAGCAGATCATATGAATTCTGTTTTCGTCTTTTAAGTTCTTCCATTCCACATAAGAAAGTGCACGTTTCAATTCTTCAGACATCTCATGTTCCCAGTAATAATCCAACACTTTTTCAAATAACTGCTGTTCATAGTCTTCATCCAGTGCTCTACTCTTTAATGCAGATAACACAACTGGGAAGTCTTCGTCTTCTAATTGTTGTTTTCTTTCAAAAGCTGCACCTTTATATAGGACAAAATGCTCATTCGTTCCGTCTGCTGCCTCACAATATGCCTGGATCTGCTCCTTCGTCCAGATTGGTTTTACTGATAAGCCACTGATCCAATGTATCTGTTTTCCTCACTGTCAAAAAACACAAATGATGCATGTTCGTCAAAAATCTCTACATAGATCTTTTCTTCTCTTAAGTAACAAACATCCAGATTCTTCTTCCATCTCTGACTAATCTCCGCTTTCTGGATAAATTCATTGTCACAGATCAACTGTCTGACAAAAATAATATTACCTAAATCCTGCCTTGATCTCTCATCTTCCAGCAATTCTTCAAAATAATACCGATATAATAAGATCAGATCTTCATTGATCTGACCTCTTCTTAATTCTTCTCTTAAAAAAGCTCTGATCAATTCTTCATAATTTGCAAACACCTTATGGTATTTTCTTCTGTTCTGTACAACATTTGCAAACAGACGGCTTTGATCTTCTTTTCCAAGACTCTTACTATACGTAAAATATCTTAAGATCTCTTCTGGGAGCAATGGATATTGTCCCTTCGGGATCGTTCTTAAAAAAGCTTCCTGCAAGCCAATGAGCTGTACTCCTCTTTGAAGTGCTTCCTCATAATAAGGATGACAGTCCTCGTCCATACAATTGCCCTGGATCATCAGTGCACAGATTCCCTGCAGCACATCACTCTGACGGTATTCTTTATAAATACAAAGGAACAACCAAAGAACTTCTTCGGAAAACACCTTGTTTCTTGAAATCAAAAACAAATCCTTCCAATGAGTTTGGAATTCAGGATCTTCTCCTCTGCACCAAATTCAAGCACCCATAATTCATAAGAATCTATCTCATCCAACAGCTGCTCATCTTCGCCTAAAATACAGCATCCTTCAAATTGCAAAAGCGGATTTTGACATCCTTCCTGATATAATTCTTTGATCAGTTCCATTCGAAGTTTAGCATCCTTCATCAATTCTTCGCTTAGATTCATATAAAGCCAGAACAGATATCCTTTGATTTTTCCATCTTCGCATTGATCATAGAGTTCTTTAATCTCATCTCTTGATCTTATGATCGTTTCTTCTTCCTTATCATAAATGCCTGAAGATACCAAACATAGCCCTGCGCGATCAAAAGCG
>ENA-OQIC01000789-OQIC01000789.1-human-gut-metagenome-genome-assembly--contig:-NODE-789-length-12868-cov-1.828585_pt1 | contig 12868 bp, 19 predicted proteins | sample MGYA00242572_ERZ504736 | MGnify/ENA primary metagenome ERZ504736 (study PRJEB26092, sample SAMD00036201) | human gut metagenome | host: Homo sapiens | study: EMG produced TPA metagenomics assembly of... | reverse complement strand
CTTGCAATTTTAATGTACCGCCAGGAAGAAGGGGAGTTGGAATTGTTTGATGATCTGACGGTGAATCTTCCGGGCGGGTATGGTCTGAAACCGCAAGAGGCATTTATAAGCGGTGATTTTACGAAGGACAAGCTGGCATTCATCGAAAAGAACAGGCTGGGAAACATACTGCCGGGACAGGCCCGGTCAGGCTTTGCTACCTACACCCCAGTGGCGTTTGACCTTGCAAGGCTTGCCCAGTATGACCGGGAAGGGGTGGAAGAATTTTGCAGACAATGGGGACTGGATGTGCCAAAAGAGCCGGAAAAAATCCAAGGGAAACCTGCAGGCAACAAGAAAAGAGAAAGAGGGAGATAAAAATATATGGAAGTAAAAATGAATAAAGAAATCCGTAACTATCAAGAGTCCATGTTTATGGGCTGAATTTGCGCCAGTGTATCTTTTCCCTACTTGCCATCGCTGTGGCAGTAGGGATTTATTTTGGTCTGGGAGACTATGTGGGGCAGGAAATGACCGGGTGGCTGTGTATCTTAGGGGCTGCTCCTTTCGCAGCCTGCGGGTTCTTCCAGTATCATGGCATGAATGCGGAGCAGTTTGCCTGGGCATATATCAAGTCCGAATTTTTATACCCCAAGCGATTGCTGTTTCAAAGCGAGGATCTTTACCATGCCTGCATGGAAGAGACTATGATCTTTGGAGAAAAGACCAGGGGAGATGGTGCTGCCCTTTTGAAAAAGCGGGAACAGCGGGCAAGGAAAAAACAGATGAAGCAGAAAAAGAAGGCAGGAAGGAGTGGTGCGTTTGATTAAAACCTTACAGCAGGCATTAAAAATGGACCGGGAGAAGTTTAAAGTACCAAGGTCTGTCCAGCAGGCAATTCCCGTTCAGCGGATCTGGCCGGATGGGGTGTTCCAGTCCGGGACGAAATTTTCCAAATCCTTTCGGTTTTCGGATATCAACTATGCCATTGCAAGCAAAGAAGATAAAACGGAAATGTTCTTAGATTACAGTGAGTTGTTAAATGCTCTGGATTCCGGCGCATCTGCCAAGATTACCCTGAACAACAGAAGAATCAATAAGGAAGAGTTTGAAGCCTCCCTGCTGTTGCCGATGAAAGAGGACGGGCTGGATGAATACCGCAGGGAATACAACGAAATGCTGTTATCCAAGGTCAGCGGCACCAACAACAGCATCTATCAGGAACGGTATCTGACGGTCAGTGTCCATAAGAAGAATATTGATGAGGCAAGGACGTATTTTGCCCGTGTGGGAACGGATATCATTACCCATCTGAGCAAGCTGTCCTCCATTGGGGAAGAACTGGATGCAGAACAGCGCCTGCAGATTTTCCGTGATTTCTTCCAGGCAGATGAACCCAGTGTTTCCCGTTTGATATGAAGGCGTTTGCCAAACGGGGGAGCAGCTTTAAGGACTGGATCTGTCCCCAGTCCATGGAGTTTTCCAAAGACTGTTTCAAGATCAACGAGCGGTACGGACGGGTGCTGTATATGCAGGATTATGCCAGTTATGTAAAGGACGACATGATTTCGGAATTGTGTGACTTGAGCCGGGATCTGATGCTGTCCATCGACATTCTCCCAGTGCCAACAGACGAAGCAGTGCGTGAGATCCAAAACCGTTTGCTCGGCGTGGAGACGAACGTGACCAATTGGCAGAGACGCCAGAATGCCAACAATAACTTTTCCGCCATTGTGCCCTATGATATGGAACTACAGAGAAAGGAAACTAAAGAGATGCTGGATGACCTGACCACAAGGATCAGCGATGATGTTCGGCATCCTTACCATGGTGCATATGGCAGACAGCAAGAAACAGTTGGATTCGGATACGGAAAGCATCTTATCCGTGGCAAGAAAGCATTTGTGCCAGATGGCAACTTTGAAGTGGCAGCAAGTGGATGGACTCAATACGGTACTGCCTTATGGCATCCGAAAGATCAATGCCCTTCGTACCCTGACCACAGAATCTACGCAGTGCTGATTCCATTTCATACTCAGGAGATCATGCAGCCGGGTGGGATTTATTATGGGCAGAATGCAGTGAGTAAAAATATGTTGGTAGCAGACCGAAGGAAGTTATTGAATGGAAACTCCTTTCGTCTGGGTGTCAGCGGTTCGGGAAAAAGTTTCTCGGCAAAAGAAGAGATTGTGGATCTTGCCCTGTCTACGGAAGATGACATCCTCATCTTAGATCCGGAGTCCGAGTTCGGTTCTTTGGTAGAAGCACTGAATGGAGAAGTGATTACGATTTCCGCTACATCCAACACCCATCTGAATGCACTGGATATGGATTCTGCCTATGGAAATGATAAGAATCCGCTGATTGAAAAGTCGGAATTTATCCTGTCTTTGTTTGAGCAGTTAGTAGGGGCAGGAAATCTGTCTGCCAAGGAGAAATCCATCCTGGACCGCTGTACCGCAGATGTGTACCGGGAATATATCCGGAGCGGTTACCAGAGCGAAGCGCCCACCTTGAAAGACTTGTACCGCCAGCTCATGCTCCAGCCAGAAGAAGAGGCCAGAGGACTTGCATTGTCTTCGGAACTGTTTATCAATGGAAGTCTCAATACCTTTGCACAGAAAACCAATGTGGATACGAAGAACCGTATCATTGCCTATGATATCCGGGAACTGGGAGAGCAACTCATGCCTCTTGGTATGCTGGTCACCTTGGACAGCATCTTCAACCGGGTGATCCAGAACTGGAAGAAGGGAAAGACCACCTGGATCTTTGCCGATGAGTTTTATCTATTGTTCCGGTATCAGTACAGCGCAGACTTTTTCTACCGGCTCTACAAGAGAATCCGTAAATACCAGGGATTTGTCACAGGTTTAACGCAGAACGTAGAAGAACTGTTAAAATCCGATACCGCAAGGTTGATGCTGGCAAACAGTGAGTTTTTGATCCTTTTGAATCAGGCAACCACAGACCGAGATGAACTGGCTTCCCTTTTGAATATTTCCGAGAACCAGTTATCCTACATCACGAATGTAGGCGCAGGAAAGGGACTGATTCGGTGTTCCGGGAATCTGGTGCCATTTGAGAATAGCTTCCCGAAGAATACGAAGCTGTACCGCTTGATGACAACGAAACCGGGAGAGTGTTAGTCGAAAAGATATTTTTAGGGTGCTGTTGGAATTTCTTCGGCAGCATCCTTTTGGGAAGGAGGGAATGTAAATGGAAGAAGGACAAACAGTGGAAATCCAGGAAACGAGAGAACCGCTTCGGGAGCAGGGCAGTATCCGGGCATTGCTGGAACTTTTGGAACAACAGGGCATGGAGCAGGAAAAAGGGGATGTGCTCCGTATGGCAGACTATATTGATTCTATGGAAATGCAGCTGGGAACTGTCCTAAAGGAATTGGGAGAGGTGAAGAAGCAATTGGGTGTGATGCAGGAAAGCAAGGTCAAACTCTTTGCGGTGAACACAATCCAGAGGGCGGAACATCAGGTGCAAACACTTCGTTTTCAGGTGGGAGAATTTAAGACAAAGTTTGTGGGACGAGCAGAACAGGCAGTTATGGACTTTAAAGAAAAGGGGAAAGATGCCCTTGCCTGTGCGGTAAAGGGAATGCACCTTACTCAAGGCTTGCAAAAAATCCAATCGTCTCTGCATACGGTGATGCTGTCGATGGATCAAAAGATTGACCGTCTGGGAAGTATGGCGGAGGAACTGCATGTTGCCAAAGGGCATTTGAACAACGCATTTTGGGAAATGAATGGAAAAAATACAGCAAAGATCACAGAGCGAAATCCAGAACAGGGGATCATCTTTCAAACCCAGAAGGTGTTATTCCAATCCATGCGGAGTATCCATAAGCTGGAACAGAAAACAGAGCGCTGGAAACAGCAGGCTGAGAAACTGGAAGCAAGAGAAGGAAAACAATTGTCTGTGAGGAATACCTTGCAGGAACTTCGACAAGAACAACACCCTCTGAAGCTAGGCAAAGAAGAAAAACGGAAGGTGGCAGTTCGATAAAAAAATTTTCAGAGAGAGGTGAGAGCCATGAAAGAAGAAACAACCATTACCTTTTTTGCATCCGAGTGCGGGGAGTTCCATGGGATGGGGGAATGTATCGAATGTACATCTTTAAAAGAAGCATTCCGGCATTACCAGAGATTTTGCAAACGTTCCCCTCAGATGCTCCCATCTTTGGAATTTTCCCTGCACCATGCAGACGATCCTTTGTATAACGAGGGAGAATATCCATTGGCTACCGGGAGAAGGGAAAAGAGTTATTGTCCTATGTTCCTTATTATGCCAATCATCCGCTGGTGCAGGAAGCAGTAAGGGAACTGGAACAGCTGGAGAGCCAGCAGAAGAAACAAAAAACGGGGAGAGAACGCTAGAAAGTACAGAAGATGGGAGGTGTGTGATTGAAAGATATCAAAGAAAAAGTGCGGAATGACAGTCCAAAGATCCGCAATCCTGCCTCCCGGCTTCCAAAGGACTGGTACGTTCTGCCATGCTAGGAGCGAAAGAGAAGTCCAGCATCATGGCAGATAAAATCGGAAGAGAAACGGGAGAGGAATCCACGGTGGAATATGCCGGAAACCGCATCCAGCGTGTGGAACAGCGGGCTGGAAGGGAAAGTGCTTCGGCAGCCTATCGTGGCGGTAAGAAGCTGGCAGTGAAACACTATGAGAAGTTAAAGGAGCAGAAACAAAAGCAGAGAGAAGCCGCGACAACCCGTTGGGAGGGGGAAATGCAAGAGGTGGCACATCTACCAGGCAGGGCAGACAATGGCGAAGAAAGGGCGAACAGAAGCCACAAGAAGCATTAAGGTCAAGCCAGAAGCAGGGAAAACGATCAAGGAAGCTGGAAATCGGACGGTAAAAACAGCGCCCCGTATGGTGAAAGCCTCTCCGGTTTCTTCCCAGAAAGTGAAAACCCAGGCAGTCTTACAGAAGAAACAAGCACTCAAATCCATGAAAGCAGTCAGGGAAGCGAAACGGGCTGCCATGCACTCTGTTCAGACTGCCAAGCAAAGTGCAAAGACTGCAAAGGCAACCGGAAGAGGATTGAAAGCCATGGCAGAAGCCGCTACTCATGCAGTGAAAGCTGCATTTGCAGCGCTGATGGCAGGTGGAGGCGCAGTGTTTGTTGTTCTGATTCTGATTGTGGGGATTATTGGGGGTGCAGCCTTTTTGGGAAATTCCCAGAGTAGTGAGGCTTTAAGCGCAGAAGTACTGGCGCATACACCTGTCATTCAAAAGTATGCCAGCGAGTTTGGTATCCCGGAATATGTTTCTGCCATCCAAGCCATTATGATGCAGGAAAGCGGCGGCAGGGGAACGGATCCCATGCAGGCCAGTGAGTGTCCTTATAACACCCAGTATCCCAATACTCCCGGTGCGATTCAGGATGCAGACTATTCCATCAAAGTGGGGATACAGTATTATGCGGATTGTGTCCGGGAAGCCGGATGTGAAGTCCTCAGGATATGGAGAAACTGAAACTTAGTTGGCAAGGCTATAATTACGGGAATGGGTATATCTCGTGGGCGTTGGAAAAGTTTGGCGGTTATAGTGAAGCAATGCATTACAGTTTTCCCAGAAACAGGCAGCCGCCCATGGCTGGTCTGGGTATGGGGATCCGGAGTATGTGCCTCATGTGATGCGGTATTATTCCGGCGGAGGTTGGTTTACCGGACTCTTTGGAAACGGACAGTTTGTCACCATTGCAAAAAGCCAGCTTGGAAATGAAGGCGGAGAGAAGTTCTGGTCATGGTATGGATTTGACAGTCGGGAAGAATGGTGTGCCTGTTTTGTCAGCTGGTGTGCGGATCAGGCGGGGCTCATTCAAAACGGAGCTGTGTCAAAGTTTTCCCTTTGTACGGCAGGCGTGGACTGGTTTCAGGCACAGGGGAAATGCAGGGGGCAGGAAGTGTCCCAAGTCCCGGCATGATTATTTTTTTGATTGGGATTATGACGGATGCAGTGACCATGTGGGAATCGTGGAAAGCTGCGATGGAACTACGGTACATACGATTGAAGGAAACAGCGGAGATGCAGTAAGGCAGAATAGCTATACGGTGAATTCCCAGTCGATTCTGGGGTATGGGCTGGTAGCTTATTAAAAAAGTAAAAATCAAATGGATTGCATTGTGGGAGCCGAGAAACAATGTTATAATGTAAAGGAAGGCAGGGCTGATGTCCTGCCTGTTAATGAATACGAAAAGTACAATCAGGAGATTGATAAAATAGAGTAATTGGGAAGTGAAATGATTGAAACGGGAAGAAATTTTTGAATATGTAAAAAACCAATATGGAACAGTTCCAGAGTATCTCTGGGAAACATCACCGAAAAGTGCAGTGCTTCGGCATAAAAATGGAAAGTGGTATGCAGTGCTGATGCAGGTTGAAAAATCTAGGTTGGGATTAGAAGAAGAGAGCATGGTAGATGTCATCAATGTGAAGTGCGAACAGGATATGGTTGGACTTCTGACACAGACTTATGGTTTTCTTCCGGGATATCATATGAATAAAAAGTACTGGATTACAATGTTGTTGGATGGAAGGGTGAGCGAAGCAAAGATATTGGATTTTTTGGATCTGAGTTATGATTTGATAGATCAGAAGAAAGATTGATTTGTAAATAAATTTGAATGGTGTGCAGAGGATGAGAAAATATGAAAGCAATAAATATATATATTCAAGAATACAAGAGAATATGGCCACTGAATTTGAAAATATTTTCTCACAAAGATCAAAAAAGTTAAATGTAAAAGTATAGGAGTTTCTTGCGATAAAAACTCTTGTTGACTTGTTGCTGGATATAAATATAGAAATAAAGCATTTTGAGAATATTTTTGCTTCCTTTACGATAGAACAGATTGGAAAAGAAACAGAGTAGATACCTTACTCATGAGGGAATATCTCTGTGGTTGGAGACAGGAACTATAGAGGCAGGTGGAAAACAGGCAGAGCTTACAAAAAATGAATTGCGGATCATGTATTATCTTTTTGAGCATGACGGAGTCATCTGTACAAGGGCAGATTTGATTGAATACTTATGGGATAATCGGCTCTACTCAGATACATCTTAGCACAATGAGGAATTAAAGTCACTAACCCGTTATCGTTTTGATAAGGTCAAAGAACGGGCAAAATTGAAAAGTTCTGTTTCAAGACTTGTCTGTATTCTTTTCCCGGAGCTGGAAAGACTTGTTCCTACGCTTCATATGGCATCCGTCTATTGGCATCCGTCTATGCTTTGCTTTGTGAATTTCCAAGTGCAGATGCTGTTGCAAATGCACATCTCACAAGGCTTTCCAACCTACTCTTTGATAGTTCGAAAGGCAGATATGGAAAAGATACTGCTGTCATGTTTCGTGACGCTGCAAGAAGTTCTATCGGTTCTCATATGCCTGCCAAGTCTTTGAAACTAAAGCACACCATAAAACTTATTCGGGAATTAGCGATTGAGATTGACGAGATTGAAGCAGCCATCAAACGAATCATGGATGAAGAAATCCAATCGCCAATCTTTACCATTCCCGGTATCAGTTACCGGATGGGCGCAATGATCATCGCTGAGATTGGGGATTTCTCTCGTTTTATTCCGCAGATAAGATATTCGCATATGCAGGAATGTCTCCCTCCACTTATCAATCCGGACAGTTAGACAACTGTTATTCCCATATGGAGAAACGAGGTTCCAGATACCTCCGGTATGCCCTTTACAATGCCACAAAATATGTCTGTCACAGGGATAAATCTTTTGGTGCATATCTTGAAAAGAAACGCTCGGAAGGCAAGCATTATAATGTTGCCATATCCCATGCCGCTAAGAAGCTTGTGCGATTGATTTTTGCAATGGAGAAATCAGGAAAAGCATATCTGCCAACTGCTTAATTTTTTTCTGTAAATATCTCCTTTTAGAGCACCTATAAAGATGCTCTTGTTGTCATACAGTTTTCAAGGTTCAAATATATCTGAAATGCATTTCTGCAATTCATTCAAAAAACTTTCATTTTAGACTTGACTTTTAATAGTTAGTCTTTCTATACTCATTTTCACTTCAAATGTCGTTCCGCCCTGCTCATTTCCATGAACCTCAATCTCCCCGTCATGCACCCGCACGATCTCGCGTACCATTGCAAGTCCAAGACCTACACCGCCAATTTTCGGCTTCTTGACTTATCCACCCGGAAGAATGGTTCAAAGATCCGCTCTCGGAATGTCTCATCGATTCCATTTCCTGTATCTGCAATCGTCAGAACAACTTCTTTCCTCTTTCGTTCTGCCGATACCGTAACTTTTCCATCTGTATGGTTGTATTTAATCGCATTTTCAACAAGGTTATAAAGCATCCGATAGATCAGTATATCACTTCCTGTCAGCATCAGACCCTCGCCTGCATTCTCTTCTTTTCATCTACTGTACTCTGCGATTTCTGTATCAGTGTAACACCTTTTTCCTGTGCCAACGGTTCCAGATCTGCCAGCACTTCCTCGATTAGTCCACAAAGTTCGATCTTGTCATTGCGCGCTACTGTCTGTAACTCACTCATATCCAGAAGTGTTCTGACCAACTTGCTGAGACGCTCGTTCTGCTCTGTCACCATCTGGATCGTCTCTTGCGCCGCTTCCCCATTCTCCGGATTTTCTGACGCATGATAGAGGTCCAGTTGTGCTTGAATTAATGCCAAAGGAGTCCGCAGCTCATGTGCTGCATTCCCGGTAAACTGGCGCTGTGTCTCGAACGATTCCGACAGTCGCAAAAGCATCTTATTATAAGACGTACGAAGTATGTCCAGCTCTGCAATCTTATTCTCTTCGATCGTATAATCCGTCAGGTTCTGTGCCTGTACTTTTTCAACTGTCTCAGAAAACTCTCTGAGCGGTTTTAATGCACGGCCACTAATAAAATATGTCACCGCTCCACCAAGTAACGCTACAACACCTGTGATCAGTAGACTTCTGTTTCTATAATCGGATTTCGAATTATACACCTCCGTAGCAAATTGTGATGCAAAATTGTCCCACTCATTATCCGGAATCTCAATGTATAGTGCTTCCGGTGTTTTTCCCTGATCTGTAACTGTTTCCTGAAGTGTATCGATATAATAGACTCCATTCTTATATAAGAAAAATGTAAGGCATCCGCACAATACTGTGATCAATACTGTAGTAAGGATTGTCAGTCTCCACTGGAGTGATAATTTTCTCATGCTTTGCCATCTCCTCCTATCTTATAACCCACGCCAATCCTATTTACGATCGGATCATAGCCAAGTCCCGCCTTGAGTTTTCTCCTCAGGGAAGACATATGCACACGAATAGAGCCGCTAAAACTATCCACAGAAGAATCCCAAACATGCTCAATCAACTCTTCCTGGCTGACCGGCCGGCCCTGATTCAGAAGAAGATACTCTAGAATCCCATTTTCTTTTCTCGTCAACGCAACCGGATTCTCTTCTGCATACGCCACTCGTTCTCTTATATCAAACCGAATGCCGTTGCATTCCAGGCAGACATTTTTCTGTATGAATTTTCGTCTCGTCAGACTTCTCACGCGTGCCTCGAGTTCCTGCAAATGAAATGGTTTTTCCATATAATCATTCGCACCTGCATCCAACCCTTCAATTTTATCTGCAATCTGACTTCTCGCAGACAAGATCAATACCTTTGTCTCTTCATCTTCTTTACGAAGTTCCCGAAGAATCTCCATCCCATCCACCCCAGGAAGATTAAGATCAAGCACGATCAGATCATACATTTCAGCATAAATCATATCCAATGCTTCTTCTCCGTCATTGCATACATCCACCTCATAGCCGCTCTGGTGCAGACTTTTCGCGATCATGTCACATAATTTCTTCTCATCTTCAACGACTAATAATCTCACTTTATTTTTCTCCATCTTCTTAACAGAAATTTTACACCTCCTATTGTATAATGCCAACATCGAAAAGTCAATAAACTGACTTTGAACATTGAAAGGAGTATTTTATGAAATCTGAAAAAGCATCACAGATTCTTTTACTTACAGCCGGTCTGGTTCTTTTCTTTGGCGGAATTTTCCGCGGCGAAGCGCTGTAGTACTCAGCAAAGCAATAAAATTATGTATGGAGTGTGTCGGAATTGGATAAGAAAATGAAATCAAACAAAAACCCTCTGGTCCGCTTCCGCGGATGGATTCAGGCAGCTGCTACACTACTGACCAACATTCACATCCCGAATCTGTTTAAAGGGAAAATTTATCAGGGAAATGTAAAAACGATGTGCGTCCCGGGACTAAACTGTTACTCTTGTCCTGCCGCCACAGGTGCCTGTCCGATTGGAGCTTTTCAAGCCGTGGTCGGTTCTTCAAAATTCAAATTTACCTACTACATCACCGGATTTTTCATCCTGTTAGGTGTTCTGTTAGGACGGTTTATCTGTGGATTCCTCTGTCCGTTTGGATGGTTCCAGGATCTGCTGCATAAGATTCCGGGCAAGAAATTTTCCACCGCAAAACTGAAGCCTCTGCGGTATCTGAAATATGTGATTCTGGTCGTCTTTGTTATACTACTTCCGGCATTTGTAACCAATTCACTTGGTATGGGAGATCCTTCTTCTGCAAATACATTTGCCCACAGGGCGTACTTGAAGGCGCAATTCCGCTGGCACTTGCCAACTCAGGAATCCGTGCCGCACTCGGACATTTATTTACATTTAAGTTCACAATCCTTGCGCTTTTCATCATCCTGAGCATCTTGTTTTACCGTCCATTTTGTAAATGGATCTGCCCGCTGGGTGCTATTTATTCACTGTTTAACAAGGTATCTTTTCTTAAGATTCAGGTTGATCATGAGAAATGTGTTGGCTGCCAGAAATGTAGTCGTGTCTGTAAGATGGATGTCAATGTAGTAGACACACCAAACCATCCGGAGTGTATCCGATGCGGAGAATGTATGAAAGCCTGTCCGACTGATGCAATCTGCTATCATTACGGATTTTCAAACAAAAAAAAGGCTGACAATAAATAAACTAAAACGAACAAAATAAAATTGAAAAGGAGATTTAAACTCATGAAAAACAAAACACTTAGAACAAACTCAATGAAATTAAAAAAGGTAATTGCTGCATCCCTTGCCATTTCTGTACTTTTGCGTTTACAGGCTGCGGAAGCTCTTCCTCAACAAACAATACAAACACAAAACAGGAATCTTCTTCCACAACAGAAACTGGCAGCGCAGACGAGCTGAACGAAAAACTGAACGACCTTTACCAGCAGGAAAACCAGCTTTTTGCTGATCACAAAGATGCATGGGACAAAGCCTTTGGTCTTATGAACAAGAACGCTGCCGGTGATGCCATGAGCGAAAACTATGCTGATTCCCTCGCAAGCACAGTGGAATCTAACAAAGACTCTTTCTCTGAAGAAGAATATGAAACTCTGTGCAAAGACATCGAGACAATCCGCGGAATTGAAGAAGAAATTGCCAAGCTTGAGAAAGAGATTGCTGCATCCGATTCCTCTGACAGTTCTTCCTCCAAATCAGACGAATCCACAGCTGTATTCAAAGCTTTCAAAGGAAAAGATCTGGATGGAAACGATGTAGATGACAGTCTTTTCGCTAAAAACAAAGTTACAGTTGTAAACTTCTGGTTCAGTGGATGCAAGCCATGTGTCGGAGAGCTCTCTAAGCTGAATGAATTAAATGAGAAACTCAAAGAAATGGGTGGCGAAGTTGTTGGTATCAACACGGATACTTTAGACAACAATGAAGCGGGAATCAAAGAAGCAAAAGAAATTCTGAAAGCTCAGGGCGCTTCCTACAAGAACCTGACTTTCGATTCTAATTCAACAGTTGGAAATATGCTGGAAACATCATGGCATTCCCTACAACCGTTCTCGTAGATAAAGACGGAAATATCATTGGCGAGCCATTCATGGGCGGAATCGATGATCAGTCAAACTACGATCAGCTGATGAAACAGATCCAGTCCGTACTTGACCAGAAATAATTTATCTTATAATTAAGGATTGTCAATTTTTACGTATAAATTTTGGAGAAATCTGTGGGTAGGGATGTATCCCCCAGTTTTAAGAAAAATGGATTAGATTATCAAAATATTGTTATTTTTGTAGGATATATATCGATAGTCTTTCGTTAATGAAAAGCCTAATCCCCTAGCTATGTTGGGGAGAATGGAATAAGCAGAGGTGTGTGGGGGCAATAAAAAAAGGATCCTATGTGCTTGTGATATCCGTCTTTTAGGACGAGCAGTAACAGTAACCTTAGGAGAGCTGATAATAAACCACCATTGAATTGTGGGTGTAACTAGAAATTGAATTAGCAGGCCTCGATTTTGCTGGGCCGAAGATTCCAAGAGATTGTGATATATTTTGGAGGTAAGCTATGACGAAAATAGAAGAATTTGTAAAACTGATAACAGGACGATTTGATAATAAGGAGCAATTTGATGCAATGAAAAAGGCAGGAAAGACATACCCTTATGCACAGCACGTAAATACGGTTTGCAATGATAAAATTAAAAATCTTCCTGCTGATTTTAAGGGCATGTTTATTGTAGAAGAAAGTTATTATGAAAATGAAGGAAAGCGTCATGCGTCACCGCATCTTTTCTTGATTACAGAGAAAGAAGATAGAATTTTACTTTCATCCTATGAAATTCCAAATGGGGAAGATAAGAACACGTTTTCATATGAATTTATGAAAGAGGTGGAATATATTGAATTAAAAAATCCAAAAATTTACTCCTGCACTATATTATGAGAGAAACGGTGTCTGGGAGGGAGGCAGTACTAGTCAGTTCTCACCCGTTATGATATTTAAACTATGGGAAAAGTTTTCGGATACGTGTTTGGAAGTGTTCGAAAGTATGGAAGTGAAT
>ENA-OQIC01000787-OQIC01000787.1-human-gut-metagenome-genome-assembly--contig:-NODE-787-length-12905-cov-2.608233_pt1 | contig 12905 bp, 19 predicted proteins | sample MGYA00242572_ERZ504736 | MGnify/ENA primary metagenome ERZ504736 (study PRJEB26092, sample SAMD00036201) | human gut metagenome | host: Homo sapiens | study: EMG produced TPA metagenomics assembly of... | reverse complement strand
AAAAAGCTGTCAACTTTTAGGACGCGATTGTTCAGAACAATGCCTTCCTCCATAATGCGTTGTTTTAATAATTCCATGCGAAAGTCTCCTTAATTATTCTTCTTGATTATTCTACAATATCACTTCTTAAGCAGAAGGTCAATAAATTTGGCGGCTCCTTGGGATATCGGCAACAAACGAGAACGAACCAAAGCAATCTTGCGCGGCGGTACTACGATGTCCGTTTTAATTTCCACCACACGGCCTTCTTTGATTTTCTGTTTTACCAAAAAATCCGGTACGAGCGATATGCCCATGTTAATTTCTACTAAATCCATCAGCACGTCAAGGCTGCCGAGCTCGAAGGATGGTTTTTTGAATGCTTTATTAGTTAGTTTGTCAAAAAAAACACGGCTGGCGGCGCCCTGCGTCAACAGTAATAACGGCTCCTGTAAGAGACGATTCACATCAACTGTGCCCATGCCTTTATAAAACGGGCCGCCTACGAAGATGTCCTGCATCGTTTGCAGCTCAATAACTTCCAGTTGCGGATTAGATTCCAAGCCTTCATACGTGTTGACAATAGCGAGCTGTACTTCACGGTTTTCCACCATAGTCACGCAATCAGGGGATGGACGGTTCGTAATCTGAAGACCTGTCTCCTGTTCCTGTTCCTGCCATATCTTAAAATACGGCAACAAGAAGTGACGACACAATGTATCGGTAGCAGCGAGTTTAACGCTTTCCTGTTCATGAGTTAACCGATCCTGTAATTGAGTCACGCCATTATCAAGAATGGAAAATGCTTTCGCCACTGTGTCAAACAATTCCTTACCTTCCGGCGTAAACGAAACCGATTTGGTCGTACGTTCGAACAGCACCATATTGAGCTCTTTTTCCAATTGCTTAATACTTTGGCTGATGGCCGATTGCGATACACCTATCTCTTTCGCTGCTTTTGAAAAAGACAGGTGTAAGCCCACCCCTAAAAAAGTACGATATAAATCAGTAGAAATACTCATTGTAATCTTCTCTCCTTTACAGCAACAACTATCACTCAAACCCCAACTTATTGTTCAAACTGCTTAGTCTCTTACAATTAATACCTTATTAATAAGTCTTAACTATTATTATAATACCATAACCACGTAACGTGTAATAGTAATTTCAAAACTATATAACAGTATTTTTAACATACTTGTTAATCGCCCATCTATTAATAAGTCAATATAATTACAAGAAAGAAATTGCTAACTCCTCCTAATCAATTTTTTCTTTACTAATAAGTCTAAACCGTATATACTAGAATTGTCAATATAGGTATATTATATCTATAATTAAACAACTGCACAATAGCCAGTACACCAATGACAATGTTAAGAGGAGGCTTATTATGTCAATTCATCGCATTTTCGTCCGCAAACGCGAAGGCTTTGCTCACGAAGCTACTTCCATGTATCAAACTATTCGTACGGAACTGAATATTCCTGTCAAAGCTGTCACTATTTACGAACGCTATGACATTGAAGGCGTATCTGACGAAGATTTAGCCAAGGCCAAACAGCTTATTTTCTCCGAACCACCGGTAGATGAGCTTTTTGACACCCTCCCACAAACCGAAAATACACATATTATTGCCACCGAATACGTGCCGGGGCAATATGACCAACGAGCCGATTCGGCCGAACAGTGTCTTGCCATGTTAACTCTCAAATCGGGTGCCACCGTGCGCACGGCTCGCGTGTTTGCCTTGGAAGCGATCTCAGCGCTGATGATTTGGCACGTATAAAACATTATTATATTAATCCCGTCGATTCCCGCGAAGCATCGCTCGAACTCCCAACATCTTTAGCCCTCGATGTGCAGCCGCCAAAGCCGGTTGAAAGTCTTGAAAACTTTATCACCGCCGATGAAACGGCTTTAAAAGCACTTCGTCAGGAATTGGGCCTGGCCATGAGCGATGCCGACTTGGCACTCATCCAAGATTACTTCGCCAATACGGAAAAACGTAATCCGACCATTACGGAAATTCGCGTGCTCGACACCTATTGGTCCGACCACTGCCGTCACACCACGTTTATGACGGAACTTACAAATATTACCATTGATGACACCCCGGCAACAGCACCGATTCGCGCCGCTTTGGACGAATACATGGCCGGTCGCGGGGTTCTCTACACGAGCCGTAAAAAAGCCCGCACCTTGATGGATATGGCCACCTTAGCCGTTAAAGAGTTGCGTGCGCAAGGCGGTCTCAAAGAAATCGACGAATCCGAAGAAATCAATGCCTGTACCATCGTTGTACCCGTTGATGTGAACGGTAAAACCGAAGAATGGCTCTTATTATTCAAAAACGAAACGCACAATCATCCGACGGAAATCGAACCTTACGGCGGTGCTGCCACTTGTCTCGGCGGTTGTATCCGCGACCCGTTGAGCGGTCGAGCTATGTATATCAGGCTATGCGCGTTACCGGTTCCGGCAATCCGCTTACTCTGCTTGATGAAACCTTGGAAGGTAAATTACCGCAGGTACAGATTACGACCGGCGCCGCTCGCGGTTACAGCTCTTACGGTAACCAAATCGGTCTTGCCACCGGCGAAGTTCGTGAATACTATCATCCGAGCTATGTAGCTAAACGCATGGAAATCGGCGCCGTTATCGGGGCCGCCCCTCGCACTAACGTACGTCGTGAAGAACCGGTACCGGGTGACATCGTTGTCCTGCTCGGCGGTCAAACCGGTCGTGACGGCTGCGGCGGTGCTACCGGCTCCTCCAAAGAACACGATTTATCCTCCCTCGCTTCTTGCGGTGCGGAAATACAGAAAGGTAATCCCCTTACGGAACGTAAAATCCAGCGTTTATTCCGTCGTCCGGAAGTTACCACATTGATTAAACGTTGTAACGACTTCGGTGCCGGCGGTGTATCTGTAGCCATCGGTGAATTAACTGACGGTCTTTTAATCAACCTCGATACTGTGCCTAAGAAATACGAAGGCCTGGATGGCACGGAACTTGCCATTTCCGAATCACAGGAACGTATGGCTTGCGTCATTGCCAAAAAAGACTGGGACGCTTTCCAGAAATACTGCGACGAAGAAAACCTCGAAGCTACCATCGTAGCGGATGTAACCGACAGCAACCGCCTCACTATGACTTGGCAGGGCGTGAACATTGTCGACATCTCCCGCGATTTCTTATATACTAACGGTGCTGAACAGCATCAAAAAGCCCATGTGGCTTCTCCGGTTGCCGGCTATTACAACACACCGGCCGTAACGGATCTTAAAGCCCATTGGCTCGACACCATGAAAGACTTAGCCGTAACGTCCCAGCAAGGTCTGGGCGAACGTTTCGACAGCACCATTGGTGCCGGTACCGTTCTCATGCCGTTCAGCGGTCTCTATCAGAAAACCCCGGTACAAGGTATGGCCGCTAAATTGCCGGTACTTCATGCTGAAACAACGACAGCCAGCCTCATGACCCACGGTTTCGATCCGTTCTTATCCGAATGGAGTCCGTTCCACGGTGCGCAGCAGGCTATTCTGTTGGCCGTTGCCAAAATCGTAGCCCTCGGCGGTGACCGCAGTACGGCGTACTTAACCTTACAAGAGTATTTCGAACGTTTAAATCAGGATGAAACAGCTTGGGGTAAACCGGTAGCCGCTTTACTCGGTGCTTATAAAGCTCAAAAAGAATTGGGCATCGGCGCCATCGGCGGTAAAGACTCCATGTCCGGTACTTTTATGGACTTAACCGTACCGCCTACCTCGTAGCCTTTGCCGTTACAACGGCTCATGTAGATAATATTTTGACACCGCACTTCAAAGAAGCCGGTCACAAAGTATTACATGTGGACTTCCCACGCAAAGAGGACGACACGCCTGACTTTGATGTATTCAAAGCTCAAGCCGACCGCATCACGAAAGAAGCGCGTGCCGGCAAAGTGGCAGCTGCTTATGTAGTAGAAGCAGGCGGTATTGCTGCCGCCATCACTAAAATGGCTCTTGGCGACCGCATCGGCGTAGAACTTAACGATGACGTAAAAGACTTGTTATTCGCTCCGCACAGCGGTTCTTGGATTATCGAAACCGACGAAGCTACAGCTGCTGCATGGGCTAAGGAAGAGTATGTAACAGTACTCGGTACCCTCACTAAAGAACCTGCCATTAAAGTGGCCGGCACGGAACTTGCCTTAGCCGACCTCGAAGCAGCCTATGAAAGCACGTTGGCACCGATCTTCCCATTGACGGCAAAATCCGGTCAAGGCGAAGCCGTTGCTTATATTCACGATCAAAAAGCGAAACCGCGTCAGGCGCCTGCTATTGCCAAACCGCGTGTCGTTATTCCGGTATTCCCGGGTACGAACTGTGAGTACGATTCGGCCCTAGCCTTTGAACGGGCCGGCGGTGAAGCGGACATCGTTATTATCCGCAACCGCACCGTAGCGGAATTGGAAGAATCCATTCAGGAAATGAAACGCAAATTGGACGAAGCTCAAATTGTCTTCTTCCCGGGTGGTTTCAGTGCCGGTGACGAACCGGACGGTTCCGGTAAGTTCATGGCTACCTTGTTCCGCAATCCGTACCTCAGCGAATCCTTACACAATTTATTGCACAACCGCGACGGTCTGGCTCTCGGCATTTGTAACGGTTTCCAAGCGTTGATTAAATTAGGCCTCTTGCATATGGCGAAATCGCCCTATGACGGCAGACAGCCCTACTTTGACGTACAACACTATTGGCCGTCACCTTTCCGGTATGGTTCGCACCAAAGTAATTTCCACGAAATCACCTTGGATGAGCCTCTGCAAAGCCGGAGAAATCTACACAATTCCGATTTCTCACGGCGAAGGTCGCTTCATTGCGTCCCCGGCCCAAGTCTTGAATTCAACCGCAAAGGCCAAATGCTACGCAGTATGTTGATTTAGACGGCATCGCCTCTTACGACGCCCGCTACAATCCAAACCAATCCGTTGCCGCCATCGAAGGTCTCTTCAGCCTGACGGCCGCGTATTCGGTAAAATGGGCCACATTGAACGTACGGGCCACGGCATTTCCAAAAACGTACCGGGCAAACAGGGTATGCCTGTATTTGCTTCCGGCGTAGCATACTTCAAATAATACTCATATTTACGACTGATGTAACTGATTGATTTAGTTAGCCGGTTTAACTGACCGGTTTAACCGGCTAATTTATTAGTTTTGCAAATAAGCTGTTTCACACAACCTATTATTTCAAAAAATGCATACAAAAAGAAAAAAACGGCATGACAAATGTCGTTTTTCATCGGTATAAGTTGCATATCTACCTGATTTCTTGTATCATAAAAGATGGTGAATAAGTTTAGAGACATAACCAGCTCTTGTTATTCTTAAGTGAAAGGATGTAAGCACATGCAATGCGCACAGAAATTAACAGATAATATCTATTGGATAGGCAGCAACGACTGGGATACGGAACGCTTTGAAAATTTATTTCCCATTCCGTTGGGCGTAAGCTATAACTCATATTTTATCGATGATGAAAAACTTGTATCGTAGACTCCGTTGATGACAGCATTCGTCAGGAATTTTTTGACAATGTGGAATTTTTATTACGTGGTCGCGAGCTCGATTATGTAGTCGTTAACCATATGGAACCGGATCACTGCTCTACCTTGGTTGAGCTCATTGAACGTTATCCGAATGTTAAACTCGTAGGTAACCGCACTACATTCCGCTTGTTCGAACAATTCTACGGCCGTCCACACCCTGAAAACTATTATGAAGTTAAAGAGGGCGACAGCATTTGCTTAGGTAAACACACCTTACATTCCTATACCATGCCGATGGTTCACTGGCCTGAAGTAACTTGTACGTTTGAATCCAGCAACGGCATCCTCTTCTCCGCCGATGCGTTCGGTACCTTCGGTACCATCAACGGCAACATCTTCGCCGATCAGCTCGATTTCGAACGCGTTTACGAAGACGAAGCTCGTCGTTACTACACCAATATCGTTGGTAAATACGGCGTTCAGGTACAAAATGCCATCAAAAAAGTCCTTCCGTTGGGCATTAAAATGATTGCACCGCTTCACGGTCCAATCTGGCGTACACCGGAAAGCATCCAGTACATGATTGAAAAATACATGCATTGGAGCACCTACTCCGCCGAAAAGAAAGGCGTAGTTATCGCTTTCGGGTCCATGTACGGCAACACTGCCGATATGGCACAGCAATTAGCTCGCTTGTTATCCTTCCGCGGCATTACGGATATTAAAATCTACGACGTATCGAAGACCAATCCGTCTTATATCATCGCGGATGCTTGGAAATATAGCCATCTTGTTTGTATGGCTCCTACTTATAACTTAGCCTTATATCTTACCATGGAAAACCTTTTATATGAATTGAAAGCGCTCAACTTCCATAACCATAAGGTGTCCATTGTAGGCAACCATTCTTGGGCTTCCGCCGCTATGAAACGCATGGTGGAATACTTCACCAATGAAATCAAGGACATGGAAATTGTTGGTACGCCACTCGATATTCGCGGCGCTTTACATCAAGATCAATTAAAATTATTTGCAAAATTAGCTGATGATATCGTAGCTTCCATTAACGAAACTGAAATCAAAACGTTCAGCTTATAATAAACATATAATTCCATAAGCCTTAGGGCTTATAGCAAAAGGACAGGTTCACGACGAACCTGTCCTTTTTAGTGCAATCAATATTCTCTTTAATCGGCGTCAATCGTCTTTACACACCGAAATCAATTTTGCTTCGAAATCACTTCCGCTTTTAAACCGAATTCGCTTACAGTTTTTTCACAAACTCCGACTTCAAAGCCATGGCGCCGAAGCCGTCGATTTTACAATCGATGTTGTGATCGCCGTCAACGAGGCGAATATTTTTAACACGGGTCCCCTGTTTTAATACGGAAGCCCCTTTTACTTTAAGGTCTTTAATAATAGTTACGGAATCGCCGTCCTGCAAGAGATTGCCGTTGGCATCACGCACAACTAAACCACCTTCGGCGGTTTCAGCATCGGCGGCCGACCATTCGTGAGCACACATAGGACATACATAAAGATGGCCATCCTCATAGGTATACGATTCGCCGCATTTTGGGCAATTAGGTAATTCACTCATTGATAGTCTCCTTTACATTACACAATATAACTATATACTCTTAATCTACAATTTCCGCCACGGATTTACGCGGTCTCGCAAATGGATGCTCAGCCGGCACGCCAATCGTTACAACCGCTGCAATTTCATGACTTAAATTAAGCCATGCTTTCGCTTCTTCCTGAATAAAGTAAATATCATTAATCCACAAAGAACCTAAACCGTATTCGGTCGCCATTAAGAGAATTGTATTGATAAACGCTCCCAAGGCCTGTAAGTCACTTTTTGCCAGATTCGTTCATAATCGATATCATCGTCAAACGGATTATAAATGATAAGTACGGCACCCGCCGTTTTCATAGCATGCAAACTGATTTCCAAACTACCAAAACGTTGCCCCGCTTCTTTAAGCCGTTGTAAACAAGCATATCCCATTTCAACAAAGCCATCTTTTGAAGCCCCCTCCAATATGCGTACGCGCAAGCTTGGCGATTTTTAGGTGACGGCGACATTTTAGCCATGTCAATCATATGCTCAATCTGAGCTCGTGGTATGGGAACTGATTCATAACGGCGAATACTGCGCCGTGCCCCGATTGCTGCTTCCAGAGTCATCAAATGAGGCTCTTTTACCGAATCAGCCGAATTCGCCTCACCAATTCGCACCTGTTCATTTTCACTCATAATGACGTCAGCCCTTCCTCTTTAAATTCATTACGTAGCATTTTCTATTATATTATATCAAAAATAGTGACATAAGCCTAATTTTATAGATTTACAGTTATTTTAAAAGAGTAAAAAACTTAATCGCCGCTTTACACAATTTTAGAAAAATAATCATCATTTTAAAATTAATTAAGCTACACTATATGGTTACATTTTGTCCCGCCATCAATCAACTGCTCCTATTTTTTGTGTTTTAGCAGTAGGCAAATACGATTATTTAGTATATACTAAATTAAGACTTTTACTATCTGTTAAATTAACGAAATTTAGTGTATACTAGAGGAATCGCTATTAAATACTAAGGAGGTTACAATGAATAACATTGTAGTTATCGGCAGTTGTAACATGGATATTACCGTCATGGCCGATAAACGTCCCGCAGCCGGTGAGACAATCATGGGCTTGGGACTTAATATTTCGCCGGGCGGCAAAGGGGCTAACCAAGCAGTAGCCTCCGCCAAGTTGGGGGCTCATGTTACCATGGTCGGATGCATCGGCGATGATGCTTATGGCCGCATGGTATTAGACAATCTCCACAAATATAACATAAACACCGACTACCTTACCGTTATAGAAGGTGAAAACAGCGGTACAGCGCACATTACCTTAGCGGAAGGCGATAACAGCATTATCGTTATTGCCGGCGCCAATGCTAAAGTCGATTCGAAAGTCGTCGATAATGCGTGGGACGCCATCAAAACAGCTGATTTAGTCCTCGTACAAAACGAAATTCCTTTATCGACAATTGGCTATATTACGGAAAAATGCGCCAAAACGGCATCAAAGTGCTCTTAAACCCCGCTCCGGCTGCGATTTAGACAGTGCTTGGCTCGAAGCAGCCACATATATTACACCTAATGAACACGAATTAGCTGCACTATATCCGGGACAGGCAACGGAAGACACCATGCTTGCCAATGAAGGAAAGATTATCGTAACTCTCGGGAAGCAAGGCGTGGCTTATGCCAAGGACGGGAAGGTTCACACCGTACCCGGTTTTACCGTAACACCGGTAGATACAACCGGTGCCGGCGATACTTTTAACGGAGCCTTCGCCACAGCCATCGCCAATAATAAATCCATGGATGAAGCCCTTCAATACGGTAATGCCGCAGCGGCTCTTTCCATTTTAAAACTAGGTGCTCAAGAAGGTATGCCTACGGCCGATGAAGTAGCCGCCTTCTTAGCCAAAAGGAGTTAATCATGCAAAAAGGTGGAATCTTAAACAGTCACATTGCTAAAGTATTAGCCGATTTAGGTCATACCGATACAATTTGCATCGGTGATTGCGGTTTACCCGTACCGGCCGGTGTGCAGAAAATTGACTTAGCCCTCACCTTCGGAACCCCAAGTTTGAAGCGGTAGTGCGTGTCTTAAAAGCCAATATGCAGGCCGAATCAATTCATATTGCCTCCCCTATGGAAGAAATGAATCCCCATAACTATGCCGTTCTTCAGGAATTATATCCGCAAGATCGCTACGAATGGGTCAGAACCGACCACGAAGCCTTTAAAGAAGCAACGAAACAGTGTAAATGCATTATTCGCACCGGTGAAACCACACCGTATGCCAATGTAATATTACAGGCGGATTGCATTTTTAACGACGAAAAATAAACGATTAGGAGTTTCAATGGAAATCAAAATGACAGGGATTGCCAAAGCCTTTGGAACCAACCAAGTTCTTAAGGACGTGGCCATCACCCTAAAAGCCGGCGAAGTTCACGCCTCATGGGGGAAAACGGGGCGGGTAAATCTACCTTGATGAACATTCTTACAGGCTTACATAAAGCGGATGCCGGCGTTATTACAGTCGATGGCGTCGCCACGACCTTCGCCAATCCGCGCGAAGCAGAGAAAAACGGGATTGCCTTTATCCATCAGGAATTAAATATTTGGCCGAACCTCAGCCTGTTGGAAAACCTCTACCTCATGCAACCGAAACGAAACGGCATCGGCATGTTGGATAGAAAAGCTATGCTCGCCGAAGCACAGGCCAAATGCAAGGAATTAAATATCGAATTGCCCCTCACGAAAGAAGCGGGGCAATGCTCAGTCGGTCAACAACAGATGACCGAAATTTTGCGTGTACTCATGCTCGATGCCAAGGTCGTTATCATGGATGAACCGTCGGCCGCTCTCACCGAACGCGAAACGGAAACCTTGTTCCGCATGATGCGCCAATTAAAAGCCCAAGCGTAGCCATCGTATACATCTCCCACCGGATGGAAGAAGTATTCAGTGAATGTGATGTTATTACCGTTATGCGCGATGGCCACACCATCAGCACCAAACCGGTTCAAGAAACAACGGTTGATGAAGTTGTGCATCACATGGTAGGTCGTTCCATCGATGAATTTTATCCCGATAGAACCACGGCACCGGGCGACGTGGTACTCACCGTTAACGGCTTAAAACCGAAAGATTTCAACAGCACCATTTCCTTTGATTTACGTAAAGGCGAAATATTGGGCGTAGCCGGCCTCATGGGGGCAGGACGCACCGAAATCATGCGCGCCATCTTCGGCATCGACAAACACGATGGCGGCGAAATTATACTAAATGGTAAACATCTTCATTTCAAAAAACCGGAAGATGCGATTAAAGCCGGTATTGCCTTCATCACGGAAGACCGCAAAGGGGAAGGTCTGATTCTTGACTTTTCCATCGGCAAAAATATTACCTTGCCTAATCTCGGTCAAGTATGTCCAAACCATGTGCTCAACAGCAATAAACTGGTGGATTTTGCGGACAACTTATCCAAACGCTTAGGCGTCAAAACTCAATCGGTTCACTTACCGGCCTCCTCGTTATCCGGTGGTAATCAGCAAAAAGTAGTTATCGCCAAATGGATTGGTTTATCCCCATCCATTATCATCATGGACGAACCGACCCGCGGTATCGACATTGGTGCCAAACGCGATATTTACGATTTAATGAATGAATTAACGAGCCAAGGAGTTTCCATCATTATGGTCTCCTCGGAACTCCCTGAAGTTATCGGGATGAGTGATCGGGTCATGGTCATTCACGAAGGAGCCGTTGCAGGTATACTAAACCACAACGACGCTTCACCGGAAGCCATCATGAACCTAGCAACAGGAGGACAATAATGAACCAGAATATTACGGAAACACTCAAAAAATTAGGCCCTCTCATCGGCTGATTGCCTTATTTATTATCATCGCCTTTATGAACGACAGCTTCTTGGAATTCTCCAACTTGCGCAACTTATTACGCCAAGTATCCATTAATGCTATCATCGCCTTCGGTATGACCTTCGTTATTTTGACGAGCGGTATCGACTTATCCGTAGGTCCATCCTCGCTTTATCCAGTGCCATCATGGCCAACTTCATCGTTGGCGGCATGAATCCGGAAGTGGCCATTCTCGCCTCCGCCGGCGTGGGCATTATCCTCGGCGGTATCAACGGTATCGTCATTGCCTACGGTAAAGTGGCACCGTTTATCGCCACCTTGGCAACCATGACGATTTATCGCGGGGCCACCTTAGTTTTACGGACGGCAACCCTATCAGCGGTTTGACCAGTGATCCTTTGTTCCACGGCTTCGGCCAGGGCGATATCGCAGGTCTGCCCGTACCGGCTATTACCATGTTTGTATCCTTCCTTATTTTATGGTTTGTTTTGCAAAAAACATCCCTTGGCCGTCAGACCTATGCTGTCGGCGGCAGTGAAAAGGTAAGTTATATTGCCGGTATCAAAATTAACCGCGTTAAAATCTTCGCTTACGCCTTAACCGGTATGCTCAGTGCCATTGCAGGCGCCATCATTACATCCCGCCTCAATTCGGCGCAGCGACAGCCGGTATGGGCTATGAACTTGACGCCATCGCCGCTGTAGTATTGGGCGGTACCAGTCTTGCCGGCGGTCGCGGTCACATTGTAGGTACCTTAATCGGTGCCCTCATCATCGGTACCCTCAACAATGGTTTAAATATTCTCGACGTTTCCAGTTTCTATCAACAAATCGTCAAAGGTATTGTAATTCTACTTGCAGTCCTCGGGGACCGCAAAAAAGCGTAGGAGGTTAGGAATGAAAAAATTATTAACAGTCATCGCTGCCGTAATCTTAGTTATCGGTCTCGTAGCCGGTTGCGGCTCTTCCAACAATGGTGGTGGCGATAAAAAACAAGGTACTATCGGTTTCTCCGTATCTACCTTAAACAATCCGTTCTTCGTATCTTTAAAAGACGGTGTTGAAAAACAGGCTAAAGAATTAGGCCTTAAAGTTAAAATCGTTGACGCTCAAAACGACCCTGCTAAACAGGCTAATGACATTGCCGATTTATTAGAAAGCGGCGTATCCGTATTGATCGTTAACCCGGTTGACTCCGCTGCTATTGCTACTTCCGTTGAAGCAGCCAACGCTAAAAACATTCCGGTTATCACTGTTGACCGCTCTACCGACAAAGGTAAAGTAGTAGCTCACATCGCTTCCGATAACGTTAAAGGCGGCGAAATGGCAGCTCAATTAATCGTTGATAAACTCGGCAATGGCACTAAAGTTGCTGAAATCGAAGGTATCCCGGGCGCTTCCGCAACTCGCGAACGTGGTCAAGGCTTCCATAATGTTGCCGACAAATCCTTAGACGTAGTAGCTAAACAGAGTGCTGATTTTGACCGCACTAAAGGCTTAAACGTTTCCACTAACATTCTTCAAGCTAACCCTGATGTAAAAGCTATTTTTGCTCACAACGACGAAATGGCTCTTGGTGCCATCCAAGCTGCTAAATCGGCAGGCAAACAAGTTTTCATCGTAGGTTTGACGGTACTGCCGATGCTGAAAAGCTGTTCAAGACGGCACTTTAGCGGCTACTATCGCGCAACAACCTGAATTGATGGGTAAAATTGCTGTAGATACTGCTTCCAAAGTTATCAAAGGTGAAACAGTGGAAAGCAAGATCCCTGTAGAACTTAAAGTAGTAACTAAATAAAACATATGCTTTGATACGTTGATAGAAACATTGATAGAAATTAAGCCTCCCCTGCCAGTTGCAAGGGAGGCTTTTTATTGATTATAACTCATTTATTTTATACTTAAAACGCATCTATGTTGAATTTTCTAT